>ENA-OWPL01000211-OWPL01000211.1-human-gut-metagenome-genome-assembly--contig:-NODE-211-length-45164-cov-3.412312_pt1 | contig 45164 bp, 39 predicted proteins | sample MGYA00248263_ERZ651844 | MGnify/ENA primary metagenome ERZ651844 (study PRJEB26924, sample SAMEA4378256) | human gut metagenome | biome: human gut; feature: human-associated habitat; material: faeces...
TATAAAGATATTTTACCAACTAGTTTTTGCATACCAGATAATATTGTAACGCAAGATAATAAAATAATAGGGTTTACATTGCCTTATATAGAAGGAAAAAATTTGGCCGATATATTAAACGAGCCACAAGAAAATTATCAAAATAAGTTAGAATATTTGAAGAAAATAGGTGAAATACTAGATCAACTGAATGGTATTAGAAAATATAGTGAACTAAAAGATTTGTATATAAATGATGTACATGAATCAAATTTTCTCATTTCAAAAAATGACTCTATCAAAGTTATAGATTTGGATAGCTGTAAGATAAAGAATAATCAATCATCACCAGCTCGATTTTTAAGACCTAACACACTTTTTGCAACAGCCAAAGAAAAATATCATATAAACTCTTTAGAAACTAATTATAAATTTGTAACTCCAAGTAACAATACAGAACTATATTGCTACAACATGATGATTTTAAATTATTTATATGGCCAAAACGTAAATAGTATGAAAGTAACTGATTATTATAACTATCTATCATATCTTCACTATCTAAAAATAGATCCCAACTTATTAAACTCTTTTCAGAGATTATTAATTAACTGTGAAAATACCAATCCATATCCATATTTAGAAAATTTAACACAAGAACAAATATATAGAAGTAACTATAAAGTATATAAATACAATAAAAAATAAATACAATTCTAAAAATTTGTGTAGTTATAAATGTGATGTGATACCTAAACAATAAATCAGAAAAAATATTTGTATTATTCATATATAAAACTATTTTTATTCTGACCTTAAAGCTACCACTGGATCTTTTTTAGAAGCAATTTTTGCGGGTATAAGTCCTCCTATTAAAGTAAGTAGTATACTAATAAGAATTAGTATTAATGCATGGAATGGATTTAATTTAGCAACATTATCTAGTGATGATAGGTTTTTAATGATTATATTAACAGGGAAAATTAATATTCTCGCTATAAGAATTCCTATGAATCCACTACATAAACCAATAATTAACGTTTCTGCATTAAAGACACGAGTAATATCTTTTTTTCTTGCTCCCAAGGCTCTTAAAATTCCAATTTCTTTAGTTCTTTCTAATACAGAAGTATAAGTAATTATTCCAACCATAATACTTGAAACTATTAATGATATTGAGCTAAAAGCAATAAGAACTATCGTAATCGCATCCATTATATTTCCTGATAAAGACGTAATAAGTTCAGCCTGATCAGTATATAATATTTTATTACTTTCATCCTTATTTTTATTATATTTATCTAAATACTCAACAATCTTCTTTTTAGCAGAGAAATCTTTAGGATAAACCTGTATTGCTTGTGGAACATTATCATCACCTAAATATGCTAAAACAGCATCACGACTCTTTGTACCTTCTTCTCCATCCTCAAATTTCTCTAAAGTCAAAACATTATAATCTTTGTTTAATTGTTCACGAACAATCTCTGAATTTTTATTTTCTTTTATCAAAAAGTTAATAAGAGAGGTATTATAAACCAAACCAGTACTAGACATTTTGGCATACATATTATCTTTTTTGCCCCTAATAACTCCAGCAATATGTAAAGTAATATTGTTACTATTATTATATAAATCATCATAACTACTACTAACAACATATCTAGAATCTATTTTCTTATAATATTGATTATTTAAAACAACCTTAAATTCTTTGCCTACAATATCATTAAAATCAATTTTTTCTTTGTCTCCAAGACCAAGTTCCTTTAAAATATTTTCATTTATTCTATTTTTTGAATCTACTAATAAATATATATCTTCCTTTTTATCACTTAACTTCCCATAAATAATCTCAAAATTATCAGTCATTATTTGTGATGTTTTACCATCAATAGAACTAGGAATGGAAAAGAATGTACTAGTATCAACATTTTTAACCTTATCATCAACCTTTGTTAACATATTAAAGCTAGTTGTTCTAAAGTAGGAAATACCTCCAACTAATTTACTATCAATACTTTCTATATAATTGACATAATCCTTAGTTATCTTGTTTTTATGTAATGTTGACTCCATTGTTTTTAAGGGATAAATTTTTCTTTTTTTACTATATTCCTCTAAATTATCTTTACTGCTAACCATATCATCTAACGTGATAGCCTGTTCACTAATAATTATAGGCGCTTGAGAAAGCGTACTTTTTTCAAATTCATCTATTTTTATTTGAAAACCATTAGAAAGTGCTAAAATTAAAGCTATTCCAATAATTCCAATAGATGAGGCAAAAGAGGTTATAAGGGTTCTTCCTTTTTTAGTCTTTAAATTATTAAATGATAAACTAATAGCACTTTTATAACTCATGGCTGTCTTCTTAATTTTAAATTTATCATCTTGCTTTTCTTTATCGGAAATAGGATTGCTATCCTTTAATATTTCTCCATCTCTAAATTCAATAATACGAGTAGCGTATTCTTTAGCAAGCTCTGGATTATGTGTAACCATAATAACTAATTTATCTTTCGCGATTTCCTTAATTAAGTCCATTATTTGTTTACTAGTTTTGGTATCAAGCGCACCAGTTGGTTCATCCGCAAGAATTATATCAGGATTATTAACAAGAGCTCTAGCTATTGCAACCCTCTGCATTTGACCACCGGATAACTGATTAGGCTTTTTATGAATATGATTTATAAGCCCAACTTTTTCTAAAGCTTGAGTAGCCATTTTACGTCTTTTCTTTTTACTATATCCACTAAGTATTGTACTCATCTCAACATTTTCCAAAATACTTATATGACTAATTAAATTATAAGATTGAAAAATAAATCCAACACAGTTATTTCTATAACTATCCCAGTTACCATCCTTAAATTTTTTTGTACTTCTTCCATTTATAATAAGATCTCCACTATCATATCGATCTAATCCACCAATTATATTTAAAAGGGTAGTTTTCCCTGAACCAGAAGGACCAAGAATGGCTACAAACTCATTAGTTCTAAACTTTACATCAATACCCTTTAATGCATGCTGTACAAATTCCCCAGTTTTATAACTTTTTTTAATATTTCTTAACCCTAACATATTTTCTCCTTCTATAATATTATTCTAAAAAATACATCTAAATTCTAATAATAATTATTATAACATACTAAAAAATATAATTACTAATAATTAATTATTTTACTATTAATTCTAATTTAGACACATATAAATAATTGAGGTGTTATAATGTTTTTCAAAAAAATAAATAGTAGAATGAAAGTATTATTATTAATTTTTGTTTCCCTATTATTACTAATAATTATTAAAGTGTTTTACGTTCAAGTATTTGAATACAAAAAACTTTATTCTCTATCAAAAGATTTATGGAGTAGAGATTTACCAGTAGAAGCTAATAGGGGATTAATTCTTGATAGAAATGGAGTGGTTTTAGCCGATAACTTAACAACTACATCCCTTGTTTTAGTTCCAAATCAAATTAAAGATAAAAAAGATACTACCACCAAGTTAGCGCAAATATTAAATGTGAGCTATGATGAAATGTATAAACATGTTAATAAGAAAACATCCATTGAAAGAGTTCATCCTGAGGGAAGAAGACTAAGTTATGAAATTGCTGATAAAATATCTAATTTAAAATTACCAGGAGTATATTTAGTAAAAGAGTCAAAACGTTATTATCCCTACGGAAATTTATTATCTCATACTCTAGGCTATGTTGGTATTGATAATCAGGGCCTATCAGGATTAGAACTACAATATGATAAATACTTAACAGGGGAAAGTGGCGCTATTAAATATTTTTCTGACGCTAAGGGAAACAAGTTAAATTTATCAGATGTATATCTAGAACCCCAGGATGGCATGAACTTACAATTAACAATAGATATAAATATTCAAAAATCTATTGAAAGAGAACTCAACAATATTGTAGATATGTTTGAACCAGATATGGCCCTAGCTATTGTTATGAATCCGAATACAGGTGAAATATATGGTATGGGTAGTAGACCTGATTATGACCCTAATAATTATCAAAACTATAATCAACAAGTCTTAAGTCGTAACCTGCCAATTTGGGCAACGTATGAGCCAGGGTCTACTCAAAAAATTATTACTACATCCGCTGCAGTAGAAGAAAAAGTAGTAGATTTAGATAATGATCTTTTCTATGATAGTGGTTCTGTTAAGGTTGATACGGCAAAAATAAAATGTTGGAAGGCTGGAGGACACGGTCAGCAAACTTTTATGGAAGTATTACAAAATTCTTGTAATCCAGGATTTGTAAAAATGGGTCAACTACTTGGTAAAGACAGGTTGTTTTCTTATTTGGATAAATTTGGTTTTGGTGCCAAAACAGGTGTAGATTTAAGCGGAGAAGGTAAGGGAATCATTTTCCCTCTATCAAAGGTAGGTAATGTAGAGCTAGCAACTACTGCTTTTGGTCAGGGAATAAGTGTAACTCCAATTCACCTTACTGTCTAATAAATGATACCGCAAGAATCACTAGAGGAATAAGTAGTAAATATACTAAAAAGTATGATGTTAGGTTTAATTATAATTGTTTTGTAGAAATATAAAATGTTACTTTTAAAATTAAAATACCAAAATAATAATTAGAAAAGTAACATAAATATAATAAATTTTATTTTTTTAGGAATTTTAATTAGTTTTTCCTAAAAAATATTGATACTAAAGAAATAGTAAAACTAGAAGAATTAATACCAGATTGGTGGGGTAAAACTCGTGTATAATAAACTTGAAAGATGGACATTTGGAATAGACGAAGATAAATTAGTTATTCTTGCTTTAAACGGTAAGAAGACAGCAACTACATCTTTATATGAAATTGATAGTATACCTAAAAGAGGTGATATATCAGTATTAACTGATTCAAATGATAATAATGTGTGTATTATAAAAACAAAAGAAGTAATTGTAACAGAATTTAAAAATATTGCTTGAGATTTAGCAAAATTAGAAGGTGAAAATAATTCTTTAGAATAATGGAGAAAAGTTCATAAAGATTTTTTTATCAAAATAGATTCTACTTTTAATGACAATGCTATTAATTTTTATGAAAAGAATGGATATCATTCAAGAATGTATACAAATATAAAGAAAATAAAGTGATTTGTGATATAATATAAAAAATGGAGGGATATAAATGTGTTCTAAATGTATAGTTGATTGTCATATGCATGCATTAACAAAGGAAGAATTTAATTTATATATGAAAACTGCATGTGCTGATAAGTATATTAATATAAGAGGCCTTTATATTGATGAAATGTTAGACCCATATAATTTTGAAGAATTTATTGATAATGATAATATGTATTTCATTGATTCAGTAGATTTAGATGATGTTGACAATGAGTTGATTAAAGTGGAAGAAGATCTTAATAAATATCCAAGAATAATAGCAGTAAAAATATATTTGGGCTATCAAAAATATTATGCAAATGACGAAAAAATATTTAAAGTTGCAGAATTTGCCAATAATCATCATTTGTCTGTTACATTTCATTGTGGTGAAATTTATGATGACAATGGTGAAAGTTCATATTCTCCATATTCAGATGCAAAATTTATAGAGGATTTAGCCAAAAAATATCCAAAAGTAAATTTTATTGCTAGCCATATAAATTGGCCAAATTTTGATAGTTTATTCTATTTGTGTAATAAATATGGAAATTTTTATACATGTTTTAGTGGCTGTAATGATGGTGAAAATATCGAAGAGAGAGAAAAACAAAATAAATTGATAGCAGACACTATTAATAAGTATTTTGATATCTATCCATCTGTTAAAAATAAAATAATGTATGGAACAGATTTTTTTGCAGTATCAGATGAGTATAGTGATGTATCAAGTTATATAAAAGTGATAGATCTGTTGAATGTTGATGAAAAAGAGAAAAAAGATATTTTATATAATAATGTTTGCAGGGCTTATAATACAAATTTCTAAAAAAAAGATAATTCAATTTAATTTAATTGAATTATCTTTTTAATATTTTCTTTTTTTCATTTTTAAAATTATTATAATAAGCATATACCATTTGCTTAAAGTCATCAATGAATTCTTGTTTTTTATTATCTGAAAGTGCTTCAATTGCCATATATGGACTATCATCTTCTAATTCTGATAGCAATAATCGATTATTTAGCTTTAAAAAATCTATTCTTTGAACTCCATTAAAACTATCACCATTCAACTTCGCAAATAATTCAGCCAATCTGATTTCTTCTATAGTTGGAGTATAGAAAATAGCATTTTCATGTGATAGTAATTTTTTAGGGGTAAATATTTGCGCAAATTCATATTTGTTACCTACAAAGTAAAATTGTACCTCACTATCAAAATTTAATTTTGGTTGTATTACATAATTCTTATTCCAATAATCACTAATATTACTTTTATCTGCTTCTATGATTCCATAACTTGCATAACCATTAACTGGTTTAACTAGAAACTTTTCATGATTACCAAGTTTGTCTAATTCTAAAATATTATTAATTGTAGGTACAACTGCGTAGCCATTATTATATAAATTGGCTAAATAGTGTTTTCCTTGATTATCAAATTTGCCATCAAAATTTATTCTAGGCAAATTTTTTCTTAAAATTCTTGTTTCATAGTCTGATTCTTCAGCACCAACTGAAAAATCGTCAATATCTTCAATCCATGAATATCTTTTGACAAATATATCATACTCATCTTCTAAAGATTTGTCGTAGTATTTATTAACAAGTTTAACAGTATGTCCGTCATTAATAAATGAATTAGCTATCCAAATATCCTCTATACTACATTCGTTTTCTAGATTAGTAATAATTAAAATCTTCATTATTTTTCCTCCTTATTTTTAATAATATTTATCAGTTGTGAAGTTGCATATGTTGGAAAACCATTTTTGTTTATAATTAGTATTAAATTTAATGGTTGAAATTTTTCTTTAATCTTAATTTCATATAAATCTTTATCATCAAGTTTATCTTTTATAAATTCTTTGATTACCAATCCAATTCCAAATCCTTCTTTAACAAATTCATATACAAGTGAATGGCTAGCTAAATTTATATGTGCAATATATTTTGACTCATCTTCTATATTATTTAATAGTGATGTCTGAATCGGATTTATTGTATTTAATATTAAACTTTCTTTTTTTAATTCTTCAAAACTTATTGCTTTATCGGAAAGATTTTTGTATTTTTTATTACCAATAAAACAATAATTTAATGTTTGGAGTTTAAGTATTTTTAATCCATCTAATTTTTTATCATTATCATCGGCATAAATAATTGCTATATCTAAGGAACCATTTTTAACCATATTAATTAATTCAGGTGTATAACTTTCCTCTATAGAAATATTTACATTAGGAAAAGTTTTTGAATATTTTTTCAAATATGGCATTAGAAAATATTTTAAAATAGTGTTACTTGTTCCTATTTTAATTTCACCAGTTTCAATTTTGTTTATGTTATCGAATAAATTTGATGCATCTTGTATTTGTTCAATTGCAGGTCTAATGTAATTATAAAATTTTTTCCCATTCTCAGTAAGCTTTATCCCAGTTTTATTTCTAATAAATAGGGAGCCATTTAATTGTGATTCTAAATTTTTAATAGCCTTTGTAACAGCTGGTTGGCTAATCATTAGTTTTTTAGATGCTTCAGTTATTGTTGAACAGTTTGCAACGATATAAAACGTTTTATATAAGTCATAACTAATATTCATAGATATCCCCTCTTGGTAGTTTATTATAACATAATTTTATAAAGACACAAGACATTGTGCAATTTTATGTACTAAAAATGTTCTAATTATATTTTATCTATAACTTTAAGTTATAATAGTATAAATAATTTGTATCATATTTATGCCTATATGGAGTGTATAATATGTCATGAGAGGAGGGAATACAATGAAATCTATAAATAAAAAAGTTGTTGTTAAAGCTGAAAATGTAACAACAAGTAATGCATCTTGTCATTACCATATCTAATATTAATTAGATAGACTCTATACAAGGGAGAAAGGAAGACTATTTCTCCCTTGTATTAAAATAATTAAAAGAGGTGTTTTTATGTTTTTAATTAAAGAAATAGAATTTATTGATTATAATGATAATGAAGTTATTATGATTAATTTGATTAATGGTGCTACTGACATAATTGAAAAGAGTATATATGATTTAATAATTAATAATTATTTTGATAAAATAGATAATGAAATATTAAATTGTATGTTAGAAAGAAAGTATTTATTTAAAACTGAGAATGAATATAATAAATTTTTAGAAGAATTAGATAGTAGAATAGAAATGTTAGAGAAAAGTGCTACTCCCAATTTTTTAGTTGTTCCAGGTTATGCATGTAATTTGCATTGTATTTATTGTTATGAGCAGACATATATGATAAAGGGAACCACTGATATTGATCCTATTAAAATGGTGGATATTCAGTTCGATAGAATTGATAAAATAATGAAAGCTTATGAGGATAAATATGGGAAGACAAATGATGACATAAGAATAACAATTATGGGTGGAGAACCTCTATTAAGATGTAATTTAAAAACTGTTGAATATATTTTTAAACAAGCAAAAAAAAGAGATTATACTATAGATATTGTATCTAATGGAGTAGATTTAAACCATTATATTGATTTATTTAATGAATATAAAGATACCCTTAATCATATACAAATTACTGTTGATGGTATTAAAGAAATACATGATAAAAGAAGAATATTTCATGATGGTAGGGGCAGTTTTGATTTAATTATGAAAAATATTAAATTAGCTATTGAGAATGATATTTTAATAGTTCTAAGAGTTAATGTAGATGAAACTAATATAAACGAACTCCCTGATTTAGCAGATACCTTAGTTAATGAATTTAATAACAGTGAAAAATTAAAACCATATTTATATTTATTACAAGATGGTGGATGTTCCGGTGAACAAAATATTGTAAATGAAAAAATAGGAATAGAAAAAATATTTAAATTAGAAGAAAAAAATCCAAATATGTCAATTTTTAGAAAAAAATTTCATCCAGAAAACTTTATTGAAAGTATATTTAATGATGAACCATATCAACCTGTCTTAAGACATTGTGGAGCAGCAAAAAATCAATTTATATTAGACTGCAAGTCAAACGTTTACAAATGTTGGCATGGTATTGGAAATAATGATTATAGGGTAGGAACATTTTATCCAACATATGAATTAAATGAAGAAAAGATTAATGATTGGTTTAATAGAAGTGTTAAGGTTATTCCAAAATGTAAGAATTGTAAATATAGATATATTTGCGGAACAGGATGTCCTGCTGCTAAACATATGAGTGATGAAAATATGGATGTAAAAGGTCCTAGTTGCGTAAATTATGAAGAATTAATTAAAACAATAATGTTGGAAAAAATGAAAAAAATATAATATTATAGTATAATATATTGTGGGGTGATGTTAATGGATAGAAAAGATGAAAAAGTATTAACATTAGGTATTTTTGCACATGCAAATGCTGGTAAAACAACTATAACAGAACATTTACTTTATCATACAAATGTAATTGATAGTGTTGGTAGAGTTGATTCTGGCAATACTGTTACAGACAATATGAAAGTGGAACAAGACAGAGGAATAACTGTAAGAGATTCAATAGTTTCTTTTAAATTAAATAACAAAAATATTCAATTAATAGATACACCAGGGCATGTAGATTTTTCTGCTGAGGTAGAAAGAGCAATTAATGTTTTAGATGGTGCAGTGCTAGTTATTTCTGGTGTTGAAGGATTGGAAGCACAAACATATACAATATGGCGTGCTCTACAAGAAAAAAATGTACCAGTTATCATATTTATTAACAAGATGGATAGAAAAGGTGCAGATTATGATAAAGTAATTGCAGAATTGCAAAATAACTTAAAAGTGCCAACTTTAACATTAACACATGTTCATCAAGAAAGCGATGGTAGTATTTCTATAGTACCTGCAAATATGACAGAGATTATAGAAGAATTGTCAATGATAGATGATGAAGTATTAGAAAAATATATAAATGGTCAAGACATTGATGGTAAATGGTTAGCTTCTAAAATGATTAGTCTAACTCATGAAAATAAAATTTTTCCAGTTATTGGAGGTAGTGCTTTAATAGATGTTGGAATTAACGATTTAGTTGATTCTATTGCAAGATATTTACCAACAACTTCTAAAAAATTAGAAGAAGAAATGTCTGCATATGTTTTTATGATAAGAGTAGATGAAAATGGCAAAAATGCTTATATTAAAGTTTTAAATGGAAGCATTAATAATAGAGATGTTATAAGCACAGGCAAAGAAAAAACAGAAAAAATAAAAAATATTATGATCTCAAATGGTTCAAAAATGAAATCAGTTAATAAAGTATATAGCGGTGATATTGCTATAGTTAATGGATTAGATGTAAAGTGTGGTCAAATTATAGGAAATAATGTAGGATTAGAAAAATATATAAGTTTTGTTAAACCTTTATTAACAATGGAGATTAATCCAATAGATAAAAAAGACACAATAGAATTAATGAGAGCACTAAAAATATTAAATGAAGAAGATCCATATTTAAATGTTAGATATAACGAGAGAACAAACTCAATTTATTGTAGTTTAATGGGTGAAGTTCAAGCACAAATTGTAAAAACTATGCTAGATGAAAGATTTAATATTAAGGCTAATATTGAAAATCCTATTGTAATTCATAAAGAAGTTCCGACGTCAACAGTTTCTGCAAAGGCAAGTTATACATGTGTTTCTGGAATAGAACTAGAAGTATCACCATTGGAGCGTGGTAGTGGATTTAAATATGTTTCAAAATTGTCAACAGATTTTTTACATTTAAAATATCAAAGACAAGTAGAAAGATTAATTAATTATTATTCAAAACAAGGTTTAAATGGATGGGAACTTACAGATATGGAAGTGGCACTTATTGGTGGTCAATTTGATTCAATGGGTAGTGATCCAATGCATTTTAACATAATCACACCATTAGCTTTGTTTAGATGTTTAAAACAAGCAAATATGAAATTATTAGAACCTATATCTAGTTATATTATTACTTTTCCTGAAGAATATTCAAGTAGTGTTATAAAATTAATATCTTCAAAAGGAGGAATTTATCAAATTACAAATACTTTTGGTGGCGAAATAACGATTGAAGGTGAAGCTCCATCGGCAAATATGTTAAGTTTTCCTTTAGAATTATCAATGAATACTAGTGGTCGTGGTACTTACACATCTTATATTTCTAAATATACAATAAGCAAAAATCAAGATGCAAAAATGGAATATATTGGTGCTGATCCTAGAAATGAAACAACATTTATAATAAATGATATGAAGGCAAGTTTAGATTCACTTGATGAAACACTTATGAAAAAGAAAAAAGAAAGTCGTTCAAAATTTGCAAGAGTTCAAAAAGAAAAAGAATATGGTAGAAAAATGTAGGTGATTTTATGTATTCATATAAAAATAAAAAGCCACTAGATTATTATAATGAATTAGAAAAAAAAGAGATAGAAATATATAATGAAACATATTTTAATGAAAATGATATTGCAAATATCAATAAAATAGACTTGAGTAATATTTTTAATAGAAAAACTGTTATCTTTGAAGATTATGATTATAATTTACCACAAAATATTTTTCTATTAAAACCTTATAAAGGTAAAATTATAGTAGGAAGAAAGATTAGATCAATCTTAAGAATAGAAAACAAGATAAATGCTATCAATTGCAGCATGATTAACGCACCTATGCTATTAGGCTTTTTGAAAAAAAGGAATTTAAAAGATAGGAAAATAAAAATTGAATATTATCCTTTTACTAATGAAGAAAAGAAATTTGTTTTTGATGAAATTAAGAAAAATAGAAAAATTGATATATATTATCCATATAAATATAGAGACTTTTACACTGGAAAGGAAGAAACTTCTCCAGAAACTGGTTGGACTTTTAATCCTGAAAAGAAAGAGTATTTAGGTTATGGAGAAGTACATTTTAGAAAATTTACAAAAAAATTTATAAAAGAATTAAATACTGATTATAAAATTATTTATGATCCTGCATGTTCTACTGGTGAGTTTTTAAACGACTATAAAAAGAATTTTCCAATGTCATACACTATAGGACATGATTTGAGCAAAGAAATGATAGAATATGCTAAAAATTATGTTGATGAACCATTATGCTGCAATGCAATTAATTCACCTTTAAAGAACAATTCAGTTGATTTAATGTTCCTTAGATTTTTAAATTCTGAAGTTGTTGATACAAAAAACGCATATAAGATTTTTAAAGTGTTATATCCTAAAGTAAAAAAGAAAGGATTAATCGTTTGCTTTGGGCATACTCCAGTTTTAATTAGAAAAGAAATGTTTCAAAGATATGGATTAATTCCTATAATATGTAATGGCTATGATAAAGAACGTGATGCAATATTTCAATTCTATGTATTTGAGGTGAAATAATGAGATCAACACAGTTAATTGTTAATTTGAAGAGTATAAAAAATAATATAAATGGATTAAAAAAATACTTGGGCAATGATATTAATATTATGCCCATTGTTAAGTCATTTGGGTATGGTTCTCATTTGAATAGCTGTCCTGAAATCTTAAATGAATTTGATTATGTTGGTGTAGCATATTTAGATGAGGCAATTCAGTTAAGAAATAATGGATATAATAATAATGTTTTAATTTTATATCCATTATCAAAAGATGAATTTGAAATTTCGAAAAAATATGATTTTATATTAAACGGATCTAATATTTTTGATTTGGTTGATAGTTATACAAAAGTAAGAATACACACTGAAATAGAAACTGGTATGGGAAGAACAGGACTACAATTAGCAAATATTGATGAATATATTTTGAATTTAAAAAATAATGATAATATATTAGTTGATGGAATGTTTACACATTTATCTACTAATTCTGATAGAGATTTTTCATTAAAACAAATTAGTTTATTTGAACAAGCCGTTAAAAAGTTTAATGATAGTGGAATATATCCTAAAAATATTCATGTTTGTAGCAGCGGTGGATTAAAATACTATCAAGAACATTTGCATAATATGGTTAGAATAGGGTTACTTATTTATGGTTATTATCCAAATGATAGCTTAAAATCAGAAATAAAATTAGAACCAAGTATGATATTGAAGACTAATATAAGCTTTTTAAAAAATATTGAAAAAGGCGAAACAGTTGGATACAATAAAAATTTTGTGGCTGATAGAAAAACTACAGTTGCAACAATTCCATTCGGATTTGGAGATGGACTATTGACGTTAGAAGCAGGAGAACCATATGTTATAATAAACTCTTGTAAAGCTAAAATTATTGGAATTTGCATGGATAATATGATGTTAGACGTTACTGATATACCTAATGTCAAATTAGGACAGGAAGTATATATTTGGGATAATGATAAACTAACAATAGAAAAAATTGGAATTTGGTGTAATGATATATGTAACTATGAAGTAATGAGTTCAATTTCTGAAAGAGTTCCAAGAGTTTTAAAAAGATAGGAATATATATGAAGAATATAATGGTGTGCACTTTATCAAGAAGTTTAGGAATGATTTGTGAAGAAAACATTGAATTAGCAAAAACTAAGTTGGAGCAAATTGGATATAATGTAGAGTTTTCAAAAAATTCAAATTGTACAGATTCTTTTATTTCCACTAGTATAAAAAGGCGTATAATGGATTTTCACGATGCCTTAAGAAATAACAATATCGATATTATATTATCTGTTTTAGGTGGCTATAACTGTAATCAATTGTTGAATTATATTGATTATGATTTGATTAAAAAGAACCCAAAAATAATATGTGGCTATTCTGATATTACTGTAATACTAAATGCAATATATGCAGAAACAGGTATTATTACATATTTAGGGCCAACATTTCATAGTTTTGCAATGAAAAAAGGTTTAGAACAAACAATTAATTATTTTGAAAAAGCAATTAATCACAAATCATATTATCTAAAAGATCCAGATTTTTATAGTAGTGATAAGTGGTATGATGATCAAGATAATAGAAAGTTTATAAAAAATAGAGGGTGTATTGTAATAAATGAAGGAAAGGCTGAAGGAATAATAATAGGTGGAAATCTGTGCAGTTTTAATTTATTGCAGGGAACACCATACATGCCAAAATTAAAAGATAAAATATTGTTTATTGAAGATGATGCCCTTGTTGGTAAAGAATTTCCATATGAATTTGATAGAAATTTAGTTTCTTTAATTCAGCAAAAAGATTTTGATAAGGTAAAAGGAATAGTAATTGGAAGATCTCAAACACAAACAGGAATGAATCTAACGAAATGGAAAAAAATATTGAATAAAAAAGAATTGAAAAATATTCCAATAATTATAAATGCAAATTTTGGACATACAACACCTAATGCTACTATACCTATTGGTGGTAATTGCATAATAAATACGTATGACGAAAATAAAATATTTATTCAAAGTTAATTATTAATTGTCTATTTCTATAAACGTATCAAAAAAGTCCAAATTCGTACTGAAAACGGACTGAATTTGACTTGAATTAGTTTTGTCAAGTGATATAATATAGTAAAATATGCGAGAACTGTTAAGAAAACTTGCATATTTTTTTGTGACATAAATTGTACATAGTATGACATGAATTGGACATGAAATGAGCTTGACTTGTGTTTGTCAATAGTTATAATAGTGTATAATATGAAAAAATTATGTAGAGAGGAACTATATGTTCGTCTCTTTTTATTTTGAAGGAAGGTGGTATAAAAATTAAAAACTAGAGGAAGCACATATTTTTAACGAAATGGTTTAGAGTGGTCACTTTTATTTAAAAGAGTAACCACTTTTTTTTGTTGGTATTAAAGGAATATTTATATATGAGTGCCACTTACTACTTAAAAAGTAATCATTTTTGCAAGTGCAAAAATGGTAATGACACCATTATATTTACTTTATTTTATAAGGTAAATATAAGTTTATGGTGTCGTTCTCCTTATCCCATTAAAAATATGCAGTATTTTTAACTTAAAAAATAGCTTAAAAATAGTAAAAGTGGCTACTCATAATTTTAAAGAATGGAGGAAATTTTTTATGAGATGTACTGAAAGAACTAAATTAAGAATAGATAACAATTTAAAAACTAGGATACAACTTTTAGCAATTAAAAATAATTTTAGTATGAACAAAATGTTTATCTATTTATTAGAACTAGGATATAGATCTTATGTAGAAAGATATGAAAAAGATTATGAATTTAAGGTAGGAGGGAAAATATTATGGTAATAAGAACAGAAAAACTTACTAATTATACAAAGATTGACACCACTTATTTAGAAGATAAAAATATATCTTTGAAAGCAAAAGGATTATTAACTTTAATGTTATCTTTACCTGATGCATGGAATTTTAATATTAATGGTTTAAGACTTTTATGTAAAGAAAGTAGATTAGCTATTACTAATGCATTAAAAGAATTAGTTATAAAAATAAATGAACTTGATAAAGAGAATAAACTAAAATTTATTAATTATATTTTTGATTTATGGGATAAAAATCAAATTAATAGTTTGAATGAGGTTAATCCTAATTTACTTGATGATGGTATAGATATAGAAATATTTAATCCGAGTAGTATTGATTATCGTTATTTAGTAATTGAGATTAAAGAGTATTGTAACTATACTTTTAATCTTTATCGTCTTTATCCAAAAGAATATAAAGAATTAATACCAGTGTTTGAAAAATTATCTTTTAAAGAAAAGATAGATGTACTTGCAGAATTATTCTTAGTACTAGAACATGATGAATTATTACCTGATAGTGTTGATGGTTATGAAATAACTGGAAGAATTATAAAATATTAATAATTAAAAACTAAATTGTTATTTGAAAACTTAATTAATTTCAAATAATGATTTAGTCTAATTTTGTCCTTTGAGGTGTTTAAGTTTTCAAATTTTTTGTAGAACTTAATACCTTAAGTTCTTTTTAAGTTTTTATAAAAATAAACTTAAAAGAAAGGACAAAGTATATGGAAAATGAAAATAAAGTTCCATCAAAAATTATTGAAATAGAAACAAGTATTAAATTACTTGAATATTTAAAAAGAAATAATACTATTGATGATGGAATGTATAATTTTTGTATTAATAAATTGTTACATAAAATAGAATTTGAAAAGCAAAAACAAGATGATAAATATATAAATGATTTAAACAATTATAAACTATTAACTTAGGAGGTGTGATTATGGACTTATATACAGTTAGGAATAATATTATGAAAGGTGTTCCACTACAAGAATTAAATTTAAGAGTATGTTTTTATGCAAGAGTATCAACTGATAAAGATGAACAATTACATTCTTTATCTAATCAAATATCTTTCTTTAATGATTATATTAGTAAAGTTCCTAACTGGGAATTTATAGGTTCATATATTGATGAGGGAATATCAGGAACCCAAGTTAAAAAACGAGAAGAATTTTTAAGAATGATTGAAGATGCTAAACGACATAAATTTGATTTAATATTAACTAAAGAAATATCAAGATTTTCAAGAAGTACATTAGATAGTATTATGTATACTCAAGAACTTTTATCTAATGGTGTTGGTGTTTATTTCTTAAATGATAATATTAATACAATACTTCCTGATTCTGAACTTAGACTTACAATGATGTCTTCAATTGCACAAGATGAAGTGAGAAAACTTTCCGAAAGAGTTTCATTTGGAATGAAAAGAAGTATTGATAATGGTGTGGTATTAGGTTGCTCTAATATTTATGGTTATGTAAAAGACAAAGGAAAACTAGTAATTGATGATGAACAAGCAAAAATGATTAAAATAATATTTGATAGATATGCTAATACTACTGATGGATTATCTAAAGTATCAAGATATTTATATAGTTTAGGATATAAGAGCAAAACTGGTAAACGAATAGATACTACAATACTTACAAGAATTATAGAAAATCCTAAATATAAAGGATATTATTGTGGACATAAATCAAAGGTATTAGATTATCGTACAAAACAAAAGAAAAGATTAAATGAATCTGATTGGATAATATATAAAGATTATGATAATGTTCCACCAATAGTATCTGAAGAACTATGGGAAAGAGCTAATATTAAACTAAAGCAAAGACAAGATAGTTTTACTAATCGAGCAGTTAATAAAAAAGTATTTCAAAATAGATATACTTACTCAGGAAAAATATATTGTGGTTGCCATAACCTAACTTATCATAGATCTAGTGCTGGAAAAAGAAAAAATAATCCTGTGTGGGAGTGCCAAGTATATAGAAAAGAAAGTTTAAAAGGTTGTTCTAATCCTAGAGTATTTGAAATTGAATTAGAAGAAGTATTTAAAGATATGTTTAATAAACTATTAAAAAAAAGAAAAACTATCTTTGATGAAATAATAAATGAGTGTAAGAATTATTTAGAAACAAACAATAGTGAATCGGATATTAAAAGTTTAGAATCAAAAATATTAGTTTTAAATAATAAAAAAGATAAATTATTAGAACTAGTTATGGAAGAATACTTATCTAAAGAAGATTATAAAAAACAGATAGATTTAATAAATGAAGATTTAAATACTTATCATAATAAAATAAATGAATTAAAAAATAATAAGAAAGATAAGAATTATATCGAAAATAAAATAAATGAAATTAAAAATGCATTAGAAAAATGTTTAGAAGATAACGAGTGTTATAGTGATATATTTAATGAACTAATAGATAAAATAATAGTTCATAAACAAAATGATAAACAAATTAAATTAGATGTTTTTATTAAGACAGGAGAAAGTATCAATACGCTTTCTGATAGTTTAGGTAAAAAGTTTCATTTATTAGACTCCTATACAACAAGTAACAGCGGTATCCGCTGTTGTCAATGGGGGAAAACTATATCAACCATACATATTAAAAAGTATCTCAGAAAAAGAAACGGGTAACATTATTAAGAAGAATAGCAAGAAATTCATTCGTCAAACTATTAGTAAAGAAACTTCTAATACAATGCGCAGAGCATTAGAAAATGTTGTTGCCAAAGGTGGAGGAAAGGCTGCATATATTGACGGATACCGTATTGGTGGAAAAACAGGAACTGCACAAAAAGTAGAAAATGGCGTTTACCTAGTAAATAATTACATTATGTCATTTATGGCTGTTGTTCCATCAAACAATCCAGAAGCAGTACTATATCTTGCAATTGATAATCCTAAACATACTGCAATGTTATCAAGTTATACAACCACACCTATCGCAAGACGAATTCTTTTAGACATTATCGAAGCTCTGGATATTAAAAAACAAGACAGTCAAATAGAAAAGGAAAAGGAGTGGAGTGATAAAACCATATATGAAGTGCCAAATGTTGTTGGAATGACAAAGAAAGAAGCCAAAAAGGCTTTAGAAAACTTTACCGTTGAATATGCTGGAACAGGCGATAAAGTAGTTAGTCAGTCTCCTGAAGCTGGCACAAGGGTTGAGGAAAAAACTGTCATTAGACTACTATTAAAGTAATATAGCAAGTCGAATAAATAGAACTTTTGTAAAATTAGTTCTATTTATTTTTTTATGTAATAAATATAAATATGAAACAAACACCTGTAAAATTGTGTATAATAATTAGTAAACTAACACAAATAATTACTAATGTGTGCTATAATACTGGAGACGAATGGAGAAATAAAATATGCTATTGTTAACAAAATCAGTTTTTGCCGTCATGATAGGTTTTTTAGCCTCAACATTTATCGGCCTAATTTTAATACCAAAACTAAAAAAAATGCATGCTGGGCAACATGTTAGTGTATTTTTAGCAAGTGCTCACAAGCAAAAAGAGGGAACCCCAACAATGGGTGGTTTAATTTTTATATTATCTACCACAATTACTATTTTGCTTTTAATAATTACAAATAAGATTGACTATACATCCAACCTTTTGATTGTTTTACTTTCCTTTTTAGGGTTTGGACTTATAGGATTTATAGATGACTTTCTTTCCCTTCGCAAAAAAGGAAATGAAGGTTTAACAACATATCAAAAATTATTTATGCAAGTAATAATATCTGTGATTTTCTTCTATATATATATGAAGAATGGTGGTCAAACATCATTAACAATTGGAACCCTTCATATTGACCTAGAATTAGGATGGCTATATGGATTATTTATTCTTTTTGTTCTAGTCGCATCCTCAAATGCTGTAAATTTAACAGATGGTCTAGATGGCCTTGCAGGTGGCCTATCAGCTATAGCATATATTGCTTTTGCACTAATATCACTTATTGTAGGTTATGAAGAAATTGGTATTTTCTCATTAATTTTATCAGGAAGTATTTTAGGCTTTTTAGTATTCAACTCTTATCCAGCTAAGGTCATTATGGGAGACACCGGAAGCTTAGCTTTAGGTGGTGCGATGGGAGCAATCGCTATTATTACCCATCGAGAATTAACTCTTGTAGTAGTAGCGGGAGTATTTGTTATTGAAACATTCTCTGTAATTATTCAAACTATCTCAGTAGTTTTCTTTCATAAAAAGGTATTCCTAATGTCGCCACTTCACCATCACTTTGAAAAACTAGGTTGGAAAGAGCCAGACATTGTCAAAACCTTTTGGATAGCAGGACTTGTATTAGCGATGAGTGGAATTATCTTTGGAGTATGGTTATAAGATTTAAACTTAAAGATGTTTAAGTCTTTTTTATTGCAAAAAAAACTTTAATATGAGTATAATTAACTTAATAATAGGGTGAGTGTTATGAGAGAAAAATTACAAAAGATTGATTATAAAATTTTAGTCTTAATCATACTAGTATTACCAATGAAACAAATGGTTTAGATCAAACAAATAAATATGAATATTACTTATCAACATCAAGCACTACTCTTACAGGGGGAGAATTTAAGAAATATGTAAATAAGAAGGAATTTAACATCGGAACATCTTTAACAGGTGTAAGATATCTATATGTAAGACAAATAAGCGATGGGGCTGGTATTAATTCACAAAGTAGTGGTAATGTAGTAACACTAGATGGAAAAGCCTATCACCAATTTGGACCATATATTTTTGATAATACCAATCCAGAATGTAAAATAGAAAAAAATATTACCAAGATTACTAATAAAAATATAACTCTAAAAATAAATGGTACTGATGAAATTTCAACTAATAACTTACAATATTCTTTAAATGGAAAAGACTTTGATGAAAATAAGAAAAAGATTATAACAACAAATAACACTTATAAAGCCTATGTTAAATATGAAGCTTTTGCAAAAGACAACGTTGGAAATATAGGAAGTTGTAAAATTACTATTTCAACTTTAGTAAGTGTTCCAAATACTAAATTAATAATTAATAGAAATCTCTATATAGTTGGAATGCTTCTTATAATCAGTGGTTTAGGTATTACAACATATATGATAATAAAAAAGAAAAAGAATGTGTAATTTAGATATTACCATTCTTTTTTGTCATAATCTTACCATGACCTCCATTACTAAAGTCATACTGAGCTATATTTCTAGAAGTTACTTTATCAAGACCAAAATAAGATTTTAAAACTTGTACCATTTCAACATATTTATTAATCGCACCATCATAATTATTTTCTTTTACTAATTGTTCAGTACTTACTAAATATGTATCATAATATTTTTTCCATAATGTATCATCTTTTGACTCTTCATAATCCTTTTTAATTAACAAAGCAATCTCTGGCCCTATAGAATCATACTCCATAAGAAGAGGAGTAAACTTAGCATCCTTTTGTAAAATATTATCTCTAAATGATCTTAAATTATTTAATAAAGAACAATCATCATTTAGTCCCAGTACATCACAAACAATAGTAGTTATATAACAACCACTAGTAGCATTTACAGGTTTTTGATGAGAACAATTATCTCCTGGATAATAGTATGATCTATACCAACTACAATATCCTTTTTTATAGTCTCCTTGAAAATCATAATAAACACATCCACCACATTGGTATTGATATTCCAAATTACTCATAATAAATCTCCCTTAAGTGACTGCTATTATAATACAATAAGCACTTTTTTTCAACTGTTTCATAAAAAATACCTTTATTTTATAAAGATGTATTATTAATTATTATTTTTAGAAATATTTAGTAAAATTCCAATACTTATCATCGTGATTAACAAACTACTTCCGCCATATGAGAGGAAGGGAAGGGTAACACCAGTAACAGGAATCATCCCCGATACAACCATCAAATTTAACATTGCCTGAAAAATAATCTGAAAAGTCATACCAAAAGCTAAATATTTTGAAAACTGATCTCTAGCTTCTAAAGAAATTTTTATTCCCCTCTGGAGTATTACTATAAAAAGGCCAATAACAATAAATGCTCCTACAATTCCAAACTCTTCTGTGATAATAGAAAAAATAAAATCTGTTTGCGGCTCTGGAAGATAAAAATGTTTTTGAATACTATTTCCAAATCCTCTTCCTAAAAGTCCACCCGGTCCAATAGCGTAAAGACTTTGAATAATCTGAAATCCTGTGCCAAGAGGATCTTTCCATGGATTAACGAATGAAGTAATTCTATCCATTCTATAGGGAGCAATTAAAATCAAAACAATAATTCCTACTAATCCAATCGCGCCCATTCCAAAAAAGAATTTCATATTAACGCCTGCCACAAACAACAAAGCAATAATTGAAACCGTTAATATTACTCCTGTTCCTAAATCTGGTTGTAACATTATTAAACCGAAAAATAAGAATACAATTCCAAGAATGGGAAAAACTCCTGTTTTATAGCTTTTAAGAAATTTGTTGCTACGACATAAATATTTACTCGTAAAAATAATTAACCCCAGTTTAGCAAACTCACTTGGCTGTATCCCAAAAGGACCAATACCAAACCAACTACGACTCCCATTTCTAATACTACCAATTCCAGGAATTATAACTAAAATTAATAAAATCAAACAGATAGTAATAATTAGGTTAGCCTTTTCATAATAAAATTTATAATTAAGCTTTCCTACAATATTCATTAAAATTAAACCAATCACAATAAAAAGTGCTTGTTGTTTTACATAATGAAAACTATCATTAAACTTATATTCAGCCCAAACCCTAGAAGCAGAATAAATCATAATTACTCCAAATACCAATAAAGCAAGAACCGCTAACAAGAGAATCTTATCATATTTTTTACGCATGATATCACCTATAATATTTTATAGTTTTAATAAAAAAATATGATTAAACTAAATAGATATGTATAAAAGTATAAAAAGTATTCATATTAAAAAAGAAAGGATGAATAATATGGATGAAAATATAGAATTATTAGAGTATATTTATAAAAATGCTGAAATGGGAGTACATAGTTTAACTAAATTACAAGAAGAATTAGAAGAAAAAGAAAACAAAATCAAGAAGGTTCTTAAAGAAGAATTAGAGTCTTATGAACATTTTAAAAAGGAAAGTAAAAAACTCATCAAAAAGAATGGGTATGACTTAGAAAAAAATAAATTAACTGCGAAAATAGCGTCATCTATGGGTATAAAAAAAGAAGTTAATAGTGATAATAGTGATGCAAGTATTGCTCATATGTTAACCCAAGGTATTACTATGGGAGTAGTTGATATGGAAACAAAAATAGATAATTATAAAGAGGTTGTAAATGAAGATATTTTATCTTTAGCCAAGGAATTTTTAAAGTTCCAACAAGAAGAAATCGAAAAATTAAAAGAGTATATGTAAAAATGCCTTGACTAAGAAAATAGCTTTCTCCTATTATAGTATTTAGGGGAGTATAGTTATGATTTTAAATGTTAGTGGTAGAACAGATATAGTTGCTTTTTATACTTCATGGTTTATGAATAGATACCATGAAGGTTTTTTGGATGTTAGAAATCCATTTTATAAAAAACAAGTAAGTAGAATTTATTTTAAAGATGTTGATTTAATTGTTTTTTGTACTAAGAATCCCCTTCCTATATTAGACCACTTAAATGAAATAAAAATACCTATGGTTTTTCATATTACCATTACTCCATATAAAAAAGATATTGAACCAAATGTTATAGATAAAAAATTAATAATTGCCGCTGTTAAAAAAATATCATCTATAGTTGGTAAAGAATATACAGTGGTTAGATATGATCCCATATTTTTAAGTCCTAAATATGATTTAAATTATCATTTGAAATGTTTTGAAAGGTTATGTGAACAATTAGATGGCTATATAAATCATATAATAGTTTCTTTTATTGATGAGTATAAAAATGTTAAAAATAATAGTAAAATTCTAAATATAAGAGAACCTAATGAAGAAGATTATGAAATAATTGGAACATCTTTTTCAAATATTGCTAAAAAGCATAATATAACAGTACAAACTTGCGCTGAAAAACAAAATTTAGTTCAATATGGTTTTATCAAAAGTGATTGCTTAACTCCTAATATGGTATTCAAATTAACGGGTTTAACAAAAATGAAAAAATGGACATCGCGCAAAACCACTTACTGTGACTGCGTCGAAATGGTTGATGTCGGAGCTTATAATACTTGTCTTCACTTCTGCAAATATTGTTATGCTAACTATTCAGAAAAAGAGGTAATTAAAAATAATAAGTTACACAATCCCGCATCAAGTTTATTAATTGGTGAAATAGAAAGCGATGATATAATTAAAGTAAGAAAAAAATAATTAATAGTGAAAAAAATATGTTATATTAAAAAGGAAAAGAGGTTTTAAAATGAGTAAAATTGTATTAATTGGTGGCGGAAATATTGGAAGAGGAAATACGCCTTATGAGACAAAAGAAATAGATGAAGAAATAGTAAAAATGACTACTAAAGAGCATCCTAATTTATTATTTGTAGGACTTGCTAGTAGTTTTTCAGATTCATATTATGATACTGTGAAGCTAATATATAAAGATCTAGGTTGTAACTGTGCCTATTTAAAAAAGAAAAATATTATCAACAATAGGGATATAGTAGAAAATAAAATAAACACAGCTGATATAATTTATTTTTGTGGAGGAGATACAATAAAACTTGTAGATACCTTAAAGGAATATGATTTAATACCTTTATTACAAAAAGCTATTGATAGTGATAAAGTAATTGCGGGAATGTCCGCTGGTGCTATTATGTTATGTAAAGAGGGATATTCAGATTCCTTAAAGCTAAGAAATGAAAGCGACAAATACTGTTTTATAGATGGCCTAAACTATTTAGATATTTCTTTTTGCCCACACTATGAAAATGAAAGCGACAGAGCAAGTGAATTAAAAGAAGATTTAAAAGGTCAAACAAAAAAAGTTTTGTGCTTACCAAACGGTGTTGCTATGGCAATAGAAAATGACAAAAAACACTTTATTAAAACCTTAAACAATGATGCTTATCTTTGTTATTATGATGATAAAAATATTTATCACGAAGAAAAAATAGAGGTATAAAAATGGATATAAAAATAAAGAAAAATAGTCACCTATTTAAAGTTAGAACATCAGGAATAATCATGAAAGACAATAAGATTTTAGTTGAACAATATAGAGATACATCTTATTTTACATTACCTGGAGGATATGTTGAAATAGGAGAAGATAGTAGCTCGGCTATAATTAGAGAAATAAAAGAAGAAGTAGGGGTAAATTTTAAAATTGATAGATATTTAGGAATAGTAGAGAATTTCTTTATCAATGCTAACCAAGAAAAAACACATGGAATAGATTTTTATTATCTAGGTACGACAGAAGATGAAATACCTCTAGAAAACTTTGATTTAATAGAAAACGATAATGGAATTATTATAAATCACCATTTTAAATGGATAGAATTACAAAAACTAACAGACTATGATATTAGGCCTAAATGTATAATTCCATATTTAAGAAATGAACAAAATACATCCTTTCACCTAGTTCAAAGAGAGACAGACTAACTTCTATATCTTCCTAAAATCAACAAAAAACTTGACAAAATACTACATTTGTGCTAAAATATGTTCAAATTTACATGGAGTAGTAGTTGTAAAAAGGGGGAAACAATTATGAGAATCGGTGTGGATATAGATGGAACTTTAACTGATATTGCAAAATTTCAAATAGAAGAAGGGAAAAAGTTTTTTGGTAGAGAACCAGTTAATACAAAAGTCCTTGACGTAAAGGATATGTTTGAATGTAGTGATGAAGAAGAAAAAGCCTTTTGGAAGAAAAACTACATGAAATATTGTGTCCTTGGTAAAATGCGTAATGGTTCAGACAAATTTACTAAAAATGCTCACAATAATGATGATGAAATAATAATTATTACATCACGTAAATATACAGACCAAGATACTAAACTTGGAAAATTAATGCGATATACAGTTGAACAGTGGTTAAAACATAATGGTATAGAAACAGATAAAATAATTTATTGTAATGAAGATAAAACAGCCGCTATAAAAGATAATAAAATAGATATAATGTTGGAAGATAATTCTAAAAATATTGAAGAGTTAAGTAAGTTAACAAAAGTAGTATGTATGAATACTGAATATAATATGGATTATCAGTTTACTAATGCCAATAATGTAAAAAGAATTTGTTCAATGAATGAGGCATATTCCGCTGTAAAAGAATTTGAACTTGAAATTATGAAAGAAGAAGCTGATAGAAAAGATCAAGAATTAATTACAGTAAAATCTGGAAAAGCATCTATTGATAGACCTTGGTTAAAATATTATGACTATGAAAGTAGAAATATTGAATTACCAACTACAAGTATTTATGAATATTTAAAAGATAGTACTAAAAAATACTCGAACATGATTGCTATTAATTATTTTAATAACAAAATATCATATAAAGAGCTATTTAATAATATTGAAAAGTATGCTAAAGCTTTTACTGCTGAGGAAATTAAAAAAGGAGACATTGTAACTTTATGTTTACCTAATGTTCCAGAAGCTGTATATATGTTTTATGCTTTAAATAAAATTGGGGCAATTGCTAATATGGTTCACCCTTTAAAAAGTGCAAATGAAATAAAGTTAGCTATTAATGATACTAAGTCTAAATTATTAGTAATGGTTGATAATGCTTTTAAAGAAGTTGATCCAATTGCTGCTGATATTACTGCTCAAAAGATTGTTGTTGTATCAGCCGGGGACTCAATGCCACTTCCATTAAAACTTGGTTATAAAGCAAAATGTGGAAAAACAATTAATTACAGTGAAGATAATAAGTATGTATCTCTTGATACTTTTGCTAAACAATCTAAAAAAATAAAAAATTTGCCTGATGTGAAAACATCAGGAAATGACACTGCCGTAATAATGTATACTGGTGGAACTTCTGGATTCCCTAAAGGTGTTGAATTATCCAATAATAATTTCAATAGAATGGTATTCCAACAAAAAGCAACAGCTAAACACTTTGGAGCAGGCGATAAAATGTTAACTATTATGCCAGTGTTCCATGGATTTGGATTATGTAGTTCAGTACATATGCCACTTTCATATGGTATAACAACTATCTTAATACCTAAATTCGATTCAAAAGAATTTTACAAGTTAATGAGTAAGTATAAACCAAACCATGTATTTGGAGTTCCAAAACTTTGGAAAGCTCTTATGAATGATAAAAAGATACAAGGCATGGACTTATCATTTATGAAATACATCGTTTCAGGTGGAGAAAATATGAAGGATGGCCTTGAAGAAGAAATTAACAAATTCTTTGAACAACATAACTGTTACTATAAATTAAAGAAGGGTTATGGTTCTACCGAAGCGGTTGCCGGAACTACTTTATCAGATGATAACTGCAACGAAATCGGAAGCATTGGTATCCCACTAATATGTAATGATTTTAAAATTGTTAAACCTGAAACAGAAGAAGAACTTGATTACTATCAAGAAGGAGAAATCTGTATTTCTGGTCCAACAATCATGAAGGGATATTTAAATAATAAAGAAGAAACAGCCCATGCTTTAAGAGTACATGCAGATGGCAAATTATGGTACCATACCGGTGATTCTGGATACATGACAAAAGATGGTTTAATATATTATACTGATAGGCTATCTAGAATGTATGTATCAGGAGGATTTAATATTTATCCACCAAGAATTGAAAAAATTATTGAAACAAATAATAAAGTAGAGCAATGTGCTGTTGTTGGTATAAATCATCCATATAAAGATATAAAAGTACCACAAGCATACTTAATTTTAAAACCAGGTGAACAACTAGATGAAAAATTAATTGAAGAAATTAGTAGTGTATGTAGACAAAATCTAGATATGCATCACCAACCATTTAAGTTTGTACAAGTATCTGAATTTCCAACTACTAAAGTCGGAAAAACTGATTATAAAGCTTTAGAAAAATTATCAGAAGAAGACAAAGTTAAGGTAAAAAGGAGATAATTGAAATGAGTAACTTAGGATATCAAATAGGAAGAGTCTTTGGAACCCCATACTTCAAAAAACACTATAACTTAAAGATTATAAATAAGGAATTTATTCCAAAAGAAGGACCAATATTATTATGTGGAAATCACTTGCATGTACTTGATCAATTTCCTGTCATTGCATCAACAAGTAGAACTAGTCACTGGATGGCAAAAAAAGAGTATTTCGATGGTAAATTAGGTCCATTATTTAAAATGACTGGGGCAATATCAGTTGATAGATTTGGAGATGCAAAAAAAGCGGAAATTGAAGCTATTGATTATTTGAATAAGGGTAGTGCAGTAGGTTTATTTCCAGAGGGCACAAGAAATGGTTTGAAAGAAGAAAAATTACAAGAATTATATGAACTATATTCCAGTGATATTAGTTATGATGATTTTAAGAAACTAATGCCTAAAAATACACTTGCCTCTCAAATAAACTTATTAGATAAACTATATAAAGAAGAAAAAATTACAAGAAATGAATATAAGGAATATATATTATCTGCCAAAAATGCAGTCCATGAACTATGCGAAATGGAAAGAATTACTCCATCAGAATGTGAAGATTCAATACTACTACCATTTAAATATGGAGCAGTTTCTATGGCGTCAAAGACAAATGCAAAAATAGTCCCGTTTGGTGTAACAGGACACTATGTAAAAAACAGTAACGACCTAACTGTTAGCTTTGCTAAACCACTAGATGTTAATAATTATAATTCACTTGAAGAGGCAAACTTAGCCCTAAGAGAAAACGTAAAAAGCTTAGTTAAACAAAATATAAATAGTAGTATTAAATAAAAATGTAGAAAGAACTAATTATTGATTTGATAATTAGTTTTTTTATGTTATAATCTAAGTAGTTAAAATAGAGGTGTATGGAAATGTCAAATAGTATTTTCTTTCAAGTTTCAAGTTTATTTTACATAATAATGTTAATAGTAATATATTTTTCTAAAAAAAGGCTACTATCATTTGAAAATAAAATATATATTTATATGCTAATCGCAAATTTAATAGGTCTAGTATTAGATGTATCTAGCATATTAACTATTATTCATATGGATCAGCTACCAATTTTAAACTTTATTGTCACAAGATTGTATTTATTATATTTATTATGTTGGGTGAGCCTATTTACAGTATACACAATAGCTGTTTGCTTAAAGAATGTGAATGATGAAGAAAAAAAGCAAAATAAAATATTTTCATTATTTAAAATATTGTTCTTATTCTTTGGCTTGTTAATATTTATTCTTCCACTAAACTATTACAATAAAGATGGAAAAATCTATTCATATGGCATCAGCGCAACACTATCTTATATAATCGGTGGAATCTATATTGCGATATGCCTTATTATTACTATCAAAAATTTTAAAAAGATTCAAAAAATAAAATGTGTACCACTAATTTTGTATTTAATAATGTTTCCATTAATATTATCTATACAGGCCGTTTATCCTCAAGTTTTACTTGTTACATCTACCGAATCATTCATTACCTTCCTTATGTACTTTACTATTGAAAATCCTGATATGAAAATGATAGAAGAATTAAATATTGCTAAAGCACAGGCAGAAAAGGCTAATAATGCTAAATCAGAGTTCCTTGCTAATATGTCTCATGAAATACGTACTCCTCTTAATGCTATTACTGGTTTCAGCCAAGCTTTACAAGACGAAGAAGATATTCCAGAATCAGCAAAAGAAGATATTCGCGATATTATGATGGCTTCAAACAGTCTTTTAGAGATAGTTAATGGAATATTAGATATTTCTAAAATAGAAGCTAATAAACTAGAAATTGTAAAGAAAGAATATGAAATTGGTAAGGTATTTGATGAATTAATAATTTTAACTAAATCACGTATTGGCGATAAACCTATAGAATTTAGGAGTGTAATTGATCCTACTATTCCACCAGTTCTATATGGTGACCATGTCAGACTAAAACAAATAGTTTTAAATATCTTAACTAATGCTGCAAAATATACTAATGAAGGATATATTGAGTTTAAAGTAGATTCCGTTCAAAAAGATGGTGTTTGTCGTTTAATTATTTCGGTAGAAGATACAGGAATTGGTATAGCTAAAGACAAAATTGATAAATTATTTACAAAATTTGAACGTTTTGATGAAGAAAAAAATATTACCATAGAAGGAACTGGACTTGGTATGGCAATAACTAAAAAATTAGTAGAATTAATGAATGGAACTATCGTTGTTCAAAGTGAATATGGAGAAGGATCTAAATTTACAGTAGCAATTGACCAAGTTATAGTGGAAGGAAAAACAAGTCTAGAGCCTAAAATACAACCTAAGAAAAAAATAGATACAGTTGAATTTTTAGATGCTGAAGGAACAGATGAAAATACTAAAAAACGTCTTCTTATTGTCGATGATAATAAATTAAATCTAAAGGTTGCCATAAGACTTTTATCACATTATAACTTTGAAATAGATGAATTAACCAGTGGTATAGATTGTATTGAAAAAATAAAATCTGGGGCTCACTATGATTTGTTATTACTAGATGACATGATGCCAAAAATGAGTGGAGTTCAAACATTACAAAAGTTAAAAGAGTTACCTAATTATAACATTCCAACAGTTGCTCTAACCGCAAACGCTTTATCTGGAATGCGTGAACAATATATAGCAAAAGGATTTGATGATTATCTTGCTAAACCGATAGAAAAAGAAGAACTAGACAAAATTCTTGCTAAATACTTGTAATAATAATATAATCTAAATAGAGAAGGTGAAAAAATGAATGATGTAAATTATCTACTAAATAATGGAGTAGACGTAGAAAAAAGCTTAGAACTTTTTGGAGATATTGAAACATATAATGCTAGCATTCAAGACTTTGTAACAGATGCATCTGAGAAACTAGCTAAATTAAGAACTTTTAAAGAAAGTGGAGATATGGCTAATTATGCAATAGAAGTCCACGCTTTAAAAAGTGACTCTAAGTATTTTGGATTCACTAGATTAGCAGAACTTGCTCTTGATCAAGAAATGAAGAGTAAAGAAAATAATATGTTTTATATCAGTGAACATTTCCATGAATTAGAAAAAGAAACATTAAGAGCTCTAAATATAGCCAAAGTCTACCTTGGTAACGAGGCAGAAACTGTAGAGGTAATTGATGAACCTAAAGAAAATACTATCAAAGAAAAAACCATCCTTGTTGTAGATGACTCAGAGGTTATTAAAAAATTTATTCAAAAATTATTTGATAATGAATATGAGGTTTTAGTAGCAAGCGATGGTAAAGAAGCTATGAACGTTATTCAGCAAGGAATGTATAATAAACTTGTAGGTGTTTTTCTAGATTTAAATATGCCAAATGTTAATGGATTCCAAGTATTAGAATTCTTTAGAGAAAATGATTTATTTTCCAAAATACCAGTCTCTATTATTACCGGTGTAGGATCTGATGAGTTAGTAGCTAAAGCTTATGAATATCCAATTGTAGATGTTTTAAGAAAGCCATTTAACGAAAGAGATATTAAATTAATAGTAGAAGAAACTGTTAGTAAGTATATGGGATAAATATCAATCAATTAAATAAAAATTATTATTGAGGAAACTATTAAGTAGTTTCTTCTTTATTTGAATTTACACATTTATGTAAAGTTTATTTTATAAGTAACTATTTATTTGACTACTAAATATAATAAGGTATAATATTAAAAGAACGAGGTGTTAAGATGAATTATAATCTTTATAAACAAGCAAGAAAAAAAATGCTAATTAAAAATATCATTTTTATGAGTGTCATAATTGGTTTGGCATTAGTTTCTACCTATAAAATTTATGATAAATTTCAAGATGAAAGAGATAAGATTAGTAATTCATCATCTCTAGCAGTTACTTTTCATGACAAAGCCGGTGAAAAAGTAGCGATTACTAAAATAACACCTGTAACTGACTCAGTAGGTTTGTCATCTCGTGCCTATAGATTTACAATCAAAAACAATACCGCAACTAAAGTAAAATACGCTGTTAAGATAGTACAAGATAACAAATTATATAAAAAAGATAAATGTGGAGAATACAAGATACCATTAAATATTATTAAAGTAGGAATTCATACTAAAGGACAAGTTAGTGATATTTATAATTTAGACGATTTAGATAACAATATTATTGTTAACAAAGTAATTGGCCCTCAAAAAGAAGAAGAATACACATTACGTTTTTGGATATCAAAAAACACTTTAACTCAAGAAGCTGATATGCATTTCCATGGAATTATAGAAGTTGTAGAAGATGGAAATGATGTTGCCAAAGCTAATTAGATAAGAAGAACCATTATCTTCTTATTTTTTTGTTAACAAATGAAGAAATTGTGCTAAAATATAAAGTAAAATTTAATTAAGTGTGCTATACCATAAATGGAGTGATTTTTATGACAGAAAAATATATTCAAAAAATAGAAAAAGATATTGATAATGACTTTAAATTTTTAAAAAGCGATATTATTGATTTAATAGATTTAAAAGAACTAGAAACCGCTAACGCTAATTATGATTGTTTCAAGGATGAAGTATATAAACAAATTTACATTCTAATATTGTATAATTTCTTTCAAAACAACTTAGAAGAGATGAACCTTTTTTGCAAAACACTTAAAAATAATAAAAATTCATACCATAAGTTATCATCTTTAATTAATCAATGTGAAGATAATAATCGTTTCAAATTATTTATGTATTTATCTAATAATGACACTATAAAAGTTATAGTTGAACAATTAATAAAAGAAGATTGTATTTTTGAAAAAAGTCTTATAAAAGAAGATATAGAAGATAGTTTGATAGAGTATATTAGTTTTTATTGTACTATCAATAGTATACCTTATATAGATATTATTCCTACAAGAAGCAATGACTTAATAAATGATATAGCGAAAGTTTATTTACAAGAAATATCGAAAATACCTCTATTATCTTCCGAAGAGGAGTTAAGCTTAACAACTAGCTATATCGAGACTAGAGATAAAGATATAAGAGATAAAATCATAGAATCTAATCTAAAACTAGTAGTAAATGTAGCTAAAAAAAATATCGATAAGGGATTAGAATTTATTGATCTAATAGGTGAAGGAAATATTGGTTTAATGAAAGCTGTTGAAAGATTTGATCCTAGTATGGGGTTTAAATTTGCAACATACGCCACTTGGTGGATTAATCAGTCAATTCAAAGGGCAATCAAAAATCAATCTAGAAATATTAGAATTCCAGTCGCCGTTGTAGAAAAAATGCAAAAGTATTTGAAAACCATAAGAAAAATAACTGAGAAAGAAGGAAGAGTCCCTAGTGATCAGGAAATGGCTAATACCTTAAATGTTCCCTTAGAAAAAATATTAGAGTATAAAAGACTATTAAATGATACTATTAGCTTAAGTGAAATAGTTAAGGATTCCAATAATAAAGATATTGAGTTAATTGAAACTATAGAAGATAAATCCAACATTTTAGTGTATAACAATTTTACTGAAAAAGGTGAATTAGAAGAAGCTTTAAAAAAAATGCCTATTAAAGAGGCTACGGTTTTGAGATTAAGATATGGATTAAATCCTGAACAGAAATGTTATTCCCAAAATCAAATAGCAAAAATCTATCCTCAGCTTGGGCTTTCACAAGATAAAGTTACACATCAAAGAATTAGTCAGTTAGAGATAAAAGGACTTCAAAAACTAAAAGATATTATAACAGCAAAACCTAAAAGTAAAAAAACTAAAACGAAGAAATCCCAAGCACATGATCATGAAAAGATTAAAAAACCGCAAGGAGCTTTAAAAAATACCGATATAAAAATATTAAGTTTTCTAAGGAGTTGTAGCGGTACGGATATTAAAGTAATAGAAGATTTTCTAGGAGAAGAAGAGTTAGCTATGCTAAAAAAATATTTTGGTGATGACTTAGCCAACCCTGTTTTAAATAGAAAAACAAACTATGAAGATGTTCTACATATAAAAAGAGTAATATTTCCTAAAATATATGGTTTATACATAGATGGCTATATTATGAATGAATCATCCCTAGTCTTAAAAAGAAAATAGAAATTTGTAGGATCTATTGTTTTATCAATATAAATTTGATATTCTTATATAAAGGTTAGGTGATAAAAATGAAAATATTAGTAACTGGTGGAAATGGTTACATAGGATCACACACATGTGTGGAATTATTAAATAATGGTTATGAAGTAGTTATCTTAGATAATTTCTCTAACAGTAAAAGAGAAAATCTTTCAAAAATAAAACAGATTACAGGCAAAGACTTTACATTCTATGAAGGCAATATGATAGATGAAGGTATTTTAGATAAAATATTTACTGAAAATAAAATTGATGCAGTTATCGACTTTGCTGCTTATAAGGCAGTTGGTGAGTCAGTTGAAAAACCAGTTGAATACTATACAAATAATGTTTCTACGGTATTAGTATTACTTAGCGCTATGAAAAAGTATAATGTTAAAAAACTTGTCTTTTCATCAAGTGCTACAGTATATGGAGATCCAGAAGTATTGCCGATAACAGAGGATTGTAAAACAGGAAATACCACAAATCCATATGGTACATCAAAGCTATTCGTTGAACAAATCTTAAAGGATTTATATAAATCAGATAATACATTTGATATTGCAATTCTTAGATATTTTAACCCAATTGGTGCCCATTCATCAGGTCTTATTGGTGAAGAACCTAATGGAATTCCGGCTAATTTATTACCATATGTTTCAAAAGTTGCTAGTGGCAAATTAGAATGTTTATCTGTTTTCGGAAATGACTATGATACTAAAGATGGTACTGGAGTAAGAGATTATATTCATGTTGTTGATTTAGCTATTGGACATATTAAAGCCCTAGAAAAATTAAATAAAGAAGGTAAAGGTCTATTTATCTATAATCTAGCAACCGGTACTGGATATAGCGTATTAGATATAATAAATACCTTTGAAAAGGTGAATAATGTTAAAGTAAATTATAAAATAGTAAACAGACGTCCAGGAGATATCGCTGCTTGTTATTCAGATCCAACAAAGGCTAAGGAAGAATTAGGCTTTGTTGCCACAAAAACTCTTGAAGATATGTGTCGTGACCTTTGGAATTATGAAAAAAATAATTAAGAGTTCTAGCCTATGTTAGAACTTTTAATTTTGCTATTTTTATGTTTTAAAGAAAGTGAATTATTGCAAATTCCCTTAGAAAAACACAATCAAAAGAAAAGAAATTAAGCCTAATTTTACCAAATCTTAGATTTCTCTTTTTTTCAATTTTTTGTTATATCCATTTCAAGGAGAAAAATATATGCAAGAAAAAAATTTTATACATGTAAGTATGATCGAGCCTTTAAAGAAGTTTTCATGAAAGGAGATAATAAAGATATACTTACTAATTTATTATAAGAAATACTGGAAGTAAAAATAAATAATTTGTAGTTTTTTAGCACTCATAATTGACAAGTGCTAAAAGTAGTGCTACTATTTAATTGTTAGAGTTATCTAACAATTTTTTAAGAAAGAGATGAAATTTGTGAAGAAAAAACAATTTAAAGCAGAATCTAAAAAATTACTAGATATGATGATTAATTCAATTTATACTAATAAAGAAATATTCTTAAGAGAATTAATATCAAACGCTAGTGATGCTATTGATAAACTATATTATAAGTCATTAACTGATAAGAATATCAAAGTAAAAAAAGAAGATTTAGAGATTCGTATAAGCTTAGATAAAGAAAATAGAACCTTAACTATTACTGATAATGGTATTGGTATGAATGAAGAAGAACTTGAGAATAATTTAGGTACAATTGCCAAAAGTGGTTCTGAATTATTTAAAGAAAATAATGATAAAAAGAAAGATATTGATGTCATAGGACAATTTGGTGTAGGATTCTATTCTGCCTTTATGGTAAGTGATAAAGTTGTAGTAAATAGTAAAAGTATAGAAAGTCCTAAGGCCTATACTTGGACATCAACTGGTGCTGATGGTTACAGTATTACAGAATCAGACAAGAAAGATAACGGAACAGAAGTAATTTTATATTTGAAGGAAAGCAACGAAGATGTTAGCTATGAAGAATTCCTAGAAGAATATACTATTAAAAATTTAGTCAAAAAATACTCTGATTATATCCATTACCCAATTAAGATGATGGAAGAAAAGAAAATCAAGAAAGAAGATAGTGACAAAGAAGAAACGATAAAAGAAGATGTTACTCTTAACAGTATGATTCCACTTTGGAAAAAACAAAAGAAGGATGTTACAGAAGAAGAGTATAATGACTTTTATACCGATAAATTTTATGATTATGAAAAGCCACTACGTGTAGTAAGGAGTGAAGTAGAGGGAAGATGCAGTTATACAAGTCTTTTATTTATCCCATCTCATGCTCCATTTGACTATTATAGTAAAGATTACGAAAAGGGACTTCAACTATATTCAAAAGGTGTCATGATTATGGATAAATGTAGTGAGTTACTTCCAGATTACTTTAGCTTTGTAAAAGGTTTAGTTGATAGCGAAGATATATCTTTAAATATCTCAAGAGAAACACTACAAGAAAATTATCAAATAGAGTTAATTGCAAAAAGTCTTGAAACAAAAATTAGAAAAGAACTAGAAAATATGCTAAAAGAGGATCGAAAAGATTATGAAAAATTCTTCAAAGACTTTGGAATGCAATTAAAATATGGAATTTATAGTAGTTATGGCATGAAAAAAGATATCTTACAAGATCTACTACTATATACATCATCAAAAGAGAAAAAATTAGTAACCCTAAAAGAATATGTTGCTAACATGAAAGAAGACCAAAAAAACATTTATTATGCTTGTGGTGAAAGTATTGATAAAATAGATTTACTTCCACAAGTAGAATCTGTAAAAGATAAAGATTATGAAATCCTATATCTAACAGATTATATGGATGAATTTGTAATTAAATCACTTCAAGAATATGAAGGTAAAAAGTTTATTAACGTTGCTGATGAAAAGATGGATTTAGATACAGAAGAGGAAAAAGAATCATTACAAAAAGCCAATGAGAGTAATAAAGACATGTTTACAAAAATGAAAGAGTACTTGTCAGATAAAGTATCAAATGTCCAATTTACACATAGATTAAAAAACCATCCAGTATGTTTAACTACTAAGGGTGAGGTATCAGTAGAAATGGAAAAAGTATTAAATGCTATGCCAAATAATCAAAATATCAAAGCCGATGTTGTTATGGAAATAAATGAGAGTCACGAAATTAGTAAGAAACTTGAGAAATTATATAAAGCAAAAGATTATGAAACATTAGAAAAATATACTAAAATATTATATGCTCAAGCAAGACTTATTGAAGGTTTAAGCGTTGAAAATCCAACCGAGATTAGTAATTTAGTCTGTGAAGTATTGACAAAATAATATTTAGAAAGCAGGGCATAATTAATTATATGACCTGTTTTTTAAGTATCAAAAAAAATTATTCAAATAAAAGATAACTAAAATTAAAAAAGCTTTCTCAAAGAAGTTAATAAAAATTTGATTTTTATTAATTTGATTTGGTATAATACAGTAAGAGGTGATATAGTGGCAAAGATAGAATTTACACCAAAAGGTGTATGCTCATCAAAGATTATTGTAAGTTGTGATGAGAATGATGTAATAAAAGATGTAAAATTTATTGGCGGTTGTCCAGGTAATACTATGGGAGTTTCTATATTATGTAAAGGAAAAACTATAGATGAAGTAATAAATAAATTGGAAGGTATTGATTGTAGGAATAGAAAGACATCATGCCCTGATCAATTAGCTCAGGCTTTAAAAGAGTTAAAAAAGGAAAAAGTAAAGTAAGGAGTATATATGAAAAAATTTTTAGACGAGTTTAAACAGTTTATATCAAAAGGAAATGTAGTAGACTTAGCTGTAGGTGTTATTATAGGTGGAGCTTTTAGTAAAATAGTTTCTAGTTTAGTAGACAACATCATAATGCCTATTATAGGAGTTATTTTAGGTGGTGTTGATTTTTCTGGACTATCAATTACATTCCATGGAGCTTCTATAAAATATGGTTTATTCATTCAAAATGTAGTGGATTTTCTAATTGTTGCTTTTTGTATATTTACAGTAATTAAAATTCTAAATTCATTTGATAAAAAGATCAAAAGTAAAATAGAAAAAGAACAAAAAGAGCAAGAAGAAAAAGAACCAGAAATGACAAAGGAAGAACGTTTATTAACAGAAATTAGAGATTTATTAAAGAAACAATCAAAGGAAGATAAAAAAACAAAATAATAGCATAATAAAGTAAGGAGCTAGGATAAGATGAACGAAGAAATAACAAGATTAACAAAAATGAATCAAAATATAAATAGTAATGGAGAACAAAATACATATGATATAAAAAGCAAACGTATTAGTATTTTAGACACTTATGGTGAAAACTTTATAAAAAAAGAATTCATCACTAATCCAGCTATAGGAAGAGAAAAGGAATTGAAGGAGTTAATGCTTATCCTACTTACTCCAGATAAATCAGCCATTTTAACTGGTAAGCCTGGTGTCGGAAAAACTTCTATAGTTGAAGGACTTGCATACTTAATTCAAAAAAGACAAGTTCCTAATCAATTACTAAATTATCAAATAATAAAAGTTAATACTTCTGCCTTACTTGGTATAGATCCCGTAACAGGTGAATCAAAGATTCAAAACTTAATAGAAGAGTTGAAAAACTATGAACATTTAATTTTATTTATAGATGAAATACATACCTTAATGGGTTCAAAAGGAGAAGCCCTAGACTTTGCCAATATGTTTAAACCTGGTCTTGATAGAGGTGATATAAAAGTTATTGGTGCTACAACAACTGAAGAATATGAAAGATATATCTTAAGAGATAAAGCCTTTGTTAGACGTTTTCAAAAAGTAATTGTTGAAGAACCAACCAGGGAACAAAATATTCAAATATGTTTAGGAACACTTCCAAAAATAGAAAAAAGGACAGGGGCAGAGATGATGTATTCCAACTTTGTGAAACAAACAATGATGGAATTTCTAACCGATATCACTAGTGAATATAAAAGAGTATATGAAATAGGTTCTAGATATCCCGATGTAACTCTAACCTTAATTCAAGATGCCTTCAGTTACGCTATGTTTGATAACCGAAAATATGTAAATGTCCTAGATTTTAGAAAAGCAATTGAAAACTGTAAAAATATATATCCAGATGTTATTACTAAATCGTTGCCAATCTTTGATGAAACCTTTAGAGGAGAAATTGAAGATGCTAGATTAAACATGATTAATTAGAGCTAGAAATAGTTCTTTTTTTTATAGATTTTTCTTGACAAAATTCGACAAAAAGCATATACTATACTGGTATACCAAATTGGTATATCTGTATAGAGGTGACTGATATGGAAAAAAAAGAAGTTGTAATAAATACAGCCCGTGAATTATTTACAAAGTATGGTTACAAAAAAGTATCTATGGATGAGATAGCAAGAACCTCTAACGTAACTAAGAAAACAATTTATTCTTACTTTAAAGATAAAGATGAATTGTTTAGATACTTTATTGAAGAAGAACTTATCAATATGAAACAAAAAATAGAAAAGAAAATAAATAATGAAAGTTTTAACGATAAAGTATCAACTATTATGTTAGAAATCTTAAATCTCAGAAAAAATAGTGCTTTATTAGAATCTATTATTAAAGATTGTAACACATCAAGTAATAATGCTATGCAAAATATGTCATTTTCAAATTATTATGACTCAGAGATAATTAATTATCTTGAAACAAAAATAAATGAGGAAATAGATCAAAAAAACATCAAAAAATGTAATGCTCATTTAACAGCTTTTATTATCTATAAAGTTTGTTTATCAATCTTATTTGAATATGATGAGCCAATAGATGAGAAAACAATTACTAAAGAAATTACCACAATCTTAAAAGATGGTCTATTTAATTAGGAGGGGATATCGTGAAAGAAAAAAAGTTTTTTAATTATGTTATTATAGCGGCAGTTTTAATTATACCGTTCATGTACAGTTTCTTTTACTTAAAAGCCTATTGGAATCCATATGGTGAAGGAAACATTGATAACATACCAGTTGCCATTGTTAATAATGATGAGGGTGATAACGGAGAAAAAGTTATTACTAATATCAAAAACTCTAAAAAATTAAAGATAAGTACAGTTAGTGATGAAAAGGCATCAGATGGTCTTTATAATAAAAAGTATTACGCAGTAATTACTATTCCAAAAGATTTTTCTGAAAGTATGGAAAGTGCATCTACCACAAACAAAAAACACGCAACTATTACATATGCACCAAACCAGAAATCTAATTATCTAGCTAGTCAAATTATCAATAATGTAGTAAGTGCTGTAGAAAAAAATCTTGATAATACTGTAAATTCTACTATTGTAGACAGCCTAGCTTCTACAATAAAAGATGTACCATCAAAATTAGAAACTATTTCAAATGGCTTTGAACAATTAGAAGAAGGTACTACAAAACTTCAAGATGGAAGTAATAGTTTAGCTAATGGTACTAATAGTTTAAAATCAAATTATGAAGAGTTTAATACAGGTATCAAAAATATCAAAGATGGTATAGAAACTTTAAATAGTAGTACTGCTAATTTTTCAAGTTTAAGTTCCGGATTAAATGAATTAGTAACAGGAGCTGCCAACTTAAAAGCTGGTAATGATCAATTTAGTACTGGTTTTAATGCTTATGTTTCAGGAGTAAATACTGCCTTAAACTACACAGATAGCTTAGTAACATTAATTAATGCAAGTATCTGTCCAAAAGTTCAAAATAACACAGCAACTAAAGAAGAAATCAAAATGTGTGCAATCGCTCAAGGAATGTCAACACCATCTGAAAAAGCAGGTAACACAACAACGATTAATTATTTAAAAATAAGTGGTCAAAAACTACAAAACGCTAATACAAGCGTATCAGCTGGAATAAATGAATTAAATAACAAAGTAACACCATTATTATCAGTTAATGATAAAATAAAACAGTTACAAGGTGGAGTTAATACCTTATTAAATGGCGCTAACACACTATATGATTCATCACTTCAGATAAGAAATGGTATTGCAACCTTAAATGATGGAGCAACAACCCTAAATGCTGGTATTAAAACTTTAAATAGCAGTGTCAAAGGTGCTAAAGAAGAATTAAATACAAATATTACAACAACAAAAGAAGAAGTTAAAAAAGTAGATAACCTATCTGACTACAGTAAAGAACCAGTAACAGTAAAAACAAAAGCTGTAAATGAAATATCAAGTTATGGTACAGCATTCTCACCATTCTTTATATCTATAGCTTTATGGGTAGGATGTTTAATGATGTATATTGTTCTTTACTATGATAAAGAAGAAAGATTTAAAAAGCTAAGTATTAGTAATAAAAACCGTCTTCAAAGAACATTATGCTACCATGGTCTTGCAACATTATCAGCAATCATTCTAGGAATTCTCCTTATGACTTTACTAGATTTTGAAATAACAAATATTTTCTTATATTTCATTTCAATTATTTTAGTAGCTAATACATTTATGGCAATTATTGAAACATTAATTATTAACTTCAAAGATATCGGTAAATTTATTGCTTTAATATTATTAGTATTACAATTAGCTGCAGCCGGTGGTACATTCCCAATTGAAACAGTAACAAAAGGATTTAGATTCTTAAATCCAATATTACCAATGACATATACTATAAATCTTTTAAGAGAAAGTCTTGTTACTATTGAAAGGAGTCTTTTAACAAAAAATATTTTAGTTGTAGTAGCAATCATGATTGTATTTATGACTATTAATATTATTGTTGATATTACTAAACAAAAAAAAGAAAGTAAATAGATCAAAAACTTCAGGAAATATTTCTTGAAGTTTTTTTGTTTCTAAAAAAAGATTTGTCACATCTCGTAATTTTTTGTATAATAATATTAATGAGATAGAAAATGAAAGGTTGTAATTCATCTTAAGCGCCTGAACTAAACAGTTGACGAGGATTGTAGTTATCGAATATTCGGCGGATGCTACAACGGATTGAAGGTTCGTTAGATATATTTAAAAAAGTAAAAACAATATTACAACAAAGAATATATCCACTTAATATTTTTTTATAGTGGAGGAATTTATTTATGTGTGGAATCACAGGTTATATAGGAAAGAAAAAAACAACAGAAGTTTTACTTAATGGGTTATATGCCCTTGAATATAGAGGATATGATTCAGCCGGAGTTGCGATATCCGATGGCAAAAATTTAGAAATTATTAAAAGTGTTGGAAGAGTAAAAGAACTTGAGGCAAAAATTAATAAAGAAGATAAGTTAAATAGTTTATATGGTATTGCTCATACTAGATGGGCAACCAATGGTGAAGCAAATCTTGTTAATGCTCATCCACATAAGGTAGGAAAAATTACCTTAGTTCATAATGGTATTATTGAAAATGCTGATACTTTAAAAGAAGAATTAGAACAAAAAGGCTACAAATTTAATAGTGATACAGATAGTGAAGTAGCCGCAGCTATGTTAGATTATAAATTAAAAGATAATGATATACTGACAGCTATCAAATTAACAACTGAAATACTTACCGGTAGTTATGCTTTTGGTATTATGGTTGAGGGTGATAATAGTCTATATGCATTAAGAAAAGATAGTCCATTATTAATTGGTATTGGAGATTGCGAAAACTTTTTAGCTAGTGATATTACAGCTATTATAAAATATACTAACAAATATATTTTATTAGATGTTGGAGATATCGCTGTTCTAACTAGTGATACTTGCAAAATTTATCATGATGGAAAACCTATCGAAAAAGAAATACTAATATCAGATAGTAAGGGTGTAGATAATAGTAAGAATGGTTATAAACATCATATGTTAAAAGAAATCATGGAAGAACCAGTAGTCTTAAATAATCTTATTGAAAGATATAAAAATGAAACAAATAGAAGTGAACTTGATCTTTCAAAATATGAACAAATAGATATAGTAGCGTGTGGTTCTGCAATGTATGCTGGATTAGTTGGTCAAAATCTTTTTGAAGAATATGCCAACATAAAAGTAGATGTTTATCCAGCTAGTGAATATCGTTATAAGAAAAAACTTTATGGAAAAAATCCTTTAGTTATTTTGATATCACAATCAGGAGAAACAGCTGATACTATCGCCGCAATGCGTGAAGCTCATAAATTAGGAATTGAAACATTAGGTATTGTCAATAATCCAGATTCAACCATAGCAAGAGAATGTGATAGAAAAATACTAACTAATGCTGGTGTTGAAATAGCTGTTGCCACCACTAAAGCCTATATTTTACAAGTGTGTGTATTATCTTTAATGGCTCTAGAAACTGCTAAGGTAAAGAAACTAGTTCAAGGCGATGAAGACTATAAGGCATTTGAAAAGTTACCAGCTTTATTAAAAAGTGTATTAGATAATAATAGTTACTATGAAAAAGTGGCAACATCAATTTATCAAAAAGAATCTTGTTTCTTTATTGGTAGAGGAATAGATTACGCCATTTGTATGGAAGGAAGTCTAAAATTAAAAGAAGTATCATATCTTCATAGTGAAGCATATCAAGCAGGAGAATTAAAACATGGTACTATCTCTTTAGTAGAAGAAAATATGCCTGTATTATGCGTTATCACTAATAAAGCCTTAAAAGATAAGAGTATTTCCAACTTAAAAGAAACAGAGGCAAGGGGAGCATTTGGAATAGTTATAACTACTAAAGATTTAGATGATTTTGAAGATTATACTAAAATAGTTGTTCCAACAACATCTATGTTTACTCAAAGTATGTTAGTAGTACCAGCACTTCAACTTTTATCTTATTATGTAGCTCTAAAAAGAGGCTGTGATATAGATAAACCTAGAAATTTAGCTAAGTCAGTAACAGTAGAATAAGGGTTAAATTAATTAACCCTTTTCTTTAATTTAGAAGGGATTAATATGTTTAAAAAAAATGTTTATGAAGAGTACATCAAATTAATAGTTAATAATATCAAACTTCCATTAGAAGATAATGAAGTACCACAGGGAATTTGTAGAGTGAATAATACTATATTAGTATCATGTTATATGGATAACCATGAACAATCTAGAGTATTAATGTTAGACTTAGATGGAAATAGAACCAAAACCATTATATTAAATAATAAAGCTCATGTTGGTGGAATTAGCTATGATCAAAAACATAATTTAATATTTATTTGTGATACTAAAGGGAAAATAAGTTCTTATCCTTATCATGAATTCATTAACGAAAATTATATTCATCAGAAAAAGTATGATGTCTCATCAAATTCTCTTGGAGGAGATCTACTAATAGAAGACGGTAATTTAGTTTGTTCCTATCTTACCTGTTATGAGCAAAAATTATATGTTGGCAGTTTCAATAAAATCAAAAATGGTTTAATTAAAGTTTATGATATCTTACGCAAGGAAGAGGGCATAACGCTAAAATATCTTTATGAATTTAAAGTTCCAAGAAAAATTCAAGGAATCACTTTTAGTAAGATAAATGATACCCCACATATGATTTTAAGTTCTTCTTATGGTAGAAAAAATAATAGTAAGGTTTTAATATTCCCGATTTCAAAAACCAATACTTATCTGAATCCTACTTATTCCTTTTGCTGTCCTCCCATGTTAGAACAAATATCTGTTGATAATAACAATGAGCTTCTCTTCCTTTTTGAAAGTTCTTCTTCTAAGTATAGAAAAACTGCCAAGACGGTTACAGATAAAATAACATTTATTAATTTAGAAAAACTAAAAAATTAAAAAAGTGCATAAAATATATTGCCAAAATACAACTTTATTGATAAAATAATTGTTGTATTTACATGGCGGTATTGGTGAAGTGGTTAACACGCTAGTTTGTGGCACTAGTATGCAAGGGTTCGATTCCCTTATACCGCCCCATTGTGAAATCTGCTCGAACTTTTCGAGTTATGATAAATGACTAATTCAGAAATGGATTAGTTTTTTTGTTGTTAAAAACTATCCTAACTTAAAAAGAAAGGATGGAAACAATGGTAAATATTATTAAAGAAGAACTTTCATTAGAAGAATCACTAAAAAAGAAAATTGAGTTCATATGTGATTTTACTAATAATAAACCAACTATTATTAATGGTAATATTAGAAAAGTCGATAAAACTAACTTAATTTATATTGAGCCACATAGAATAATAATTAATAATACTACATTTCTTGCTTTTAATTATTCTAATGAAATTTTTATTGAAAACTTATCTAATAAGATTAAATTGTCAGAATTAGAAGATTATTTAAAAACAATCTAAATACTGCTTATTCCCTAAACAGGGAATTGACAAATCATAAAAAAGTGATATTATAAATAACCAATGAAAGAGGTATTCTCTAGAAAGAGAGGTACATCTATGATAAAATATATACATAAACAAAAATTTTATAATATTGAATATTGTGAGGAGTCAGTAGTATTTAGACTTTATTAAATACTATTGGCTCCTCTTTTTTAGTAAAAGGAGTTGAAGATTTATGGATAACGAAAAGAAAGTTG
>ENA-OWPL01000212-OWPL01000212.1-human-gut-metagenome-genome-assembly--contig:-NODE-212-length-45150-cov-57.926732_pt1 | contig 45150 bp, 41 predicted proteins | sample MGYA00248263_ERZ651844 | MGnify/ENA primary metagenome ERZ651844 (study PRJEB26924, sample SAMEA4378256) | human gut metagenome | biome: human gut; feature: human-associated habitat; material: faeces...
AGAACTGTGTTAAACTATTATTATTATAGCCTGACACAGTTTATTTTACACTCTCGCGAAGATCGATATGAACCGACCTTCATATTGCTGCTTTTTGATTGACAACACAATTCTAATGTCACACTGTAGCTGCTGACTGTTTTACACCCACCCTTGACATTGGAGATTGTTGGATAACCAACATTCCTATGTATGGGATATAAAGTAAGGGAAATGACTATTTTAGATTGATTTCTCCCTAACCTTGTTAGCGGTTCTCGACATGGATGGATATTCCATCTTTATATCATATTGGTGCAATATCCTATATATGTTACTTTTTCCACGGTAGCCAGTCCTCTCCATGATTTCCTTTACACTATAACCGGCTTTATAACACATTGTCGAATGACGCAAACACCGCACTGTCTCCATTTGAAAGACTGTCAATGAACTTACACCACTCAATGCGTTTCTTGTCTTTGGTCTCTTCAATGTGAATATTGACACATCCATGACCTTTCATCAAATTGATGATTTCTGTTATATGCTCAAAGTATTGAGCCTTATTTATATAACCGATATAGTTCATAGTATCCGTATTACTAAGCAATATTGTCTGCAAAGATAATCATAAAGCTTATAATATTTTTAACATTCCTGTTTCTATTTCCTGCAAGGCTATACACTAACAGAAAATTCAGAAGAGCATGGCTCGGTATGGCTTACTCAGAAAACTTCAGGTTGTTCACGGCACAATTGCTGTGTCTTGCACTTATCTTGTTTCACCTGGTGTATTACGCTTTGTTCCCTTTGGAGAAAGGCATCATGCTTTCATCAATCTATGTATTCTTCTCGCTTGCTTCTAAGAAGAACATGATACTGCTTCAGACAATAAGAAAGTCACGCTTGATTGTTGCGGTTTTTGCCTTCGCCACATTGTAGTTTCGTTTATTCCACATCTGCTTTCGGTGGCAGTAACATTAGCGTTTATTCTTGAAGCTGCCTGTTGTTTCCCTTCCAAAGTAAAACATCGTAAAGGTAAAACTCAAAAAGCTCATGTGAAACCTACCGATATTGAACAAATAGAAATGTTGCCTCATTCTTAAAAACTGCATTTATGGAAAAGAATACCCATTCGCTTAATTGGTATGCAACCTCCAGTCTACGAGGGAAGACATGTTGAAGCAAATTCACCGTGCAGAAATCAAACTGAAAGGTATTTCTACCATGATAGCCAATCTTCAAGCCCGGAAAGATGATATACAAACTCAAATTGACCAGATTGCAAAACAATTTGGTCAGTCAGGTGCTGACAATGACAAACTGGCTAACAAGATGGCACAATTACGCAAGGAGATTGATGACATAAACGAGAAATTGGCAGCACGATACAAGATGCTTGACGATGCCAATGATACTATCAATGAAGCGAAAGCCAGACTTGCGGAAATGAGGGAGGAGCATCGTGAAATGCTTAAAAGTCTTGGTGAGGACAATGATTTGAAAGCTACGGCAATTCAGAAAAACATCCTTTGGACTTACAACAAGATGCTGACAACGTAATCAACTGTACCATGCTCTTGGTTCTCGGCTATATCCGTGAGACAACTACTTATGCACAATCTTGTGGCGGAAGAAGCTCACCAGGTACTGGTTGGGGACGTGACAAGGATGAAGATGATGAACATTGGTGGCGGCGCTGCATTGCTCAATCGGCTGCAATGATGCGTCCTGCGACACATAAGCGAAAGCGAGGACGGTAAATATCGGTAATATGAGTAATATGGATAATACTTGTGTTTGTCGCATCGCAATAAAACGAAGCAGACCGACATGAATCATTTGTTCACATCGGTCTGCTTTCGTCTTCCGTATTTTACTATTTTATATCAAAGCCCATGGATTTTTTCATTTCATATATATCCATGTCATGGCACCCAAAACGTATATGGTCTTCCATCTTTGTACATTATTTTCACATCTTCACTTTCAAATTGGGTGATTTAGATTTCTTCTTGGTTATCCATTTCATTGTATTCATCGTCTTCCTTCACCACAAAGTAAGTGAAGTCGTCCGTCCTCATGCAAATCTTGAACCGAATACGAGGCTCTTCTTTTACAAAAAGGAACTCATTGTTAATGACACAGATGTTGTCGTCTGCCACAATTTCCCATTGTCTTAATGCCTTGTGCTTTAGTCCCGGTATATTCCTTATATAACACCAATCACCCTCTTTCAGATACTAACGAAATCGTATGTCGCCAATCTTCCCTTACTGATAAACTCAAGAACGCCCCACGACTGCACCAACACGTCAAACAAGTCCATAAATCCCTTGCCGTTCAATCGGCAAGGCGTAGCTGTCAACCCCAAGAACTTAGCTTTCAGGAATCTCTCCCACATCTCTTTATATGTCTTGGCGAGCGCATGATGTGCCTCGTCAATAACAATCATCCCAGGCTCTTCCTCAATCTCATCATAATGCCGAGATAGCCATTGGATAGACATGGCTTTTACAGAAACCAATAGTGAGTCGTTTTCTGATGCAGAATAAGAATAGAACTTCTTTATGGTTTCCTCTATTTGCGAAAACAATTCTATACGGTGTGCAATAATCCAAACTTTCATATTTGGATTGGCTTTGACAAAAGAATCAATGACCGCCGTCAACAGATAGGTCTTGCCTGTTCCCGTCGGCATTTGCGCCATCACGGATTGATGAAGGCGCAACGCTTTCTCTATCCGTGATTTCATATCTTCTTGGTAATCAAATAGCTTGATTTCCTTCATAAAACTCACCAAATAGCAAATGATATTTGTTTATAGTTAGAATGAAATATTGAAAACATAGCGAAAAGCCCTCTATTCACCAATAGAATTTTTAATTGGAATGGCAGAATAAGATTTATGGCTAACCTTATGATTATAACGTATTTCAGGTTCTTCTATAGTATCTGGCAACTTACCTATGATAGAGCGGTGTTCTTCCATTTGAATGTAAAGATATGATTTTTTCATCTCTAAAAGTTTATCAACAACATCTTTACGCAAAAAGAAAAACATACTGTCGTCACATATAAAACTGGTAGACACATCTTCATTGGCGAAAGTATATGCCAGTCTATCCACATCAAATGTCAGTTCTAACATTTGACATATTTCAGAAGAGAGGCAAACAAAACTTTTGTATTTGAACCTTTTTGTATTCCATTCAGAGAAACTGTATTCAACAAGAATACTAACATTATCTTCTGTATGTTTCGTCTGTGTATTTATTAGTTCACGCCATGATAATTCCTCTAAAAAGGCATGGTCATACTCCCTGGTGAATTCTGCAAATTCTAAATCAACTTCATCAGGGGATATATCTTTTGGCACAAGAAAAGAATTCCATTCCAAATATATATTTGCATTTTTTTCACTCATCATCTGGTAACAAGTTCCATAAAGCAAAATCCAGTCACCATCTCTATTTGGAAGTTTTGTCATAATTAGGCTGGCTTGCCAATCTGACACATTTGCTTTAATCCAGTTTCCCAAATCTTCATTTCTTTGAGGCAATAAAAAAACAGTGAATAGGTTTCTCTTTTGCAGTACAATTGGAAATGACGGATCTATTCTTACGAGAGGTGTACGAAAAGTACCAACATACTCATTTTCAAGTTTACCATTCAGCAATAACCACCCATAAAGCTCATACAATGCAGCCTGCCCATATTTAAATGCATAATTATCTTTGAGTTGTCTACGGTAACTAACTTTTTCGTATTCTTCGTTTTGTAACATTGAACAAACATCTTGGTCATAGCCTAAACACTCTGCCATATTTTGCAACATACCATAAATCTGGTTAGAAGTATAATATGTCTTATGGCAATAATCTGGTATAAAGAGTGGTCTTATATAAGATTTGTCATAATCATAATCAAAAACAGAAAACAACGCCCACTTTTTTTCTATTTTATCTGACCATTTCACATCTGCGTACTTATAGAGCAATTCTCTATTGTGCAGTTGACGGAAAGTTACTTCAGCATAGCTATAAAGCGTCTCCAAATCATCCAATAGTACAACATTGGTAGTGGTATGATTCTGTAAATATTTTTCCAATATGTCGATACACTTCTTTAATGTTTTCCAATCTTTTGAGTGCAGCCCTAAGCCTGTAACAACTGATATAACAGCCTCACGGACAAATGGATCACTTGTATTTAGCAATAATGAGCAAATGCGCAAACCTTCATCATTATTCTTCTTTATTATCAAAAATGCTTGTTTGCAAAAATTCTCTCTATATTCAATATCAGTGATGCCGCACATAAGCAATGCAAATGACAGCAAATCAGCATTTTTGAATTTATTTGAAACATATCTGTCATGCAATATGGAATATGCTTCTTGCATAACATCATAAGTTGCATACTTGCTGTTCCAATATTGGTCCAATATGCTTCCACTCTGTTTCGTAAAAAATGGAAGAAATGAAGAAATATAACCTATATTATAAGTAGATACCTTTTCATACAAAGCGTTAAATAGATGTTCTATTATTTTTGTCGTACACTCTGTTTCTGTTAAAATATTGACAAACGATTTTCGTCCTTTATCAGAAGTGAGAAATATATCCAAATTATCTATAGCTGCATTTATAACCTCTGGATTTGGCATAATTTCGAACCATTCTTTGTGATAATGTATAGGTACAAGGTAGAAAAGACTTTTTATTATATCTTCTGCCAATGTATGACGTTTGTCTCCGAAGAACTTACCTTTATTACTATCAATAAACGACTTGAAATCTTCCTCCTCACCACACCTATGCAGTATACTTTTTGCTATGTGAAAACCTGCAACCATATCATAAGTGTACTGTACTTGTTCTTCACCATTGTTTTTTTCAAAAGTAAAGCACAAACCTTCGTTTATTAGATCGTAGACTTTGTCATCAAATATTTTTGCAAATTGATTATAAAAATCCAAATAGCGGGTATCGTTTTCAAAAAGAATATAAGATGCCCTATGGAGATTTTTTTCTAATTTATGCTTTGCCAGTTTGTCTATTTTACCTTTATGCATGGATATATTTGATAATAGTTGATTACTATAATCATCCATACATGAAACTAAAGAATAGTTGTTGACTACGATATTACTTCTGTTTTTGTTCGTAATACAAAAGATTTTAAGCAACAATGGATTTTCAAAAGCTCCAAAATCTTCAACAGTAGCATTTCGTATTTCATATTTACTGAAATATTTATCCACGGTTACTTCCAAATCCTCCTTTACCAACCCATTTAGTAATATATGGTTTTCTACCTCTGTATAATTATCCACCCCATATATAGCTTGTAAGTAATCGGTCTTATCACGGCACGTTGTCACAAGAAGCAAGTGAGAATGCTTATCCAACAGAACTTTTAATGCTGGTAGCTCTTCCTTCCATCTTTCTTCGTTTGGCGCAGTTTCATTTAAACCATCAATTATAATAGGCAACTTACAATGATGAACTCTGGCCAAGAAGTCCAAACAGTCAAGCATATCGGAAAATGACATACTACCATTAAGGCCTAATCTTTCTAATACGAGAGATTGGAAACTATCACAATTTCGGAAAGAGCTTCCCATGAAAAACAAGACTGGCTTATTTCTTTTCAGCATATTATCTGTCAGAAAACACGCTAAATGAGTCTTTCCATACCCTGGTTTTGCAAAAACCTGGAAATATTTCCTACTTAACAATAGGAGGAAAGAAGACAGGTTTTCTTTAGAGAATTTGTCATCTTTAGTCAAAACGCTCTCTAAAGCTCTCGCTCTTCGTGCCAATTCTGTCAGATAGTCATTCAATCCTCCATATTCGTCACGTTCCTGAGAATATATTTGTTGGAATTCTTCATTAACTATTTGAACACGAATTTGTCTGTTATTACAATAATCATCTATCAGAGAAAGTAACTCTTCTGCTTTAGATACAATGTTGTCCCTATTATAATATAGGGAGTATATTTTATCTATTAGCCGATAACGAAGTTCAAAATCTTCTTGGTAATAATTAATAAATCGGTTTGATAATTTACTGTATCTCCAATCATACGTATTTAAAATAGGCATCTTCCTATCATTATCAGCATGCTTTTTCAGTCGAGAAATAAAACCATTGATTTTTTGACTGGCAACATTCTCGTCAACAACACTTAACAGGGAACTTTCAAAATCACTAGCCGTATGAAGTTCCACATCATATTTACGTTTTAGAACTTCCAACGTAGTGCATGAAATTTCAAAGAGTTTATTTAGTCCAATAAACTTCTCGCCAAAATAGTATTTGAAAATTCCATTAAATTGGGATGAATCCTTTAAGTAAAAGTCCTCAAATATCTCTCTATGCCAGCTTGCAAAATCACAAGAACTATTGATTGTTCTCAAATCAACAACCAATTTATCCCACTCTTTTTGGACAAAACTGCCTGGTGTACAAACTATCCATAGTTTTAAATTGGGACGATATGACATTGAAACTTCAAAACCCTTTCGAAGTTCTTTTTTGTGATCTGCATCCAAAGGAGAATTGCTATCATCTTTTGCTCCTCTCCAATACTTGGCTTGCCATCCTAAGACATCACCTTGATTATAGGTTTTACCTCCAAAAGTTAAGGAATTCTTTAGTTCAATATAAAACTCAGAACCTGGTGTATTATAGAAATACTCAATTTTTCCATAATCTTCAAACATACAAGAAGCAACATGAAAACAAAAGTGCTCAAACTCCAATCTCTCATCTCCATGTTTTTTCAAAAATGCCCAATTTATAATTTCACTCATGACAAATCGTTATTTGTGGGTAATAGGGACAGTTCCCATGACATAAACTTTTATGCATACAATCCACAGAGCAGTTAGATTTCCACTTGGTTCGATAGGAGTTAAACTTATGGTTCCAAATATCATAGAAAGCAAAATCTTTCAAGCTATAAGAATCCTTTCCTGCACTGAAGGAACATGGAGATACATTCATTTTATGGTCTATGTAAACTGAAAAGAAAGCACCTTCACATGTATCGATAAATGAAGGATTTATATGTGAAAATTTTAACAACATTGGTACAAAGCAAGCATCAAAGCCAAAACGAGGTCTGGCAATAGACGTTTCGTCAACAAGAGACAAGAACGCACGAAAAGACTTGCTATCTTGAATAACATCTTTTGCATTTGCTCTACCAGCAGGTTTATAAGTCAAAAAAATAATGGCATTTATACCATTTAGCATCTCATTATAACATCCTCGCAGAATCTTACACGCTTCTTCTAAATTATTCTTAGACAACACATAATGGATATTTGTCTTGATTCCTGCATCTATTAGAAAAGCAAGTTTCTTCTTTTCTAAATCAGCCATAGAGCTTACAGACAAAGCCACAGCACCTATTTTTCCAGATAAGCTACCGCAAACCTTAGGAGTTAATTGCATTCCATTAGTCGTAAAGTTAGGAACTATTGAACGTCGACAAGTTTCTGCTATGATTTCTAGGAAATCTGGATGTTCAAGAGGTTCCCCACCACCTAAGGCGACTTGAAAAACATTGCCATATTGAGGATGATTCATAGAGTCTAATATGCGGCAATAATCCTCTACACTAAGAAATTCATTATTAATGCAACTATCTTTATAACAAAACGAACATCCCTTTGAACAATGATTGGATATAGATATATCTGCCAATTCTGGTACGGGTGCCCATGTTGGATTATCCTTTATTGTAGTTCCCCATCGCATATTCATACCTGTTGTCGGGTCAGCTATAAAATGATAGTCACCAATATGTCTTTCTAACATAATTAATACTGTTCTACTTGAGTTGCCCCAAAGCCATTCAATAAATCACTTATGTTCCTATTAAGTATAAGTTCTCCTTTTATATAAGCAAAAAGATCAGCCTCGTTCATCTTCAAAGGATCAGTATTGTCACCATTCATTTCCAAAATTTCTTTTGAGACAGCACTTCCATCATCGTCATTAAACTGCATTAAGCAAGAATAAATCTCATGCTCATGAAGATAACTTACCGTTCCGTTTTCTAAAAGATAATTCTTCAATGCTTCTGCGATGCGAATGGTACCCTTCATGTCTTTAAATTCTCTGAAGTTATCCAAGAAGCAATTCACGATATTTAAATTCATAGTCACTATATAGCTTACAGAACTACTATTTGTAACAAAATCCGTACGTAATTTCATTGTTAATTCCTCATCATTTAATGTTATTGTTAACTTTACACCAATCTTTATTCATCAATTCCTCGATGATACTATGAATATTCAAGGCATATTTCGTTCTAGGATGATTACCATACAGTGTTCCTCTCAGAAAACCTTCCGGAAATGTTTTTTGATGTTCTGTTCGTAACGGTCATAACCGTTTTCTGCAAAGTCCAACACATGCGCCCATTTGCAGCATGCCATGATATATCCGCCATGGTTTAGGAAGTTCATGTTGAAGTACTGGTGCTCATTGATTCTCACCGTCACCTCCTACTGCTTATGCGTTTTCCTGTTGAACGCAAACGTGCCTTCAGACGGAAAATCTAAAGGAACACTGGTTGTGAACACTGGTAAAAGTACAGGTGCTTTTCTCTTTATGTTCTGTTTCATTGTTAGTGAAGTTTGTGTTGTAGATAAACGATAACTCTATATCTCGAAGTCATTCGGCTCACGAACTACTGCCACAGGCTCACCGTCAAAATACATCTCTGGCATCAAGTCCATCAATCTCTTCTTCATCCCTCGATAATGTTGGTATTGTCCTGCATTCTCAGCGATAAACCGGCATACCTCCTGGCGTTTCTCCTCGTGGTTCCATATCTTGACAGTTTCCACCAGGGCTTGATAGCTGTCAAATATCAGTTTCCCGATACGTCTTTTGTATTCGCCTACCAAGTCTTGTATGTCATCTCTGTTAATGAGCAGTGGTATATGCTTGCACAGCGCCATGGCGATGGCATACGCAGCATCGGGTCTGTTCTTCTCCAGTATCTGTGGGATGGATTTCTTGTGCCATCGTTCCAGCAGACGTAGCAGAGCCGTGAAGTCATCATTATCCCTTGGCTCAAAGCTTACTTCCTGCATCAGATATTTGGAGTATTCCTCCTCATAGTCCACGCTCAGCCCTTTCGGAATATAGTTGATTCTCGGTCGCTCCATCTTGGCGCGATACCGTTGCTTCTCCATGGAACGTTTCCCTTCTCGTCCCATTTTATGCGCAACAGCTTTTCTTCCCTTATCTGGAGTTCAATATCTCTGAACTCAGGTGTATTCATCACTTCTGCCTTCAGATGCTTCTTGATGACTTTTGTCAGATACCGTCGCCATGCCTCCTTGTTATCTTCTGTAACGAATGGTGGACATTGCTCATCGTAGAAGGTGTGCCATGTGAAGGGCTCAAAGTCGAGATGCCAGAGGAAGGATTTGTGTTGTGGGTTGTTTGGTTCCATAGGCTAAAATATATAGGGACTATAACTAAAATGCCTTATTCAAGTCAATATTGAAGCCAACAGCTTTCATATCATTCGCTAAAGCTACTTTCCAAGAGTCATTGTTATCGACATTCACATATACGATTCCATCTATATCTCCTGGTTTTTCAACATTATCCACCACAAGAGCACACACTCTGTCTCTACCCAACTTTCCAATTAGATAGCCATGTTCAAATACGACATTCTGTCTTGCTCTTGATGATAGTGCAGTGTTTCCTTTTAAGCGTCCTTCATCATCTGGAGTATATAGAACTATTCCAAAGCCTACATCTGTATATTTTTCAATCTTTTCAATGATGGTCTTACCCATGTTAGCCTGTTTATGTAATATAATAGGCTCCAAACCTAATTTCATCAAGAATAGTTCTACTTCTGTTTTCAAGCTATCGTGTCCATGTACGATAAACACTTTGTTATTAGAAGTCTTGCTCATTTGAATATCATTTTTACCAGTTGACAGATCATTTAATTTTTCAATATAAATTTTGTAAATTGGATAAGCTTCTTGATAGGAGTCTTCTAATGAATATCCATTACCTGTTACATCTATCTTGCAAAACTTGTCAATATATTCGTCTGATTTTCCGAAATACTTGACAAAGACTGCACATGCTTCTCCATACCATTCTTGGAAAGCATCAATGGCTTCATAAGAATTAACCTGTTGTTTCTTCTTATATATGTAATTTTGAAGCAACTGGTCGAGTTTTTCCAATCTGCTTTTTATGGTCTCATTCATATCTATACTCATTTTAATTTTCATGTTTTTGTTATCTGTTTTCAATTTTCCTAAAAATATATCTATTGCATTGCCTTTTGTGAACATTAAAGGCTTGTAATCTTCTGCAACATTTTTGATATTACAAGAATACGTATATGTATAAAAGCCCCTTAAGATAGGCACATTAGTCTTCGTTATAGCTATTCTCTTGATAGGATTATTACCCATCCAAATATCTTTTAGAAATGGATATACACCTTCTAAAGCAACAATATTCAACTCATTGTTGTTGATAGTCAAGCGTTCGAGTTTTCTGAATCCTCCAATATTTAACCTCGACAATCTATTGTTGGATAACAATAATTGTTTTATGCCGACTTCTTTAATGCCGTTTGGAAGACACACAATTTGATTATAACAAAGATTCAGTATCTTCAATTTTGGCAACTTCAGAACTTGATATCCAATGGTAGATAGCTCATTGTTCGACAAATCCAATACCATCAACTTACTCAAAGCCTTAATTTGAGGTGGTATTTTACTTATATGATTGTTATGCAATATCAACTTTCTCAGATTAGTCATTTTGAAGACATAATCAGGAAATGATGTCAAATTTTGATTTGACAAGTCCAATTTTGTTATTTTCTTATAATTATTTTGTATTTTTTGGGTTGTTGCCATTATTTATTATTATTTTTGCAAGCTAGTCGGCTATGGGAGGTAGCGACTATAAACAAAGTACTCCATCCAACTCGGGTAAACGTCACCAAGGGCTGAGGACCAGAACTTATCGCAGGGGGAAGAACCAACTGCATCGACGGTTAACCAAGTGGGAAAGTATTGGGCTTTTGCCAAACTCCTCTTGGCTCGTCATGCAATATCAAATTGTGTGGCGAGTAACTTTATTTATGGGTTCTCACGTTGCCAAGATGCAAGAATCCAAGGATAATCATTCTCTGCCGTGCAGATGACCTTAGTTCTATCAGTGGAAAGCCGACTGTCAATACTACGACCATCACTACCATTGAATTGATAAAAATTTGAAACCAGCAAAATCTCTTTGAGATATTCCTTATATAGTTCCTTCAAGTCTTCAATTGTAAATTTACTCAATGCTTTGTCTATCAGCATATCCCCTTCATGCCCAGGACTTCCTGTCACATTTCTCAAGGTTACAGTTATAATCAACTTCTTGTTTGAATTTTCAAAAACAACCTGTATGTTGTATTTTCTTGAATCAAGAAATACTTTTCCTTCGCTCTCGCCTATACAACTTTCCAAAATAAACTTTCTTAGTGCTATAAAATGAGCATTCATGCAACTTACAAGAGCTTCATCAACACCAATCTTTGCTTTCCATTTCTTAAATTCCAATAGGGACATCAAAGGAATATGTTTAATCAAATTAAATTGGTTAACAAATTCTTGCATATTTCTTCCCTTATTAGTAAGGCAATTATACCTTAGCATAATCATTTCTTCGTCACAAAGCTGAGCACGGAGGCATTTTGCATAGATTACTCGATTTTCTTCATCTAGAATAGTATTGCCATCATCATCTTCATTTTCTGCCATACCTATCAGTCTTGCTACATGGTAAAGCATTCGTAAATGGACAGACATATCACGACAATTTGCCGCATAAATTTGCTCGTATTCTTTAACGGCAGCTTTAGTTCTACTTATATAGGTACAATTATTATGGAAAGGCTTTTTAAAAAAAACATCTATAATGCTTACAAAAGCCTCCCTACCTTTTTTATCATGATATCTATAAGCATCTAAAGCATGTTGGTAGAGACTTAGGAATGTCGTAAATTTGTTGTCAAACAATTGTAAGTACGACTGGGCTATAATTATTTTATTAGTCTTAACTACAGCATTGTTTGTGCTTATAACATTTGTGTTAACTTTCTGTGTCTTTTTGTTTACAGCATTTTGTTCTTTTAAAGTTATAAATAACAAATATGCAGAATACAAGGTAACACCAGTGCCTACAAAACCTCCTATAAAATCGCCATATGTACCTAAGACATCATTCTCTAGTTTAGACCAAGTGAATATTTTACTAAAATCACGCCCCCATAGAAAGAGTATTGCAACTACAACACTAATGCATATAGACCATTTTTTAATCTTATTGATTCTATCGGATTCTTTCAAAATTCTGTCGTTAGAAGTAACATTATCATTCTCTGTCACTTCTATCATTCTATTTGCCATATGCGTATCTTTTCAATATTCATATTTCCGTCAGAACTTACACAAGTCCGACATACAGGATAATCTTCCCCCTTATATTTATTGTTTCGCCAATGTAATAGCTGTAAATTGTCGAAATCTCTATTTCCTCCCTTAGATAAAGGTCTAATATAACTGACCTCCCAGCCATATGGAGTCCTTTTACCATATTGGTCGTATCGAATCCAAGCTCCAGCAATATCCTTACGCCATATAGCTGGTGGTTTCCCTTCAACCTTTTTCGCTTTATTCCATAAAGAAATCAGTTCTTTTTGATTGACTTTTATTGAATTTCCCATATAAAACCCTCTTTACCTCAAATAATCTCTCAGCATTCTGCCCTTATATGTAATCCCTGTCAATATATTCTTTATATACCCGTCAAGTATTCCACATTTCTTTTGTAGATATTCTACATCACCAAGATAGAAATCATTGAGACTAAGTTTCTTCTCTGTATGTTCTACCGTTGGATTATCACCATTATAGATAAAAGATAGCTTCATCGGAATCCACCTTATTCTATATTCTGGTAATCCCATTATCTTATATGCCAATAAGTCTTGCCCTATTTTTGCTGTGTATATATGCTGTGTTCCATCTTGGGTAGGAATATTAATAATTACTTCCTCCCCCTTGGGTACTACTATACGAATGTCACATTCAGACAATTTATGATATACATCAAATGCAATTTCCAACTCCTGGCCATAAAAATCCATTTCTGGATTGTAATGGGAAGATGGATTGAGCAGTATATTTTTTATGCTATCCAAAGCATGGATGGCATTCAACGGTATATTCAGGTCTAGAAAATGTGTTTTGGAAAGATGAATATAGTCACCTAACATGGTTTTGGAGAAATCAATGCTACTACCATCTGCATTACTTGTTATACCTAAACGAGTGTATAGCATTTTAAATGATCCTTCTATAGCTTGGCGTAGGGCATTCCCACAAGCTACAAAATCAACATTGCCTCCATCTCCTTGATAATATTTACGAGCCTTTGTGTAAGCAGAAGCGTAGGGCTGTACTATTGGCTTGCTTACTTTTCCTTCTCGACAAGCGAACATTTCCATAAATTGCCACCCTATATCTGTTTTCATCAGATCTTCTTCCTTTGAAATACCATTCCGATTCATCAACTCTCTGATTATATACGAATAGAGAGAACGATCGTGGGTAAAAAACAAAATTTGGAATTTATCGGCCAACTCATCCAAGATAATACGAATCAGTTTGGTTCGATTGCATCTGTCCAAGCTGACCATCACATCATCAAGCAATAGTATCTTCAAGGCATTAGGTGCCTCGCCTTGCCCAAGTCGGTAATCAAGTACACACCATCTGATACAAAAAGCCAAGGCTGTCATTCTCGCCTCGTTTAGGAATTTGCTCGGATACTTCACGTTGACAGCTGTTCCCTCAAACTCTGTAAGTTTGAGTTCGATATTATACCGATGTCTCTCTATCCTTTTATCTTTCTTGGCATGTGAGGCGGAAGTGTATTCCAAATGTACCTTAAAGTCATATTCAAACTTTTGAATTTTATCATAAATGTTGGCATTGATAAAATCAACGAGTTGCTGGATATTTGCATTCAAATGTGCCTCCAAAGCTAAAAAATCACTATACTCTTGACTATTTTTATAGACAATAATATGCTCTCCCTTAGCATTGGTTGTATAACCTGGCCCTTCATTATATTCCTTTATCATGGTCTTTACGTTACGCAAGGTTTTGCCATGATAATGAATTGTGGGGAAAGATAAATGAGGGAACACCGAGTATTCAAAGACATCTATCAAACTGGAAGTTTGCTCACTATGAGGTATTTGAAATCTGAATAGGGACTGATAGTTGATAAGATCGGATGCTAAGTTTGACTCCAACAAGTCCGTGTCCTGACAAGAATCCAAATTACGATATGAAATTTGATATACCTTACCATTATTGTCTTCAACAGACACAAAAGCATTGGTTCTTTCTGCACCTTCATCCATTTTTGCGTGGATATTTATCAATGAGTCTTCACTCTCTGACGGCAAAGCAAACTGTTTCTGCACTTTTTCCGGTGAATTTACCGCAGCATCAAGCAATGTGTTAAGCCCATAACATAAAGAGCTTTTTCCACTACCATTCTCACCATACAACAGGAGGTGCTCACCAGCCAGTTCTATTGGGGAAGAACTACCAAAGAACTTGAAGTTATTCAGCCAAATACGTTTTATCTTGCTCATTTGAAATAAAAATTATGAATTCTACCTAATATTAGAGAACTTCTGGTATCCAAAAGCATGATACGCTGGCGAACCACATTATCTGATTTCATCAACCATGAATAAGTTTCTGCCACTTTATCTTCCATATCAAGGTTCTTATTCATGAAAGGAGCCTTCATTAGTTCATGAACAACTCCAAGATTGTTTTTTTGCATATGTCCAGCAAAGTAAAGCTCATATATACACATATCTATCAATTCTTGAAGATAATAGGCTTTTCTATCTTCTTTGAAAGAACCGATAGTACTATTCTTCTCCTTATAAGCCACAATTGTATCCACTAGATTATCCAAAACGAAATGAAACTCATTGTTTATATAATATGGAATAGGGAAAGATTTGATAGCTGCAAAATGGACACACTTTTCTTTGCGATGCGCCTTCTCATATTCCATTTTATAGAATGAGAATAGTTTGGAATTATATATTGCCAATGTTATTTGTCGGGACAAGCATGTTGGCAATGTGTCTGCTGGCATGGCGTACATACCTAATGGAAAAACCCAATGCTTGTCTTCATCATACACACATTTGCATAGTTGGTTTGATGTTGAAACTATGAATTTCGGGGCATCAACAACCCATCTCCTTTTGGGACTCAATAGACTAAAAGAAATAGATTTCTTATCTTCCTTATCTATAGCATCACACTCATTCAAATAATTGTTTAAAAGATTGTTTTGAAGAGATTGACTTGTGTCCTTATCATTTAGAATCAAATAATTGCGGTCTTTTTGCGACTCAATTACTATATAACCTTCAACAGTTTTACTATAAAGTAAAGGTCTTACTTGTTGTCTTTCTATGCAAACATCTACACCCAAAGTACGAGAATACCCTGTAAGTATATCTGCCTGAAGATTACAGTATTGCAAGACAAATATCTTTCCTCTTTGCATTCTAAACCCTGAAACAAGAATACAATTATTTGCTCCAAGCCAAGAATTTCCATCCATTAAACGTTTAATGCTGAGGAAAGTTTCATAGTTTATACTATCATTAAACATATGCTATGATTAGGTTTAAAAACGGGCTACTAAGCTCCAGCCCCGAAAAATAGTTCAAAAAATGGGGGAGAGGAGCCGTTCTCCGTATATCTACTATTTCTTATTCTTCATTCTCCAGAAGAAGTGCCAAGTCCTGAATATTGGCTCACTTAGTGCCTCGGCAGGATAAAACCTCACCAAACGTATATCCCGACACAGTCTCTGCAAGTTATGCCCGAAGGAACTGTGTCCGAACCCATATCGTTCATCATATTGTCCGAAGTTGCCGCCACTCAATATTTCCGCCAACAACAACCTTCCCCTCCTCTCATCCATCGGTGCAATCATCTTCTCCTCCGGCAGTCCCAAAGCCTCATGCAGTAAATACATCACGGATCCTGCAAACTTCCACAATCCAAGATGCTTCAGTTCTTCCTGCAAGGTATCCCTGATTATTAAAGCCTCATCATTAATCACAACATAGTAGTAATCTACAATCTGTCTCAATCCGACTCCTTCATAGAAATAATGATGATACAAATGGATCAATTGGTAAACAACATTGAAAGCACATGTCGGCACGGCGATTTCCCCGGCATCATCAGGAAGCTCTACAACATTACTACACTGCAAGTCAACATTCCGCTTGAGCCATTTCTGCAACCGATGATTATAGAGAGGATTATTCAGAATGGCAGGAGTCGGGTGAAGTTCCACGGCAATGCCATTTATCATAAGCTCAATATGGTTAAGACTTTCTTTCCCAACGCATCCTTTGTCTTTCGTAAGTTGCTGCGCAAGCATACGAATATCATCACGTTCTGCTCTCACCCATTATTGAGGTTATACTGATAATGAGGGTATATTACAATACCTACCTGCAGCAGCTTTTTATAGTTTTCAATATATATGTAGCAAAGATGTGTCATTGTTTTTCTCTTATTTCCCCAACTTACTTGCTTCCTCAATATCCCTTATTTCTTCTTTTGCATCTGTCACAGCCATCTTGATGACCATACCAATAAAACCAACGACAGCTAATCCTATTACTCCTAAAATTATTTCCACCACATTACTTTTCTAATTTTAAGATGTTTATGATGTTCTGTGTGTTCACAAATAATGAGCCTATCACTTGAATTTAGCCCCGATAAACTGCGGCACCTTCCACAGCATCTTCTCTATCTTTGTCAAAGTAGGATTCATGCCGTGCGACTGATACATCCTGATATCCTCCTTCCACATCTGCTTCCTTCGAGCGGAGTCGGTGCTCAGTCCGCCCATGCGCATCCTCACGATATATTCATGCAGATAGGTGACGCTCAGCTCGCCGCCAAGCAGATAGCGGAAGAGGAAGTCCGAGTCGGCAGCTATCTTATAACTCTCGTTATACAGCCCCTTACGCTCAATGGCACTGCGCTTGATGTAGCAAGTGGGATGGAGCGGCAACCATCCATGACGAACCTTCCACAGACGATAGTCACCGCCAATCCAGTTGCGCACCACCTTGTCCGTGTTCTCCGGATTCACGAACAATCCGTCACCATACAGAAAATCGGCATGAGTCTCCTCAAACCGCTTCACAATATTGGATATTGTCTGAGGCGAATACAGAAAGTCATCCGAATGCACCAGGCCGACGATGTCACCAGTAGCAGCCCGGATTCCCTTGTTGATAGCCTCGTACATGCCATGGTCAGGCTCAGAGATTATCTTACTTATCCTGTCCTTATACTCATTGATGATTGAGAGCGAACCGTCCTTAGAAGCACCATCCACCACGATATACTCAATGTCAGGATAGTCCTGAGCCAACACACTCTCTATACAACCGCGTATCGTCTTCTCCCGGTTGTAACTTGATGTTATAATCGAAACTTTCATATAGTTGTCTGCTTATTTCATATAAGTATCTATGAGATATTCCTTTATCTTTTCCTTGTCAAATCCGAAGCGTTTCTTCAGTTCGAAAATCTTCGCATCCACAAGGAATCGGTAGGAGAAGCCCTGAAGGAAATGCCAGATGAAGCCTTCCTTGCCGTCGAGGAAACCGGCCTTCAACACATAGCGGATCATGAAATTGATGAACGGGCGCATGAACAGCGGAGCCTTGATGTATTTCACCTTCAGCCAGCGCTTGCGCTGCTCCTCGGTTCCGAAGAACTTCGGCACCACTTCCTGCGCCGACGCATCCAGCCCGTATTCCATCATCAGCATGTCTGCCATCTCACGCGTGGCATAACCGTTGTGCTTGTCCATCCACCATGTCAGGTTGTTGAGATTGGCATCCACCTGGTCGCCCTGCTCCACGGTGACGGCCCGTCCGTCAAAGATGCGGATATGCTCGTCCATCCAGCGGTTCTCACACTCGCCGTGACCTCTGCGCCATACCTTCAAATGATAGCTCGGATACCATCCGCCGTGCATCAGCGGACGGCCCATGAAGTCGATGCGTTTTCTCACGTATATGCCGTTCACGTCTTCCCCACATTCGCTTATCATCTTCTTCACGTTCTCTCCGAGTCCCTTGTCCAGATACTCGTCAGCATCAATACGCCACACCCAGTCGGCAGTTATCGGACAATTGTATAATCCCCAATTAAACTGAGTGGCATAGTTTTTCCACGGATGCTCATACACCTTGGCACCTAATGATTCGGCAATCGCTTTCGTGTTGTCCTTGCTGTAGCAGTCAATCACGAACACCTCCTCACATACTCCCTGCAGCGACCTAATGCACCGCTCTATATGCTTCTCCTCATCCTTTGTCAGGATGATAGCAGCTATTGTATTTCCCATAAAAGTTATATCTTTATTTTGTCTTCCCGGATTGCAGGAAAACGACATTAGAATTTCTGTTTCAGTGTGATACCTATCCTCCGTGGTATCAAGCAAATTATATCTTTGGGAGCCAACCGCAAGAACTTTACGCAATGGCGCAACGCTCTTGTGGCAGTCTCCATGCTTTTCATTTTCCCCGTTGTATGATTCCGGTAAGACCTCCTGCCAAAGTTTCCACTCTCCATGACAGCAGCCATGAGCTTGTCGGCATACCGTTCGTCGCGACAGCCCAACACAAAGTTACTGTCCAGCCATTCAAAACCGAAATACCGCTTCATCATGGCGAGCATGGCTCGGAATGCTTTCATATAGCCTATACCGTCCAAGGCAGTCATCAGCCTTCCGACATTTATTTTGTCCCTATAAGCATTCAGGAGCACTGCTAAGTCTAAGGTCTGGCGCAAGCCCACGCCCTCCACAAGCAGATGATTAAACCAATGTTTGAACACCACGATGATATCTTCCGTCGGCGGCAATACGCAGACTTCTGTTTCATTGCCGTCGGAGTCGCATACCGTAAACGAATCCGTATGCTCCGCCATAGCCTCATCTATCATCCTGTTGAAGCGGAACTGATGCCGGCAGTTGCCGAAGGTCTCAATCTGATAGTGCATCTCGAAGCGGATGCCCTGCCAGTCGAAGCTGTAGTGTTTGTCAACATCCTCCTTGTCAATCTCCACATGCAGCCCCTGCTCTATCACCTCCACCGCCCGCAGGAAATCCCCCTGCGGAACATAGAAGTCCACGTCGCCCATCGTCCTTACAAACGGTTCGGGATAATGTCTCGCCACAGCCAGTCCCTTGAACACCACATAGGCGATGCCGTTCTCCTTCATCAGTCGGACGAAACGCCCCACGACATCCTCACATCGCTGCATGCCCTGCCTATGCGCCATGGTCTGCTGCATAAGCCTCATCACAACCTCTCCTCTGCCTTCCGCTGCACCTCCGGCAATCACAATCCGATTTCGCACAGCGGCATTAGCCACCAGTCCCATCACGGCATGTTCCTGGGCAAGGCGCATCACGGCATTCAGTCCGGCAACGGACAACTCCATCTTCTCCGTCCCGTCCAGCCCCGTTATCTCTCTCATCAATATCTCCAGCAGGGCATTCTCTGCTGTATCAAATAAATTGTTCTTCAATGAAAGAAACTATTGCTTTATTTCCCTTTTCTTGATCACCTTTGCAGGATTGCCACCTACGACAGTCCAAGGTTCAACATTTTTATATACTGAAGCCGTGGCGCCTACCACGGCATTCTCGCCAATTTCCACTCCCATGCCGATGAACGCACGGCTGCCAATCCACGATCCTCGGCGCAAGACAATAGGAGCTGTAATGAGACCGCTGTCAGCAGTATTGGCATGGTCAGTGTCATGCCCCGCCGTGCATAGATACGAATACTGCGACACGATGGCATCATCCTCCAACACCACCAAGTCCTGGTTATAGCATATAACCTCAGGACCGAGACACGCCCTGTGTCCCATCCTCAACATCCAAGGTGCCCACACCTTCACCGAGGCATACACATTAGCGTCCCATTCCACTTCAGCCCCAAACATCCGCAGCAACAGCAACCGCCACTTGCGAAACACAGGAGTGATGAAAGGCCGGAACAGCAAGGCAGCCATGACATTCCACACCACCCTCTTCAACTTAATACCCAAGGACACACGCCCCGGAGTATGACGTTCTAATTTCATAACTAATAATATTTTTCTGAACACGAATCGCACGAATCTCGTTAATCTAAGACCTCATTACACATTCGTGAGATTCGGGATAAGTGTCTCATACACCTTCATCATTTCTTTGGCCATCACGTGGGCAGAATACTTCTCCTCGATGAGCTTGCGTCCATTGCGTCCCATCGCTTCGAGTTCTTCATCCGACAATGCCAGAAACTTACGGAGCGTTTCTGTCAGTGGCTGCGTACCTATCTCTATCCATGCTCCGCTATTGCTATCGTTGAGGTCATTCCATGGAGTGCCAACAGTAGTGATGACAGGCGTGCCAGAAGCAAGACTCTCTGCAATGGCAAGGCCGAAGTTCTCGGAGTGAGTGGGCAGTACGAAGAAGTCGGAAGACTGGAACAGTCGCCACTTCTCGTCACCATACACGCCACCGACAAGCTGCACGATGTCTTGCAGACCATTATCCGCAATCATCCTCTTCATTCCAGCCACATAGTCGGCATCGCCCTCACCAGCCACCAATATCTTGTAGCCCTGCAGTTCAGAGCGCAACGCTGCTGCCGCCTCAACAAGGAAGTTGATACCCTTCTTCACATGCACACGCGAGAGGAACAGTATCTGCCGTGTCTTCTTCCACGACCTCTTCATTTCTATGCCGTCAGCATCAATGCCAAGCCTAACCACCTTGATGTTCGTGTTATAGCCCAACTTCAGGAGATTATCGCGCTCACTCTCCGCCGTAGACTGTATGCAGTCTGCCTTCCGCACCGCAGCCTTCTGATAAAGCAACAGAGCGGGCACCTTCCGCGTCCAGTAGTGCCGCTTTATGATCCAAGGCTCCAGCATGCCATGCGGCGTCAGCACCACCTTGTACCCATGCTTCTGAGCTATACGCTGCACGGCGGCACATGCCGGCATCCAGCAGCAGTTCACATGCACGATGTCGGGCTTCACCTCCTCCATCATTTCTGCCACTCTCTTCCGCCAAGCCCCCTTGAACGGATTATACTCCGGTACATAATGCACCGTACAGTTCTCCATCACCAACGGATTCTCCGAGACATGCGTAATGATATGCACCTCTGCCAATTCGCCAAGCCCTTTGGCAAGCACCTGCATATAAGTAGAAGTACCGCCCGCCGTGCGGTCGATACTTGGTATATAGTGAATGATTTTCATTTTAAAATAAAAGATTTTTCATCTTCCCCCTGTGCAAACATCATACACTCTGGGAAGATACTTTCTGAACAGTAATCCTGCAAATACGGCGCAAATCGTGAATATCCAGGGAGATAAGAGATAAGAAGTGAGATACCCCAACTCGTTTTTGCCCAACACGACAACTATTAATTTGCGAACAATATTAAGCGTAGGTTCATGGAAGAGATAGATGAAGAAAGTGAACTGGCAAGCTGTAACAAGCCATCGGTGCTCTGACAATACGAATTTCTCACCAACAACCATATCATACAATCCCCATGCGGAATATATTCCTAACAGAATAACCGGTATCTTTACTAATTCCCAATCTATCACATCAGTCATAAATAATTGTATTCCAGATACCACAAGGAATAGCCCTGAAGTTACAATTACAGAACGTCCCCCCCCGGATAAAGATTTAGAATTAACCAATTGTCCACCAAGGACGAACCAGAACAAAGCGTAAAACGGCGCATGAGGTATATGTAAATACGTCAAGCCAAACGCCACGACAACAAACGCCCATTTCATCCGCTTCAGACACATATACCACAAAGGGGAAGTAGCAACTATCAATATCAGGTCACGCAGAAACCATAACTGGAAAGCACAAGGAGAACCATTACCTGCATCATAGAAGATGCTACGAAGAATTCCTCCTATCGGCTTTGAAAACAGAGGCATCACCGAACCATTCATATATTTCGATACACCCGGCAATACCGCCACGAGCACGCCAAAGCCAACAAAGAACATACATCCGATGATATAAGGCACAACTAACGTCCCTACCCTCTTCCTCATCTTACCATAAATGGACTTCATCCCCTCCGGCACTTTCAGGAAGAACAGATAGCCGGAAATCACATAAAACAAAGGAACGGCACACCGCCCCATCATCCCCGACACGAACTCCTGCACTCTGTCATTTATCAACATCCCCTCTATCTCATCTGCATGAAAGCCAGAATGAATGTAGAGAACGAAGATAATGGAAATTAACGATAGGATTCGTAGTTTGTCACTAAGATATTGAGTCATGTATCAATCTCTTCTGAAAATATCCCTGGTATATACCTTGTCCTTTACATCATCCAGACAAGCATCGTAGCGATTGGCAATGATAGCATGGCTCTGTGCTTTGAAGGCTTCCATGTTGTTAACCACCTTGCTTCCGAAGAATGTTGTACCGTCTTCGAGAGTTGGCTCATAGATGATAACCTCAGCACCTTTAGCTTTAATACGCTTCATGATGCCTTGAATAGCAGACTGACGGAAGTTGTCGCTGTTTGACTTCATTGTCAAACGATAGACACCAATCACACAGTTGTGCTCCTTGCTGGCATCATAGCTATTATCATCAGCATAGCTGTAATAGCCAGCCTTCTGGAGTACAGCATCAGCGATATAGTCTTTGCGTGTGCGGTTGCTCTCTACGATAGCCTCAATGAGGTTCTCTGGCACGTCGGCATAGTTTGCCAAAAGCTGCTTGGTATCCTTAGGCAAGCAATAGCCACCATAGCCGAAGCTCGGGTTGTTGTAGTGAGTACCGATACGCGGATCGAGACCTACACCGTCAATGATAGCCTTTGTGTCAAGTCCCTTCACTTCTGCATATGTATCAAGCTCGTTGAAGTAGCTTACGCGCAAAGCAAGGTAAGTGTTGGCGAAGAGCTTAACAGCCTCTGCTTCCTTCATGCCCATAAACAAGGTGTCGATGTTCTCCTTGATAGCACCTTCCTGCAAGAGTGCGGCGAATGTCTTGGCAGCTTCCTTCAACATCTCTACATCAGTAACAGACTTGATAGCCTCGTTCTCTTCATCAAACTCAGGACGGTCGATAAGCTTAGGATAGCCTACGATGATGCGACTTGGGTAGAGATTATCGTAGAGTGCCTTGCTCTCACGAAGGAACTCAGGAGAGAAGAGAAGGTTGAACTTCTTTACGCCCTTCTTGGCATACTTCAAGTAGAGACTACGAGTATAGCCTACCGGGATGGTGCTCTTGATAATCATCACGGCATCAGGATTCACCTCCAAAACCAAGTCAATAACTTCTTCCACATGTGTTGTGTCGAAATAGTTCTTGACGGGATCATAGTTGGTAGGAGCTGCTATCACAACGAAGTCGACATCCTTATATGCTGCCTTGCCATCAAGAGTAGCCACAAGATTCAGCGGCTTCTCCGCCAAATACTTCTCAATATAATCGTCCTGGATAGGAGAAATGCGATTGTTAAGCTTCTCCACCTTCTCAGGAATAACGTCTACTGCTGTTACATGATGGTGCTGAGACAACAGGGTTGCAATACTCAGACCAACGTAGCCTGTACCGGCTACTGCTACTTTAATATCATTAAAATCGTTCATATCTATATTATATTATTTGGTTTCACATACTTTATCAATAACACTTATGGCATTATCCACCATCTGTTCGATAGTCAGATGCTTTGCTACATAATTTCTTGCATTATCACCCATTCGTTTTATATCGTTATCAGAAAGCAATTTGATTTTATCAATGCAATCATCAATATTTTTGAAAATCAGTCCGTTTTCCCCATTATGTATATATGAGTATTCCACACATTGAAGAGTTTCTGCACTACGTTCAAAAGTAAAGATTGGTTTACCGTACGCCATTGCTTCAACAATGGACAAGCCAACCCATCCTGGTTGAAAATAAATGTCGGATAAAGCAAACAATTCCCGTTTTACGGCTGTGTCGTAAACGGCTCCAAAATCATACACATTATCAAAATTTGAGAAATCAGGCTTTGAATCACCTGCACCGATGATAACGAATCCGTATTTCTTTGAATCCAAATGGTTGATAGTTTCCAAGAGAAAGTCAACACGTCTATTGGCTGTAAACCTCGCACAGAAGATGAAAACCACCTTTTGTTTGATTCTATATTTTTCTTTCAGTTCTTCGACGGATATTTTCGGAACATACTTCACCATATCATCTACTCCTGTAAGAGTATTATGCAAGGCAACCATAGGTTTCTTCGGAAAAAGCTTATGCCATTGTTCTTTCTCCTTGTCCATATAAAACCACACACCATCAGCAAGAGAAATCATCAGATTGAGTTTCCAATCTGGCCTTTTCTCTTCTTTTAGATAACGTCGCACTGAAATACCTTGTCCCCAAAGAATGATTTTCTTTCTATGCAAGAATTTTGTAAATAGCAGAAGCCATGTAGTAACATGCGTGAAGTTCAACATCAACACAAGTGCGTCATAATCCGTTTTCAACAACTTAAATGGATTATACAGCAATACTCCACCCTTAGACATCATGGCTGGCATCTGCTTATATTTTGCATCGCCCACTATATTAAAAGAAGATTTCTTGGCATCCTTCACATCCTCATAGATGTAAATATCTTGTTTACTTCGTTTGCCAAGAAGTGAAAAAAATCCCTCACGATAATGAGGGATTATCGGTTGTAGATGTACTATCGATTTCATATAACATTTACTAAAGTCTCACTTTATCAGCATACACCAACATCGACTCGTCCTTGACATCATTAAGGTCGTAATCATTAAACTGCTTCATGTCGTATTCGCCGACTCTATCACCGAGTCCACGGCTGATTTTCTGAATGTATTGTTCTCTGGATTTGCAATAATAATGGTTAATACGTAAGTTCTGCCATTTCACATCATGGCAGAACCATCCCCAAAGACGTTTTCCGTCAGAGTCATTAATATTATATCCTCCAAGCTTATAAATAGGATAATGTGGAGAAATATAATTCTTTACCAAACGAGGATTACAGATTGTCTTAATATGGTAGTTTCCCCAATGAGTTTCTGTTCCACTTTTACCTCGATAAATAAAATTTTCCATTATCAACCCTTTCGGTTTCTTTTCCAAATGAGCCGAACCATATATGCACCAGTTCACTCCTATACCTGCCGCACCTTTTCCTTCCTTGCGTATAAGTTCTGAAACCACATTATACACCTTTTCAAATGGTTTCGTAGGCATAAGATATTCGTCCATATCAAGGAAAGCCATCCATCTACATTCGTTTTTGTGCTTAGCAATTGCGTCATTGTAAGCATCCAACTGCCTACCTTTACCTTTTATCAGAGTGTATTCCACCAGTCCAGAATCAATATAAGGCTTCAATATATCTACTGTATTATCCTCACTCTCGTTATCATAGAAATAAAACTTTGAAAAGCCCACCAACTTATGAAACTCTATCCATTCTTTTATGTAAGGAGCCTCATTCTTTGAGATTGAAACCATTGCTATCTCGTGTCTATAAGTGGATGCGCTCTCTTTAGTAATTTTACGGGCAATAGCATACTTGCCCCATACCCCTTCGTAGATGGCCAATAAACCAGCTTTCATAATAATATAAGGAGAAAGCAAAAGTAGAAGCAGATTGCTGCTCTTCCGGCAGCTTCTTTTCAACCACAATATCAGTTCGTTGTTGTAGTAGTACACACCAATCCAATATTTCAGGAGTTTTCTTTTTATCAAATTAATATTCATAGACTTTAACAATTAATTGTTTAAACAAATTTTCAGAAAATCTTTCAGTTGGTTGTCCCTCACATAATCGTCGGGCACCGGCATCCTTTTGAAATCCACAATAGCTCGGAATAACGATTCTGCAGTTATATCTTTAATCTGGTAACCCAGTCGATAATGACTGATAAGATTGCCGAGCAACCCACGCAACGGACCAATAACGGGTTTACCAAACTGGGCAGCATAACCTATTGCGCCACTACTCTGACACGTATTCTTGTATGGAGTGAACATGCAGTCGCACGATGCACAAATGGAATTCAAAAATTCAAAAGACACAAATTCGTCCTTCACATATATATGCACTCCCCTGTCCGTAAGTGCAGTTACCTTTTCATAGAAAGACTCGCTTATATCCCTTACCACTTTGCCTGCAAAGAAGAAATGCTTGCAATCAAGCTCTCCGTCATTCATCATAGCTATTGCATCAAGAATTTCCAGCGTGCCTTTTCTGTCAGAAAGTTGGCCTATCTGAATAAACAGAAGGTCAGAATCATACAACTGCAAATCTTTTCTGATGTCCTTCAATTCACCTTCGAGTGGCGAATAAGGATCGGGCAAACGAAGGAACTTATTAGTGGAAAATTTCTTATTGAAAGCCATTGCCGACTTCTCGTCGTTGAGTAGCAACACCTTTTCCACGCTCCCCGATTTTGCCATCAGCCAATATCTTATCCATTCAAGCAGTTTCCTCAGTTTACTCTGCTTCAAGATATCCTCCCATAGAAAAGAGCGATATACAATACCCGACACCGTTACCCCCTTCGGCAAAAGGAATATCAGAAAAGGCATATAGAGCATAAAGAATATAAGAAACACGTGGCTGACGTTATACTCCTCAACAATTCTCTTTATAATTTTTGCTTTTCTGTAAGAGAGAAGCAACAGGTTACCATTTGTGGCATAATCAACCTGCTGTTGCGACAAATACTCCACACGCATATTTTCAGCATGCTTCCAGCCTTTTACCCTTTCGTCTTCCGGAATATAAAAAAGGAAAGACTGCTCTTCTTTCTCAGTACAAGCATAATACAAATTTCTAAGATACTCATACCGATGACCTTCTAATGAGGTTTCAAAAAATAGTGTTTTCATTAACCGTTACAATTTACAATCCGTTTTTGCTTTGCATACAACACAAATATCAACAATACAACACCTGTATATTTAATATACTGATAAGGATTACCAGAGTTGAACATACTAAGTGACATGTGTAGGGAAAACATTAATGCAAAAAGGATTACGTTATCCTTTGTTTTCATGAAAAGAGTTTTCAATGGTATCCACCCCAACAGATATCCATAAAAGCAGAAGCCCAACAATCCCATATCGAGAAATGCTTCCAATATCGGAGCATCAAGCCACTTGGTTAAATATCCTGCTCCAAACAGATAATTGAAAACGCCAAAATAAAGAGTGATATAATTGTATGCCCAATCTCTGAATACTACCCTTGACTGGGCGGAGTCTTCAACATGGTCCATTCTATCATCTCCCAACAGAATACGAATTCCATCATAAAGACGAGTAAAAATATCATCCACATTTTCCTGAAAGGATTTATATCTTATATATGCACATATAAATACGACAATGGCCAATACTATATAATTGGAATACTTAAAGAAATAGTGCCTCTTCAATGCCCCTTGCTTATACAGATACAACACGGTTCCTGCCAAAGCAACAAAAACTGGAGTTCTTTTGGTACAAGAAAACAATATGTAGATATCAAGCATTATGGCAACTGCAAACAAAACACGTTCGAACATATATTTTTTTGTGAACGTCAGCGCTGCAAAGAAGTTCACCAACGCTCCAGCCGAAACAGTAAATTGCTCTAACACATAAGAGCTGTCATATAGCCTCATTTCATAAACGTCATCGCCAGCAACCATTCCAATACTACAGAAATAAGCGCCCAGGATAGAAGTTACCAATGACAGATAAAAACAAGCCTTGGGTATATTGTCCACAAATTCAGTGTTGCGGTGTGTAGAAAACGCATAACACAATGCAATTATATATATATGAAACGACATATATTGGCTTGTCATATTCCCTTGCGACATCAACCCATAGAAAAGCATGATAATCTGGAATAACACCATAATTCCAAATTTTGTTCTAAGCAGTCTTGGCAATCCCGAACCAAAAATTTTCCAATTCATTAACATCACCACAGACAATACCATCGTAATCGGCGACCACCTTATACTGCCAACCATCTGATTCAAATACATTCCTAAAGGAACTCCTACTAAAGACATAGAAGCTCCAAGTGGATATAATATTTTATTTTTTATCATCAATAAAAGATTTCTATAACATCAAAAGATTATTCAGAAATTTCATAAACTTCGGTTTGTCCTCTTCTACCGAAAAGTACGGATAACCTTTAAAGTACTATTCGTCCTTTAATCGTTTCAAAACATTGAAGTATTCTTCGATAAGTTTGTATTCTGGTTCACCACCTTCATAGAAAGTTTTCATATCTAGTCCATTTTCAAAAAGACCGCACATTTTCAAAACATTCTTTACTGCTTTCGGGTTAATCTGACGTTTCCAACCAGGGAATCCAATCTGTAATACACGAGTTTCTTTATTCCTTTTAATGAGACCAAAAAACTTCTTTTCTTCCTTTGCTTGTAAAACATCAATATATGCGTTTTGCGCATTGTCTAGCCTAATATCATATTTTTTTAATTTACGATTAAACTCTTCATAAGTCATAGTTCTGAAAGAATTGTCTATTTTACTACTATGCTTACGTAAGAAATTTGCCATATAAACAATAATCGCATCATCACCATGTTTTTTGAAATGTCTGAAATCAGGATCTTGATCCATTTCATTTGCTGCAATTCTAACAAGCAGAGTTTCCAATTTCTTTTTCTTGCAAACAAGATGTCGTTTTTTCCGATGCAAAGCTAAAAGTAAGCACAACAAGGCTGTACGTTTATTGCCATCATTAAATGCATGATTTTTGTCTAGACCAAAAGCCAGAGTAGATACTTTTGACTCATCATCATTCCATTTACATTGACCGTTGAATCCTACAGATTGTCTAGCTACAGCAGATGACAACAATCCAAAATTTAAGATTCCATACCTTGCTTCTTCACCTGTTGAAACAAAAAAATCAGCAAGAGCAAAATGAGCATTAAAAACGTCAAGCTCAGAAAGAATACCGTCATTAGCAACATTTGACGGAGAATATATAGAAAATGCATAATCGTATTCAGACTGCACTACATTATTTAAATTCTTCATAGTAAATCAATTACCCCATTACAACGTTATGATTATCTACCATAATCTTGTTAAACAATGTTTGTGAAGCCTCTTTTATCTTCTTGCGGTCTTCTTCAGACATATCGCTCTTGCCTATGCTCTTTTTTCCATCATAATATTTGGCGAACAACTCTTCAAGATATTCACGAGAAAGTCGCTCTTCTGGTTTATAAAGGTGACGCTCATGCTCCAATATTTGCTCTATATTAAACACTGAAGCTATAACTTTTGCAGGGGAGCCAACAGCCACTGCATATGGTGGTATTTCTTTATTCACCAATGACTGTGCTCCAATTACAGCTCCACGACCAACATGCGCTCCACTCAAAAGAGTTACGCGAGTACCAATCCAAACACCATCCTCAATTGTCACTCCTTTTTCGTTGTCATTAATGTGATTAGGGCCTCCTAAGCGTTGAGGCACACCAACTGTTGGCGTATGATTGCCTGTAACAATAGTGCAATCTGGAGCTATTTCCGTGAATTTTTTTATTACGACCTTACCTGTATCGTTTATGATTGTAAGTCCTTCACGGAGATGAATATCTTCATGTAGAAAAACATTAGCTGGAGTAGTAATCATTGCTGGAGTTTTCAACAATGTTGTACAACCAAAATAGCCAAAAGACTTGCGGTTTTTTGGTTTGATAAAGCGAACATTTACGAAATGGCAGAAATGCTTGATTCCAACAATAAACGAAAGATTTTCTTTTACGAAATTACTTATTCTTGACATAACTAAAATGTTTATTTATTCCAAATACCTGTAGCTTTTTTATTAATGATTTTATTAATCTGAATTGTGAAGAAAGTTGCATAAGTCAAGTTTATTGCCAGCATAGACGTAACAACCCCCAAAGCGCCTATATACTTTCCTAAAAACAAGGACAATGGTATGTGAAGAAACAGACCGAGTAAGGTTACATAAGACTGGAGCTTAATTTTACCAATTCCATTTATCAAATTTACTTGAAGGCTGTCCCATGAACTCGACAACATATAAACACCGACCATAACGCTCATAGAGAAAGGCACGATATCCACTCTTCCTATCCAAAGTCTATAAACAACAGGAGAACAGACTACCATTGCAACAATCAAGAGAGCAACCCATCTATAAAGGCGAGCCATTTTCTTGTAAGTATTCTGCATCCAACCGAAATCAGACTTCGTATAAGCCTCTGTAAAAGCAGGCCAAAGCGGTCCTATCACTAATGTGAACAGCATCATTGCAGTACCAATATATCTGTATGCAATATTATAAGCCGTAACGTCAGCCGGACTTGACACATTGGAAATCAAGATATTCGTAGCCTGATACATCACAAGCATCTGGATCTGGATAATAAAGAACTTTACTCCCAATGAGAATAAATCCTTCACCAAAGAAAAATCCACACACTTAATTCTTGGTGAAACAGATGACAGACTATGTCGGAACATATAGAGAGAACATACAGCCAACACTATAATCGGTAAATAAGACACTGTCAATGCCAAATTAAGCATTGACGGCTCTGTTGTCTTGGTAAGAATGTAAATGACTATTACCGAAAGGAAGTTTCCAACGACAGGAAATACGCCTGACAGGGCAACCTTTTGAAATGACGTTAATACAGTGCCAAGTACATTGAGAACCATTTGCAAGCAAAAGCTAATGACCAGTACCTGCATCACTTGTGATATAGTAGCATTATAAGCTATTGGAACATTCAGCAACGTACTCCAATTTATAAGTGGCACTATAAATTCAAGAACGATACACAGAGGGACAAAGATTACCAACATGATTGCATAGGTGGTTGAGACCAACTTTCGACCTCTAAGGATATCACCATTTGCTAATGCCTCTGACAGCTTGTTACGTAAGCCTAACGTGAAACCAATATCAAAGAATCCAAGCCATAACAAAATGGAAGATACAGTCAGCCAAATTCCATAAAGATCTGTGTTAAGATAACCAAGAGTCAAAGGTACTAATATCAATTGTGTCAAGATACTGAATCCCTTGATCATTAATGATCCCGCTATGTTCTTTTTTATATTGGCTCCTCGCTGAGAACCTTTAAAGAGGTTTTGTGTCGTTTTTTTTAATCTTAATAATAACTCCATTATATTATTTTATTTCGTAATTACGTCTTTTGTATAAAAATCCGCCGTAATACGGCTCTTGGTTTAACCTGATGTTTGATTTGACATTAAATATATGTTTTACGTTTTAATTGTTTTTTATGTTTTGCGTTAAGCTTGCACAAAGCAACGAACTTAAAATTGTGTTTACTGCTGACAGAAATGTATTCCAAAGTCCTTCACTCCCAACGCATTCAATATCACACGGATCGTATACAACGACACCACCATAATAAAGAGCATACGAAAGTAAAGAAGCAAAGTATTCTTAGCTATCCGCTTGTTGTTATCTGATGTTTGATTTGACATTAATAATTTGTTTTATAAAGATGTTTTATGCATTCTCTACTGCCTTTAAGAATAGTCTTGCTTGTTCTATAGTACATTCAAGATCTTGTTCTGAAATTTTCTCAGAAGTATATCCATCGTGGGATATATCATTTCTCATATCATGAAACCGTTTCCAATTTGAAAAATAGATAGATATCGGACCGAACTCTTTCTTTTTCTCCTTTTGAATATGATTATAATATGACTCAATTTTGCTTAGTGACTTATCCTGACTTTTGTCCTGAGCTATGTCCTTAAGGATAGATTCTATATATGAGTATATCTGAACCACCATTGACTGAAGAAAATTTCGCTCCATATCGTCAGGTATAGAACAATTGAAAAGATTAAGATAATACTGTTCTCTTTCATGTTTAATCAGAGGATCTCCATCTGATTCTTCTTCTGCCAGTTTAGAGATATTAACTTCAAATGAAGCTCTCATATCGTTAACGGTTTTAATAACTGAAGAGAGAAGATAATGGAGACATCTCGCCTGTTCATGAATTGTCCATCCCCTATTTGTCATTCCTTTAGCAAATGTCATAATAATTATTTTTATTGATTCGTGTTTTACAGTAAGTTTATCTACTTCCCCAATTCTATGTTCCTCTTTCAAATCACTATCCAAGACTTCTTATGTTATGTTTCGTACACAGATTGTAACTATGAAATGAAGGATATTTCAAAAAACAATTTCACATTTTTATAAATGATAAAAGAGAAGCAACCTAAATGTATCTCTGCAAATAATCACGTAAACGAATTGCTTGCTGTTTTGTAATTCTGACAAATCCTACATATTGTTTTAGTTTGTCTTTTCCCTCTTCATCAATAATTCTTCCCAATGAAATATTCAAGGATACAGAAGGTAAGGAAATTACGCCATCCATATACACAGAAACCTTTTCATTATTAGATATATCTTGTTTAATACTATCATAAAAAGAATTACTAGCAACAGAAAGCCCATCACTCTGTTGAAGTGCTGTTCTTATATTAAATGCACACTTTGCTTTAGATACCAAATAAATCACAATCTTTATTCGCTTGTCCTCTGAATCTTTTTCACTCTTAAAACAGAGTTGAGCAGTAAAGACATCTGTCCACCCTGCTTTCAAGAATGGTAATATAGACTTGCTATCATCCTCACCAAGAACTCCTAAGCAAGAAATATCCTTCTTAACTACTACATTACCATGTTTATCATCATATATCAGGTGTAAATTGTCACCAGTCTTCAAATCCTGCCAAATTTTAAGTGCTTCATAATGATAAACCTGCTCCACAAAGCATTCTTTATAATAAGTATTCATTCAATTATAGATATTAAAATTAGTCATTATTATATTCCCTCATATCAAAGCGTTGCTCAATTGCCATCTCGCGTACCTGATTCAGCCAATCTATTACAGCTCTTGGTGAATTGGTATGTCCTTTTAGTTCATTTCGCTCCATAGCCAATGCAATCAAGGAATACTCTCGTTCCAATGAAGTAGAGAAAACACCTTGATCGTCTGTATTTATAGAGACTGTAATATTATGAGAGGGGTATGGAGTATCTATTCCATAATTGAAAAAACGCAAGATAGGATGTTGGTCATACCGTTCTATTTCACCTATCTTATAATTAGAAGAGGGATTACATTCTATTGCTATATGCTTCTTCTCTATCTTGTTCATCAAGTCTTCCTGTATTTTCTCGAGCAAGTCATAGTAATCTTCTCTGTATATTGAAGGAACAGTAAAAGAATCTACAGAACTACTTTTATCAGCATATTCCTTAGAATGATACATATCATATAATTCTCTGGCATCAGCATTCTGACAAGCCATTTCTACAACCACATGCTGGTTCATACAAGCATCTATCCACCTTCTTTCCATTCCATCAGGCACTTCGTTATAAATTGAAAGATCTGCTCCAAATGTAGGAGAATTACCTCGCAACAACCAGGACAGATAATAGGTGCGTATATTATCCAATCGCTGTAACTCCGGATTCGGCTCAGAAAAAACATGATCCATCATCGTTTTCATACTCCAAAGATTCTTATCATATAAATCTCTAAAGTACTTATGAAACATCATTTCAAGATAGCCAGAGAGAGCAATAGAACCTTTCAGTTTAATACACTTATGGTGTAACCAAGCCAAGTTATCAAGAATTACTTGCTTAGATTCACATATTGTATGATAACGTTTGGCATAATAGGCACGAACATCTGTTCCTAATGCCAATGCATGACCTAAACGATCACCATTACGAAGGTCTAAAAAGACAATAGCCTCTTCTACAGCACGCAAGCCATCAGCAACATCTAAAAAATCCTCACCTACATGATAGGTTATATTTAAATCGTATGGACAATCACGGTCTATTGGAAACACTTCATGTCCTCTCAAAAATCTAAAGGCTTGTGCAAAAACTTCTGGTCGGGCGAAAATTTCAGAATTGGCTGCATCGATACCAACCACTCGTCCCACCAACTCAGGATCAATCTGCTCTTTACGGAAACTATATATAGCAAATGCTTTCTTCTTCAGCTCAGCCCTAAGCACACTATGCCTAATTGAGGAATTGTTCTTATAGGTCTCATCCCTTTTCTTAATGAAGTGGAATATGATGGAGCACTTATCCTTGCTTTCTTCTTTCAAAGGGCGATAGATTTCTGAAATAGACTTGCTAATTTCATCAGAAGAATCCTTAGGAACAATTCTAGCCTCTATATATCTATTATTCGTGTTATTAATAAAATCCCTCTATTGCCGCCTTGTATAGCAAAGGATAGTATTTCTTGAGAATAAACTCTGACTTCAACTCCTCATAATTAGCAAAATTAGCAAAACCTACTCGCGAATTAAGTTGCAATATCATGTGCCTAAAATCATCCTTATAGGTAAGATATGCATAAAAAAGAGTTGGAAAGTCTGCATCCTTACAATCGCCAGAATAAATGTAACGATAACATTCATACATGAACCTTCTTTCCGACGCCATCACAAAATTAGTTACAGGATTCTTCTCATAATACTCCACCGGTATGTAATCTAATACATATTCAGATGCGATTCCTTGTTTCTTCGCTTTGCTTACAGCTGATTCATAACATTTTTTTAAACATTCATCAAATGTAGGGACATTTACATCCTCTCCATAATCAGGTTTTTGATGGTTCAGAAAGTTGGTCATCTCGCTCTTAGTGATGACATAATCATGACACCCAACTACGCAAGACAAATAGAACCGCAGGACTGCTGCATTACGGACTTTCTCGTATAGACAAGTATTCCAACTTTGATTTTGGCGGCTATTAGCTATATTTTCAAATACCTTACGCATGCTTAACACATTACACATCAAGCAAATCCAACTGATATCTACATTATAAGATGATCCTTTCAAATGCATGTGCAATTCAGCCATGGGTTTTAGAAACAACGCATTCAGCTCTTTGCAATCATGTTTCAGATAAGCATCCCAATCAAAAAACTTACGTTTAAATTTATTTACAATATCATGAGAAGCCAAAAATGAAGTTGTGAAAAGATCTTCACCCAACTGTACTGTAAGGAGATGCCATCTAAGTAGAGTACTATACCGACATACTGGCTCTCCATCTTTTATGATGAGCATCTTTGTAGAAAAGTGAAGTGGCATATTAAAAACAGAGTCACCTTCATAAAACTTGAAAGGTAAACAAATGGTACTTGGCATTATCCATTTTTGATTAACCACCTGCCCTATCATTGACAATTGATCAATCGAATAGTTATTCCCATTCTCACGCAACAACATTCTTACAATGGTTGACTCTTCACATTGAGTATCTAAATGGAATTTTTCATCACCCAAAGGTACAAATCCTGCCTCCTTGAGGATGTCATCACCACTCATCTGACTAAACATGGCTCTCAATGCCATACTTAAATTTTCCATACCGCTTTATATTAATAAGCTTTTCAATTCTTCCATGCTCAAATTGCCGCTGGCAGCATTAAACATATCTATGGTCTGGCGTTTTCTGTCCTGAAGCTGCAAGATTTTCTCTTCTACCGTATCCTTACAAATGATACGGAATACCATCACATTCTGCTTCTGCCCAATTCGATGAGCACGAGCAAATGCTTGGTCTTCCACAGCAGGATTCCACCAATCATCCAAGAGGATGATATTGTTGGCTGCCGTTAAATTCAGGCCTACGCCACCAGCCTTTAAGCTGATAAGAAACACCGTAGTATCTTTATCATTTTGGAATCGTTCTATGGGAGAAACTCTATCTAGTGTATTTCCATAAATTTTCTCATAACGTATATTTCTTTCATCCAAAACATTGTCCATCTCCTCCAATGCTCCTACAAATTGAGAGAAGACCAAGACTTTTTCATTATTATGTCTAAACATCTCAATATAATCAAGAGCCGTTTGAATTTTAGATGAAATCAAAGAGCTAAGACCTTTGTATATTGTATCCGGAAGCAACATGGGAGTCACACACACTTGGCGCAACCTCAACAAACCTTCTAAGGCTATGCTTTCTATCCTACCGCTTACCCCACTAGTCAATGCTTGAAGCACCATCTTATGGACGTTGTCATAAAGATGACGTTCTGCTTTTGACATCTCTATATATACTGTCTTTTCTATCAATTCTGGTAGGTCATGCAGAACCTCTTGTTTTGTTCGCCTTAGTATGAAAGGTTTCAAGAACTTACGAGACATCTCTAAGAACGCCTCATTACCCTTAGATTGACATTGCTTGCTTAACAGAGCATAAATAGACTTCATCTCTGGCATCAAAAGCATGAAATGTGACCATATATCATCAATACTATTCTCTATGGGTGTTCCAGTGAGGATAATATGATGATGTGCCTTTAAGGTTTTGATTGCCTTATATTTCTTCGTGTCCCGATTCTTGATAATCTGAGCCTCGTCTATAACTATAGTCTCATACTCTATTCGTTGATAAGCTTCAATATTTAAGCGAAGGATATCATAAGAAACTATAAGTATCCGCTTATTAGCATTAGGTTGATGAAGTTGGATTGCGACATTATTTTGCCATGATGGTATAAACTTAGCTAACTCATTTTGCCAATTATAGACTAACGATGTTGGAGCTATAACCAAATGTGGCTTAACTTCTTGATCACCTAGACTGTACAGATGTGACAAGACCTGAAGTGTCTTTCCCAATCCCATCTCATCTGCCAAAAGACAACCATGATTATTTTTACGCATTTCTGCCAACCAAAGCACTCCTTCCTGCTGATAAGAACGTAATTGCGCCTTCACACCATATTCTATGGAGGAAAGAATAGCGATTCTCTCTGATTCTGTTAATTTACGTTGTACGCCATAGAGTTGCTTCCAATTAAAGGCAGGAAAACTGTCTGACAGTTGTTCTGTTTCTACCAAAGTGATGTCTTTTGCCCTAAACAAGCTTAACTTGCCCTTACTATCAATAAAGTTCCTGCCATTTAGATAGTTATTTAGCATCTGCCCTATCACCGCATCTTCTGAAGATGAGTCTGAATCGCTAGTAAACCAATTGATGCCCGAAGGATGGTGCTTAAGATATACTTGCGTTGCAGGACCTTTAGGCTTAGCCACTAAGACCTTCCAACCTTTATCTGCCAATAGAGCCAAAGTATCTATATCATATTCTCTAAATGTCACCTCGCCTAACTCAATGTTCAAGTCAGATTCCAAATCAGCCAAGAGTTTCTTTTCTGCTTCTGAATCACGAAGCAAGAGTTTTTCAGATGACGTTATGTATGGACATTCATTATATTTTGGTAAGAAGGAAGTCAAGGCATCTTGATAAGCTAGACGAACCTTGATATTTTTATTCCAATTTGCAATATTTGTAATATACAACTCACCATTAAGAAGCTGTCCTTTTGAGAGTCTTTGCTGACTAGGTGCTGAAAAAACCGGGGCGGATTTCTTAATACTACCTTTACCATTCACCTGAATGCCACTCCAAGGATTCTTTATTAAAATATTTTGCACCATCTTGTTAGACAATACCTGTCCTGATATACGGAAAGGTTGCTTGACTAATCCCATTTGATTGAGCAATGGAATCAGACATTGAGACTCAGGTACACAGGTATAGAATAACTCTTCCATATCAACCCTTCTTATAAATGGGGACATGGATTTCGTATTACTACCCAAACAAACCTCAATTCTCAACTCTATACGAGTTGGCGACTTATAAGTTTCATAGATACATACCAAGCGATATTGGGACATTATATATTATAATAAAAGGTGAAACTATCTACCATTTTTTTGATTAAGCGACCTTTAAACTCATCTGTACAACGAGTTTGAACATATTCTTTATTCCAGCCTTTAATATGACCTTTGAAATTAAAATAATCAATACGACAATCTCCACCACAAACATGGCGCAACTGGCAATCCCGACATGGCTCTACATTGTCCACAGCCGTATCATCCAATACCAATTTACCCTTTGTCAGGACATCTTGCAATCTATCACGATTTACATTGCCAAAACAGTCCACCTCATGAATGCGATTGCAGAAATAAACATTTCCATTAGAAGATATGGATAAACCTCCGAAACCACAATTACGTATCATGATATTTGGTTCATGCCCCTCAATGAAGTTGGCATAGCCTGCTGTTGGATCTACATACCTTTCAATAGCATCTATCTGCTCATAATAGCGTCTATTATCTTCTTCTGAGAAGGTTTTACCTCTGCCTGGAAGCATTTTCTTTGTCAACTTGAAGAAGACTCTATCTCCTACTCGTTCCTTTATGCTATCTACAAAATGCTTATATGCATCAGCTGTACTCAAATTTTCCCATGTGAAAGTCGTCGCTACCGATGTGCGTACATCAGCCATGGCAAAACGGCATACCGTATCTACTACCTTTTGGAAATGATTCTTGCCACGCACCTTGGCATTATCTTGTTCGGTAACACCATCTATGCTGAACTGAATTTAATCTATATAAGTTTTCATTCGAAGGATTTGCTCGTCTGTCCATAGCAATCCATTAGATAGAACCGTTACATTCAGTCCTAGCTGATGAGCAAAGGTAACCACCTCTTCGAATCCGCTATACATAGTTGGCTCACCTCCGGTAAATGTAACAAATTCGCCTCCTGTCTGAGAAAAATCTCGCAAAACAGACTTCCACTTATCTATACTTAACTCTTGCTCCAACTTTATTCCTGCATTCATGAAACAATGAATACAGTGCAAATTACAAGCATTAGTTAGATAAACATTCAAGTATTTAGATGCGTTAACAACAGTTGCCAATGGAGAATGTCCAACTTGTGCAAAAGACCTTGCATATATAGATGAGAGCACTCTCATGAGGTCAGGCAAAGCATCTTCTTGCTGTGCCTCCTCATAGACATCTCCTATTGTTACTTTAGAGAGTAATTTATTAAAATATTTAAGTTGGCTATCATTATACAAAACTATCCAATTACCAGTATCTACTGACAATACCAAAGTTTTATCCTCATAGGGAATAAGCTCAATGCTCTCAGAAAAGCAAAGAACATCATCAACCTGATAGCTACCACTTTTTCTTCTCATAAAATATAAATAATGAAGAGGGAGACTCTAGCGCATGCCACTAGAATCTCCCTTTGGGATTTTACGGATTAGTTCTGATTAACATCACAACGCTTGAAGCAATACATTGCTCCTACACGCTCTGTATCAAAAGAACTTTTCTCTTCCCAAGAAAATGAAATTTTCTTTGTTTTCATTTTTTAAAGCTTTAAAATTTAACAATTTAGTTAACTAATTATCTAATTCAACATCGCAGAAATGAGCAAGTAACCTTACTCCCTCATTGACATCTAATAAAGATACTATTTCATTAGGCGAATGCATATATCTACATGGAATACTCAGTAAAGCTGTCTTAATACCTGTACCTGAGATTTGCATACTGTTGGCATCTGTGCCTGTTGGTCGAGCAATAGGTTCTATTTGGAATCTGATATTCTGCTGTTTTGCCAATTCTATGAGCATTCCCCCCATCACAGAATCAATATTAGGACCCTTTGCTATTACAATGCCATTACCAAGTTTTATCTCGCCACTCTTCTGAGGAGAGCAAGTGGGATAATCGGTAGCATGTGTAACATCTATTGCGATACCTAAGTCAGGATTTATTCCTAACGTTGCCGTTCTTACACCTCGTGCACCCAACTCTTCCTGAACAGTGGCAACAAAATAAACATCCATGGCAGGTAACTTGCCGTCAAGAGCCTTGGCTAACTCTATCAACATGAGAAGTCCCACTTTATCATCCAGTGCCTTGGAAGTCCAGAAATCTTGGTTTAAACTTAACGGCTGCGTCTGATAAGTAATATAGTCACCTATTTCCACTACCTTCTCGGCATCCTCCTTGTCCTTAGCAGATATATCTATCCACAGGTCTTCGGCATCATAGTCTTTCGCCTTGGTATCTCTTTTTTGAAGATGAATAGGTTTCTTACCAATGATACCTGTAACAACTCCATGACGATTATGAATTTCCACTCGTTGACCAGGTAAAATATTGGTATCAATGCCTCCTATCTCTTGAAAAAAGAGGAAGCCATTATCATCTATGTAGGTAACCATCAAACCCACCTCATCAGCATGGGCTGCCAACATCAACTTTTTATTGCGATTAGCCCCATGCTTCAATGCTATAAGATTGCCATTATTATCAATCGAATACTCGTCAACATAATCCTTGAGAAAGTTGGTAACCTTCTTAATGATAGCATGTTCGCTACCAGATGGACTAGGAGTTATCAATAATTCCTTTAATATATCTTCTTTTGTTATATTCATTATTCTATAAAATCAATGTATAGATATGGGTTGGCATATATAAAGATGCAGGAAGAACCATACTTCACCACACTTTTTATAATATTACGCAGAAAGACCTGGTTAACAAATTCTGAAATCAGATCCATCTCATTGAGGCAATAAAGAGGACAAGTGGAGAGCATAGATAATTCTGTTCAACCTTCAATATCAGTTGCATTCATGCTAATGCAAAGATAAAAAACTATATTGGCATCTGCAAGCTTTTTTGTTATATTTTATAGATAATTTCCATAAACTCTCATTAACATAGGAATTATGTCTCATTATTATAAGATTTGTAAAAAACAAGTACTTTTTATATAATCAGCCAATTTGACGTTTGGCTTTATATACTTATCAAAAGCATCTTGCGCATAACTTGCAATCCATTCTTCTGAACCTTCTGGAGAAGTCTCACCCATTTCCGTATAATCCATATAATCTGATGCCATAAAATATACCGGATTAAGATGGAAGATGAAAGACACATGAAGCATCATCAACTGCTGTAAAATGACAGATATGTTACTTAACAATTTCTCTCTTCGTTTTTTTCCAATAAACTGTATTACAATTATATAGGACATTAGAATAGCTATTAGAATGAACACTGTTATCTAAAAAGCGTCTATAATGTTCCAAGTTTGTCTTCCATCCAAAATACGGGTATAAATCCTTTGTTTGAGGAGATGTTTCTAAAACCTTAAGTATTTTCTTTAACGTAGGAATACGGAACGATGATTCTAACCATTGTTGAACCTCTTCCACATACAAACTCTCAAACACATTAAACTTGTCTTTAAGTGTAACATCCAAATAGATTTCCGTTAAGATGTCATCAAAAAACTTTCTTACAAGTACTAAGGCATCGTTTATTCTGCCTATTGTCAACAATGTCTTTATGGAATCCAATGTTCCATATATAGACATAAAGTAGTATGAGGCATAGTTTATCAACCCTTTTGTGCCATTAGCGATAAAGTTGTATGAGCGATCAGACAGCCCCTCATACAAGTTTTTCATTTCTTCGAGTTCTACGAATAAATGATGCTCCTTGTATTCTTTGGATAATTGTAAAGAAAATAACGACATCATGATTACTCAAATATTCCGGATAGTGCTCGCTGCTGAACGTGGATTAGTGATACGGCTTTAAGCCGTACCTCCTATGGTTTGCAAGTTGGGCTTGGTGTGGCGGAGGCAGGATACCTCCGCTACTTTATAACATGGTAAGATGTGATTCTGCGGGAGAGATTGTTATTCCACTACTTCGAAGTCTTCCTTATGCACGCCTCGGATGGCCACGGCGTAGCCTCCAAAGTTGAATACGAGTTGACGGTCACGGTCTATGCGGATGATGTAGCCTTCGCAGCCGGCGAAGATGCCGGTGAGGACTCGTAGCTTTACGTGGTCTTTGGCGAATTTCTCGAATGGGTCTCTTAAGAACGTCACTCTTTCTGGATTGTCCTTCAGAACTGTCATGAAAGGTTGCATGACCTTGTCTTTGATGGATGCTGGCTTGCCATTGCATCGGTCGTTCACCAAATGGTATTGCGGATAACGATTCTTCAGAAATTCCTGAAGGACTTTTGTTTCGCCCTGCAAGAATACGAGTCCACTGATGGTTGGCTTTAATTCTTTCTTTACTCCACCCTTCTCGTTTTTTTGGCTATACCTGAAAGAACGGTGAATGAAACAAGGGACGGGAGGATTGGGATTTTTTTCGTTATAGTCTTTCATCTCCTTCTCAAAAGTCCGGGCTGTCCTGTTGTGGATAAACAAGTAACCCCAAGGCACACCTTCTATACCTGGATCAGATTTGTCATCTGTCCCAGTAACGTTGATGCCCTTTGGTAAGCGGTTGCTTACGTCGGCTGTAGAAGGCGAATCCAAGCAATCCTGCGTCATTTTCTCCTTTTACTTTATGTCTTTAGCTGCTACCACACATGATAGTTGCGGAAGCCTCGCTAATACAATTATCTTGTGCATAATCTTAATCGTATTGTATATGAATATTAGATATTATTGCCTCTGCACATGTATCTTTATTGTAGATTCGTCATACTTTCTTTTTAGGAAAGGACGAACACTTTGCAAAAGTACGAAAATTAGTTGGATTATGTGTCAGATTTTATCTTTTTCAGTATGTCATTCTAAGTATTTCACACAATTGTTTGGCAAATCTGCCTTGGATGCTTCCAGAAAATGGCTGGTTTCAACTTTCTACCTATGACAATATTTGCATTTCTAATCGTCAGGAGAGCGAGCCCGGCGCACAACAAAATCTTTGGTGCGAAATTCTTGAGTTTTGAGCACTTAAAGACAACCTATTTATACTCAGTGTGTTATGCGGTTTTTCAAGGAAATGTTATGAAATCAGACTCGCAAAAGAGCCGTTTTTTGCTGCTATAGAGCCACTTTTACACTACAATACTGGCACTCTTGTAATACGATACAGCCTCTTTTACACTCTAATAGTGGCACTATCGGAGCGTAAAAGAGGCTGTATCGTTAAGCATGGGTGCTGTTTGCTCAGCAGAACACCATAAAAAGGGCTTTCTGATTCTCTATAATTGATTTTTATTTTGTAACAGCTTTTTACTCTTTAGACGATATTTGCATGGCAAGACAGATGATTAAAACGACAATAGAGACAACAGGCTTCGCATCGAAACAAATACATTGTCGAAATTGTCCCATACTAGTTTCTTCCGTTATTTCCTGAACGCGTATGTGCTTGTTGGACTTGAAGAGATTGCCTATATTCCTTGTACTCTTCCTTTACGTTTGGTAAAGATATTTTCTTTCCCTGTAGTCGAGCTTCTTTTATAGCTCTATTTGAATTGTTTAAGTCTTCTAAGATACTAATGTACAAATCTGCATCTATTCCTATTTTTTGTGCTTCTTCCTTAGATATTTCAAGAGAATATAGGCTATCTTTGATTGATACGTAATTTGAAAGAATAACTGCTGCAGCTCGTTTATCCTTTATATTATTAGGGATACTATTGATTTCATCTACTGGCAATGCTAATGCTTTTGCCTCTTCAATCTGCGAAGAATACGATTTTATATTTACACTATTGTCGCCTTCTTGAATTTTTTGATTATCATTGGAGCATGAGATTAAACAAGAAGCTACTACAAGAGTGAAAACTTTAAGCAAAACGTCTTTTTTCATGTACCCTCCTATCTTTTAGTTATTCTGTTTGCAAATATACAAGTTTTTCATTTGTGAAGCAATTATTTTGAGGATTATTCTATGACGATTTTGAAAGTGGTAATTTAGGAACAATAAAAGCGCATCTTCAAGAAGTTCAATTGATTAGTTTTTGTAATAAAGTTTGTTTTTTTCGATTATTCGGCGTATCTTTACAAAAAATAGGAAAAGAAGACTATGACAAACCTCAAACATAAAAATTACCTCAGTCGCCCCCGCAGATTCTGCAAATTATCACAAACCAATACTTGGAACCTTTCAAGGCAGACAAGCGAAAAGTGATAGGGCTTGCTGTCGAATTGGATGAAAACGGGAAAGGGTTGATAGATTGGGCGGAAGTGAATTGATTGCGGATCACTTCTTTCCTCTTTAAGGTCGCTATTTGCGACCTTAAAGAGGAAAGAAGTTGCATCCCTATTTAAATACAAAGTCAATTGTTTTTGTCAACTTTTCCCCATTTAATATAACAGTTAAGTCAAAATGATACTCTCCTTTTTTTTCTGGTGCCTTTTTAAACTTTAACATGAATTCTGGTGCGATTAGCTTTGTGTTGTCATAACAAATATCAGCAAGATTCATGTTTTTAATTTCTGCACCCTCTATGTAAGAGTATACATTTAGTCCTTGCGTTTGCAACGCTTTTGTATTTACGATTTTATAATCATTATGAATATAATCATAATAAGAGACATATTGACATTCCACTAAATCAGAAATATCACTTCCAGCTAAATGCGAAGCGTCAAAATCATCAACAGTTTTAATTGTCATCTTACAAACGCTGTCATTTACAGCTATACGTGGTCCATTGATATCATATCTATTATAGGTCAGATCATTGTAGTACTTAGATAATTCATCGAATGTTTTACCAGAAGTTATTATTTTTCCTTTAAATGTTAATTTTATTTCTGAATTAGCATTCTCAACAGAAATAGTTTCCGGAGTCAAGTAACCCGTAATGAATGTTTTGCAGTATGTAGTTCCTGATATACCTGTTTCTTCTGAACAACTGAACAGTAAACCACAGAAAAATAATATTACAATAGAAACATAATTCTTCATTGCCTTCGATTTTTATATTATTAATACATCTGCAAAGGTATTAACAAAAGATGAATCGTGTACATTTTTCAATAAAAATCACAGACGTTTTCTTAAATTTACCTACATGTAGGTAAATTCTGGGCTCACCCGATAAACCCAGGGGGAAGAATCTTTGATTCTACAGAAAATTTATAC
>ENA-OWPL01000213-OWPL01000213.1-human-gut-metagenome-genome-assembly--contig:-NODE-213-length-45051-cov-26.699573_pt1 | contig 45051 bp, 41 predicted proteins | sample MGYA00248263_ERZ651844 | MGnify/ENA primary metagenome ERZ651844 (study PRJEB26924, sample SAMEA4378256) | human gut metagenome | biome: human gut; feature: human-associated habitat; material: faeces...
ATAGCATGGTACCGATTACAACGCTACGTGTGGTACCGATACAGCGCTATCGTCAGCTACATTTTATTTTTATCCAAATGGCATAAATATTGCATTCTTGAGTTTAAGAAATATTCATTTTCTAATGCAAAATAAAAAATGTTTGTAAATATAAAAAATATGGAAACAAAAAAAGAAAAATTGAACGAAGAAGAAATTCGTGCATTGATTGAAGGCGCATATGCGCAAACTACCACATTACCTGGCTTTTGGCTAAATTACGACGATTTTCGTACAAAACTTAGCCATTTAATAGCTGAATGTTGTAATCAGACTCTAGACATTGATAAATTGATTACAACCTATTATCCAAATGCAGCATTTCTTGATGATTATCAAATTATTGGTAGCAATGAGACATTCAAAGCTTTCAGGATAGCTCCAAATAAACTAACCTGCATAAAGGAAATAAAGAAAAAGGTGGAGCAAGCCCTTCGTGAAATAAGCAGCAACGATGAAGGATGGAAAGCTTTTGCAGCAATAGGTCTTAAGATTGACAAGTCTAATTTTATTTCCATGGGATTCATCGGAATTCGTCAGGGAATAGAGTGTCTTTTTGGCGACCGTTATGAGTTTAAAACAGGTGACCCCACAAAACATGAAACACCTTTACAAATTCGCGACAAAAAAAATCTCACTAAAGCCAAATTAGAGACTAAGGTCAATTGCACTGCAAAACAAGTAAGCACAACAAAACCAAAGCAAGGAAGTTTCATGGGTACAGAAATTGAAAATTTTGCTTATTTTCCCAAAAGAGACACATCTTATGGTTGGGATTATGCAATCAATGAACTTTCAGACAAAATCGCTCTAGAGGAGCGGTGGTATTATGAAGAAAAAGACAAGCAAGTAAAACCAATTCTTAAGAACTACTTGTCTTATACATTCGCACGCCTATGTTATGAGGATAAATTAGAAAAAGAACTATCCGCAGAAGAACATCGTCAGCCTAGACTAAAAATACTCCAAAATCAAAAATATGCAGTATGGAATACCGGTCTTGTTGACAGTATTTACGACCCCATATATGCTTTTTTTAAAAGAAATCACAGAAAAAATGAAGCAATAACACAACCATGGATATTTGTAGCATTTGCAACTGCGAACAGTTATCATCAAAATATCATCACAGATTTTCCGTACAAGCCAGAACGTGCGCAGTACTTTGATGATCCTCGTGAACTATTCTACGACATAACAGCACAAAGCCCTACATTAGACTGGCAACATTTCATAAAAGAAAACATTGCTCGTCTCCCTCAAGGATTTGTCAGACTTGGTGCTACACAAGGATTTCAATTTGAAGACGATCCTCAGAAACTCCCTAAGCAAGAACGCAATTCTTACTATGAGCGCCTATCCAAAGCCATATATGAAGATGACAATTGGCTACAATTCCTTACGACAAAGTTTCGTAATGCTCTTGACATTGCCTTGAGTCGCGTTGCATGGAATTACAAGACAGCAATTCCTGTCTATTATCCCAAAGAGCACAAAATGCAACTACTTTTACCATTAGCATTAGAAAGCAAAGACACCATTGACGTAGCATTAGTTTGCAACCACAAGTACAATCCTAAGGAAGGTGTAAACAACTATGAGGGGCGTACTATCTTTACCCTTCAAATGGCATACAACAATGCACGTCTTATAACACGTCCTGACAGTGACTGGCTTATGGCAGACATGTGTATTAGATAGGGTAAGCAAACACCTAGCAATTTTTCTATAAAAAAATAAGGGTGATATCAAACCACATTCAGAATAAATGGTAATGGATTTCTAGCTTCGTTTAATTGGGACGAAAACGACCTAAAATGTGCTGCCATCTCTAACAATGCAAAGGAGCTTGGCTATTTGGTAGGAGAACAACACGAAACATAGCCGTTAGGAAGACTATGCCATAAGCATTCTTCCTGACGGCTATTTTATTTTTTCTCTCCAAAACAGAAGAAACTTCTCAAATCATTTGCATGATTCAAAAGAAAAGCATATCTTTGCATTGTCAAACTAAAAATATAGATATATGAATACAACAAAATTAACAAGAGAAGAAGCTCTTAGACGTTGGAATGCATCAAAAGAGACCAAGCGAAAAATGGTTGAAAGACTAGAACGTTTGGTACGAGAGAGTTGTTTAGAAAGAACAGGAAAGGAGCCTGTCGGTATTGAAGTATGGTAATAGAAAAACTCTCATTAGCTACCATCAATGCGACGTCACCTTATTTGGTTAAAATAGCAGATGATGGTAAAGCTTTATGTTTCGTAACAGATTATGATGCGGAAATGTTTATCACTTTTGAAAAAGACGATTTGCTACATAATGGCACGGTTTACCAATTCGGCATTTCCAATCCGAAAAAAGTACGTTCACCTAGGGACCCTAAAGTAAGAGCTACCATTCTTGCAATAATCGAAGAATTCTTTGCAAAGAACCAAGCAGCCTTTCTTTACATATGTGAAACTGGTGATGGGCTTCAAGAAATGCGAAATCGTCTCTTCCGCTTTTGGTTTGGCATCTACAAAGACCGAGAGGAATATTTGTTCTTACCGCAAACAGTCTATGACGAAGAAGGGAATGACAATTATGCAGCATTAATCATTCGTAAAGACAACCCACAATTTAGAGATTTGGTCACAGAATTTATGAATACCGTGAATCTACTTAATTCAAAACCAGAACATTAAATATAGTATATCCGCCAGAGAGAATCGCATTTCTTTCTGGCGGCTTTCATTTTCTACTCTTTTTATGCAATATTAATGACATTTCTTAGCTATTACAATAGAAAATAAGACAACGATTAGTTTGTCACGCAAATCTTGGAACATGATGCCCGCTATCCGTATCTCTACCAGATTCGTCCGGGGGTGACATCATACGCCACGCTCTATAATGGATACACCGACACCATGGAGAAGATGCTGCGCCGACTGGAGCTTGACCTTTACTATCTGGAGCATCGGTCATGGTGGTTTGATACGAAGATTCTTGTCAAGACCTTCATCAACATTGTGTTTGGAAAGAAATTCTAAGAAATTTGGCAGAAAAAGAATAGCCGCCAGGAAGAGGATGATGATGCATCCCTTCCTGGCGGCTTATATTTATTATCACAAGCATCTAAAATACAGATAGACTAAAACAATACATTCATTAACCATGTCACTAAAGCTCCTAAAATTGTACCAATTACCGCACTGATAAATGCAAATTTATAATTGGCTTTTGTTTGATCCTTTGCATATTGAGCCGCATTGGACAAACCATCCGCATGATTAGCAATATAATCATCAACATCAGTATAAGCCATGACAGCCTTTTCATAAGCTTCGTATGACAACTCTTTATTAGGAAACGCCTTAGCTTCTTCCATCTTAGCTTGAAGTGCTAATAGTCTTGCTTCAGAGTGCATACGATTAAGTTCTGGCAAGAAATGTCCATCATCTACAATAGCTATGCAAACCAGCTACAGTTTCTTCTAAAGCAAGCAGAGGTTTCAACTTATTGGTATAGACCTCATACAATTTACTGAGCTCATTTTGTACAACAGGCGATAATTGAGCAGAACAGATTACTAAATTATTATCTCCTTCCAACATCGCCAAATAATTTATTGAATTCTCCATCAATGTCTGAAACAACTTGTCCTGTAGAAAGAAGCATATTCCCACGATAAGACAATCCATCATTCACCTCGTTCAATTTGAGGGTAGTATGGTTATTTTTTTCAATATGACGAATAATGTCATCAGAACTCATTCGTTTGATAGAAGAAATTGGCAAACCCACCTTCCGCTCTATCAATGCATTGAAACGAGATGTAATTGTTCTATTCATGATTTAATTATTTTTATATACGGGCACAAAGATAGGATTTTTCTGCGAGAACACCAAAGGTTTCGACCTTTTTTGTTTGTTTTTGCTGATATATCAAGAGAAACTGCGGAAAACATTTGCATGATTCAAAAGAATGGACACACCGACACCATGGAGAAGATGCTGCGCCGACTGGAGCTTGACCTCTACTATCTGGAACATCGGTCATGGTGGTTTGACACGAAGATACTCGTTAAGACCTTCATCAACATCGTGTTTGGTAATTTGCTGTTTTCAAACTCCAAGCATCTATCGTACGCTGGTCTTTAGAAAAATTAATCCCCACAAGGTACACCTTTCTTTTCTCATCAGCAAAAGAAGCGGCATAGCGATTGGAATGAATTTGATTTATTGCCACTCCTGCATCCTTGCCATATTTCAACTCGAAGATATAGACACTCTTGCTGGTTCGCAGCAACAAGTCAATCCTTCCATTTGAAGTCTGATGCTCAGGAACTATATCTGCCCCAAGCATACAAAATATAGTATATAATACGGCTTGGTAATGACGCTCATTATTATTGACCAACGTATATGGGAACTTGTCATAGAAAGTCTTCAGATGAGGCAAGAATGACTCCATGTCATCATGCTTTAAGATGGCATCATCATAACTTGCCACCAAGTCATCGTAGGCTCCATAAGCATCTGAAGCATAATAACGATAAAGACTTTCAGAAAAGCCCTTGCGAACCTCTTCATTTGGGAAACCCAACAGATATTGCTTTCTATCTGCATTGTATTCCTTTATGGTCAGATAGCCACTCTGATACAACACAGGAATTGGATCCGATAGTTTCTCCGTAGGAACATCAAAACGTGAAGCAGAAGCCCAAATGCCATCTACTTGCAACATATCAAGCCCTTTCTTTTGTAACAAATCCACCAAAACTGTAGGAGTTCCAGAAGAAAACCAATAGTTATTAAACGACTTGTCATCCAGCGCATTGATGATGCTATAAGGGTTATAAATACCAGGTGAAGACGCTGTAAAATGATAACCATCATAGTGAGCACGCAACGCATCCATAGCCTGGTCATACGAAATATGGTTGGCTGTCGCAAGGTCTTGAATTTCTTCCTTAAAGTTTTCTTGCAACTCCGACTCTGTAAAGCCACAAACTGTAGCATACTCATCCTTCAACGTCAATATCTTGAGAGTATTCAATTCACTAAATATACTCAGCTGACTAAACTTAGAAATGCCTGTAATGAACACAAAACGAAGATTAGCCTCTTGCTGCTTTAACGGACTGAACAAATCACGCATGATCTCACGAATTTCCTCCTGAAGCTTTTCATCCTTCATAGAATCGTGCATAGGAGCATCATATTCATCAACCAGCACGACAACTTTCTTTCCAGTCTGCTGCGAAGCTGAAAGGATGATATTTTTCAATCTACTGCTATAGACATCCGAATAGGCCTTATCTACTTCAATATGATAAATGCGCTCATACTCTGACAGAATTCCATCTAATGCCACATGCAAGTTTAGCAATTTGAAATACTTACTTGCACTCAAGTCTATATGAATGACAGGATATGAAATCCATTCTTTCTCCAAGCCGTCAATGTCAAGTCCTTTGAACAATTCCTTTCGTCCTTCAAAATAAGCCTGCATTGTTGACACCAACAAGGATTTTCCGAATCGTCGTGGACGACTCAGAAACTGATATTTGGCATAATGTGCCAACTCATACACCCATGCTGTCTTATCGACATACAGGTAATTCCCAGAAATGATTTCCGAGAAGGTTTGGATGCCCAAAGGAAACTTAGATTTCATATTTTCTCCTTTTTCTTGCAAAATTACAAATTTTATGCCATATCCACAAATATTTAAGGGGGAAATTTGTCTATTACAAAAGTTTTTTCACCACTGTAAAAGATAAACGTTGAAAAGGTAGTAAGTTGCTCAGGAGAAGATGCTGCGCCGATTGGAGCTTGACCTCTACTATTTAGAGCATCGGTCATGGTGGTTTGATACGAAGATTCTCGTCAAGACCTTCATCAACATCGTGTTTGGAAAGAAATTCTGAAGATGATGGCAGAAAAGAATAGCCGCCAAGAAGACAATGCCAACAGCATTCTTCCTGACGGCTATTTTCATTTTTTCTCCCCAAAACATAAGAAACTTCTCAAATCATTTGCATGATTCAAAAGAAAAGCATATCTTTGCAACGTTAAACTAAAAATATTGATATATGATGAAAAAGTTAATAGAAAAAATACAAAATAATCACATCTTCCGTGGACTAGCAAGTCTAGGGAACGTATGGGATAGCCCTATAAGAAACAAGTATAGAAACATGAGCGACAGGGACATTTTGCGTGAAGATTGGGAAACCATAGGAAATGACATGAGAAAAGCTTTAAGTATTTACACAAAGGAAATCAATTATGCAAGACGATAAAATTGTAAATTCCTCAACAGAGAATCCCTTGAAGAATGAAAATATTGACAACGTATTATCACCCAAACTAAAATATCACATATCCGCCAGAGAGAATCGCATTTCTTTCTGGCGTTTTTATTTTCAATGCTTTCGATGCAATATTAATGACATTTCATAGTTATTAATATAATAGAAAATAAGACAACGATTAAAAACTCAATATATTAAGGAATATGTTAGAATATACAATAGCCATCATAGGAGCATTTCTCCTTAGCTCCATCTGTGGTTTTTTCTTTATACCTGCTTTACTCAACTTCTGCAAGAGAAAGAACTTATACGATATGCCAAACCAAAGAAAGGTACATAAATGTTTGGTTCCTAGACTAGGCGGTATTTCCTTCATGCCTAGTATGTTGCTTTCGTTTTTTATCGTCACCATCATCATGGGTACGCAAAGTGTGGATGCAAAAATCACCATCAGCACTTGGACACTCGGATTGCTCATCAGCCTCCTCATCATCTATTCTACGGGAATCGTGGACGACTTGATCGGTCTTGATGCCAAGGTGAAGTTTGCCACGCAGATTATCGCTGCTTGCATCCTCCCCTTTTGCGGTCTGTACATCAACAATCTGTATGGTCTATTCGGCATTCATGCTATACCTTATTATATAGGGTTCCCTCTCACCATTCTCACCATCGTATTCATCGACAATGCCATGAACCTCATCGATGGTATCGATGGTCTATCAGCTAGCTTGTCTATCATCGCATTGGCTGGCTTCGCTTATTGCTTCATTCACAATGGTTTGATTGTCTATGCCATCCTTATCGCTGGACTGATTGGCATTCTTGTGACATATCTATACTTTAATATATGGGGTGACCCAAACAAAAACAGAAAGATTTTCATGGGAGACTCTGGAAGTCTGACCTTGGGATTCATCTTGGGTTTTCTTTTCGTCAAGGCACTGAGAAACGACCCACGTGTCATGCCATTCTCACCTGAGAGAATCATATTGGCTTATAGTTTCCTCATCGTTCCAACCTTTGATGTGGTAAGAGTGATTATCCATCGTTTGAGAGCACACAAGCCTATCTTCGATGCTGACAAGAGCCATATCCATCACAAGATGATGGCAGCGGGACTCAACCAGCACCAGGCTCTCGTTGGCATTCTTTGCCTCGAACTATTATTTGTGTGCATCAACTTGGTTACTTTTGATTATCTGAATTGCAACATCACTTATATGTTTATCATAGATGTTGTGATTTACACGATATTCCATATAGTACTGACGAAATGTATCCAGCAGCGCACCATTGCTTCTAGCGAAATCATCAATGATAAATAAGGCATGAAAAGAATTATTGATTGCATCATAGCTGCACTATGTTTGGTGATATTCTCGCCAGTATGCCTGGTGATAGCTCTTGCCATCCGCATGGAGGATGGCATGCCTGTCATCTACAAGCAGGAGCGCATCGGACTGCATGGCAAGCCTTTCTTCATCTACAAGTTTCGTAGCATGAGGGTGGATGCCGAGAAGGATGGTCCCGACCTGTTGGAGGTAAGTGGCGACCCTCGCCTCACCAAGGTGGGGAAGTTTTTGCGAGCTCATCACCTAGATGAGTTGCCCCAGTTTTGGAATGTCTTCATCGGAGACATGGCGTTTATCGGTCCTCGTCCTGAGCGCAAGTTCTACATCGACCAAATCATGGAGCATGATAACCGCTATCCGTATCTCTACCAGATTCGTCCGGGGGTGACATCATACGCCACGCTCTATAATGGATACACCGACACCATGGAGAAGATGCTGCGCCGACTGGAGCTTGACCTTTACTATCTGGAGCATCGGTCATGGTGGTTTGATACGAAGATTCTTGTCAAGACCTTCATCAACATTGTGTTTGGAAAGAAATTCTAAGAAATTTGGCAGAAAAAGAATAGCCGCCAGGAAGAGGATGATGATGCATCCCTTCCTGGCGGCTTATATTTATTATCACAAGCATCTAAAATACAGATAGACTAAAACAATACATTCATTAACCATGTCACTAAAGCTCCTAAAATTGTACCAATTACCGCACTGATAAATGCAAATTTATAATTGGCTTTTGTTTGATCCTTTGCATATTGAGCCGCATTGGACAAACCATCCGCATGATTAGCAATATAATCATCAACATCAGTATAAGCCATGACAGCCTTTTCATAAGCTTCGTATGACAACTCTTTATTAGGAAACGCCTTAGCTTCTTCCATCTTAGCTTGAAGTGCTAATAGTCTTGCTTCAGAGTGCATACGATTAAGTTCTGGCAAGAAATGTCCATCATCTACAATAGCTATGCAAACCAGCTACAGTTTCTTCTAAAGCAAGCAGAGGTTTCAACTTATTGGTATAGACCTCATACAATTTACTGAGCTCATTTTGTACAACAGGCGATAATTGAGCAGAACAGATTACTAAATTATTATCTCCTTCCAACATCGCCAAATAATTTATTGAATTCTCCATCAATGTCTGAAACAACTTGTCCTGTAGAAAGAAGCATATTCCCACGATAAGACAATCCATCATTCACCTCGTTCAATTTGAGGGTAGTATGGTTATTTTTTTCAATATGACGAATAATGTCATCAGAACTCATTCGTTTGATAGAAGAAATTGGCAAACCCACCTTCCGCTCTATCAATGCATTGAAACGAGATGTAATTGTTCTATTCATGATTTAATTATTTTTATATACGGGCACAAAGATAGGATTTTTCTGCGAGAACACCAAAGGTTTCGACCTTTTTTGTTTGTTTTTGCTGATATATCAAGAGAAACTGCGGAAAACATTTGCATGATTCAAAAGAATGGACACACCGACACCATGGAGAAGATGCTGCGCCGACTGGAGCTTGACCTCTACTATCTGGAACATCGGTCATGGTGGTTTGACACGAAGATACTCGTTAAGACCTTCATCAACATCGTGTTTGGTAATTTGCTGTTTTCAAACTCCAAGCATCTATCGTACGCTGGTCTTTAGAAAAATTAATCCCCACAAGGTACACCTTTCTTTTCTCATCAGCAAAAGAAGCGGCATAGCGATTGGAATGAATTTGATTTATTGCCACTCCTGCATCCTTGCCATATTTCAACTCGAAGATATAGACACTCTTGCTGGTTCGCAGCAACAAGTCAATCCTTCCATTTGAAGTCTGATGCTCAGGAACTATATCTGCCCCAAGCATACAAAATATAGTATATAATACGGCTTGGTAATGACGCTCATTATTATTGACCAACGTATATGGGAACTTGTCATAGAAAGTCTTCAGATGAGGCAAGAATGACTCCATGTCATCATGCTTTAAGATGGCATCATCATAACTTGCCACCAAGTCATCGTAGGCTCCATAAGCATCTGAAGCATAATAACGATAAAGACTTTCAGAAAAGCCCTTGCGAACCTCTTCATTTGGGAAACCCAACAGATATTGCTTTCTATCTGCATTGTATTCCTTTATGGTCAGATAGCCACTCTGATACAACACAGGAATTGGATCCGATAGTTTCTCCGTAGGAACATCAAAACGTGAAGCAGAAGCCCAAATGCCATCTACTTGCAACATATCAAGCCCTTTCTTTTGTAACAAATCCACCAAAACTGTAGGAGTTCCAGAAGAAAACCAATAGTTATTAAACGACTTGTCATCCAGCGCATTGATGATGCTATAAGGGTTATAAATACCAGGTGAAGACGCTGTAAAATGATAACCATCATAGTGAGCACGCAACGCATCCATAGCCTGGTCATACGAAATATGGTTGGCTGTCGCAAGGTCTTGAATTTCTTCCTTAAAGTTTTCTTGCAACTCCGACTCTGTAAAGCCACAAACTGTAGCATACTCATCCTTCAACGTCAATATCTTGAGAGTATTCAATTCACTAAATATACTCAGCTGACTAAACTTAGAAATGCCTGTAATGAACACAAAACGAAGATTAGCCTCTTGCTGCTTTAACGGACTGAACAAATCACGCATGATCTCACGAATTTCCTCCTGAAGCTTTTCATCCTTCATAGAATCGTGCATAGGAGCATCATATTCATCAACCAGCACGACAACTTTCTTTCCAGTCTGCTGCGAAGCTGAAAGGATGATATTTTTCAATCTACTGCTATAGACATCCGAATAGGCCTTATCTACTTCAATATGATAAATGCGCTCATACTCTGACAGAATTCCATCTAATGCCACATGCAAGTTTAGCAATTTGAAATACTTACTTGCACTCAAGTCTATATGAATGACAGGATATGAAATCCATTCTTTCTCCAAGCCGTCAATGTCAAGTCCTTTGAACAATTCCTTTCGTCCTTCAAAATAAGCCTGCATTGTTGACACCAACAAGGATTTTCCGAATCGTCGTGGACGACTCAGAAACTGATATTTGGCATAATGTGCCAACTCATACACCCATGCTGTCTTATCGACATACAGGTAATTCCCAGAAATGATTTCCGAGAAGGTTTGGATGCCCAAAGGAAACTTAGATTTCATATTTTCTCCTTTTTCTTGCAAAATTACAAATTTTATGCCATATCCACAAATATTTAAGGGGGAAATTTGTCTATTACAAAAGTTTTTTCACCACTGTAAAAGATAAACGTTGAAAAGGTAGTAAGTTGCTCAGGAGAAGATGCTGCGCCGATTGGAGCTTGACCTCTACTATTTAGAGCATCGGTCATGGTGGTTTGATACGAAGATTCTCGTCAAGACCTTCATCAACATCGTGTTTGGAAAGAAATTCTGAGAAATTTGGCAGAAAAAGAATAGCCGCCAGGAAGAGGATGATGATGCATACCTTCCTGGCGGCTAATATTTATTAGCACAAGTATCTAAAATACAGATAGCTGCTATCAATCCTCATATTGATTTTTTACCTCTTTCACCAAACTTTTAATATAGCCATCACTTACATTTTCTATGTCACTTTTATCAAAAATCGACAAAAGAGTAATGACTATCTTTTCTGGATTTACTTTTTGAACTGTGTAAGTCAGCACTCGTACACCACCACTTTTTCCTTTTCCTTTTGACAAGACTGCCATACGAGTTTTATATACGCCCATACCTAAAGAGGTTCCCTGAAATGGATTCTCCTCTAAAGAACCCAAGAACTTATCATAATCTTCAATAAAAGACCGATACTTTTTTGCCATTTTTTTGGCTCGACGCTCAAACTCAGGCAAATATTTAATATCAACTATCATATTGGCTTTCATCTGAATAAATCTCTAGCATTGGGAAGTTCGGAATTCGACTTTTCAGCAGCTTTCAGTTCACGAAATGCCTGTGTTAAGCTTTGCTTTACTTCTAACTGTTGACGTAAAGTCGCAGACTCGACATCCTCTTCTATTAGTTTTTTCGCAAAGGCCTTCCTAACTGGTTTTGGCTGGCTTTTAAACAATGCCCAAAGAGCTTCCAAAGGAGTAACTGTAAAATTATTTATTGCTAATGTATCCATAACCTTTCTTTTTAATGCAAAAATCATTGGCAAAATTAAGCATTTTCTGCGAGAATGCCAAAGGTTTCGACCTTTTTTGTTTGTTTTTGCTGATAAATCAAGAGAAACTGAGGAAAATGTTTACAATTATTCCACTATCTCCCAGTCTTTCAATCCCCTACTCTCCTTGGAGAACTCCAAGGCCAGGCAGGTCACTTTCTTTTTGCTCGCAACAAAAGCAAATCTTTGGATCGACCATGTACTTAGGTAGATAACAGCTATCCAAAACACTCATTTTCTTTTAAAAAGGCGGTGCTTAGGATGAAAATCTACATAGGCAGGCATAGAAAAATCCCAGCCTATGGGCAATCGCCGCCCATAGGCTGGGCAGTCAATGCCCGTAGGCTGGGAATCCATTGCCCATAGGTATGGGCATTTTCCTACAAAGGCTAAAGTAATTCTTAGTGGTGCTCTGGAACAATCGCCAAATACACCAAGTCGTGATCGGTGAGATTCTCCATGTAATGAGAATGGTTCATCGGACAGTAATGCACCTGTCCCTGACGTACCTCCTCCACTGCATCATCATAATGGAAGGTGGCAGTGCCGCTCACCACATAGATAATTTCGCAGTTGCCTTCATGCACATGAAGACCGGTGGATGCACCCGGACGAAGAGTGGAATACATGATTTTCACCTTGTCATCCACATAGTTACGGGTGTCGAGCTTGCCTTGTCCACCCTTGAAACCCTCTAAGTGGGCTTCCGCAATTTTCTCAAAATCTATTACCATCGTGTATTTAATTAATAATTAACAATTTAGAATGTATAATTATTCCTTTACTATTTCCGCTTTCGTGATGACGATGTCCTCCAATGGGCGGTCGTTGTTGCCCTTGTCGGTGGCAACGTTTTGTATCTTATCGACTACATCCATTCCCTCCAAGACCTCGCCAAAGACAGTGTAACCTCCATCTAGATGAGGTACTCCACCATATTTAATATAGCCATCTATCACCTGTTTGTTGGGCAACACGTATGCCTTGCCCTCTCGCTTCTCCTTCTCCACGGTATATTCCATCTGACGTGGCGAGAAGTTACGTCCCCAAGTGATATAGAAGTCGCATGGAGCTGAGGCAAACTTCGGATTCTCGTCGTCACCCTCACGAGCCGCACAGAGCTGACCACGCTTGTGATAGTACTTTGGATAGCGTATCTCAGCAGGTACGGTATAGGCGGTATCAAACTTCTCTTCCTTGCCTGGCGTCACCTTTCGGGTGGTAGGGTCGCCAGCCTGAATCATAAAGTTCTTGATAACACGGTGGAAGATACAACCATTATAATACCCCTCCTTCACCCATTTCAGGAAGTTGTCACGATGCAGTGGCGTATCGTTGTAGAGAGCGACACGGATATTGCCCATCGTCGTTTCGAGGAGTACTTCCGTACAAGTCTTGTCCTGATGCACCCCAGCCGTATCTACACCCTCGACGGCGATGCCCTTCAGCACCGTCACCTTGTCTGCGTTCATCACGTCTTGCGCCATCGCCGAGCCGAAAGAAAGGCTCAGCAGAAAACCTAGAAATAATCTTTTCATCATATCGAAAATATCTCAAAGGCGTCAGCCCTTTTATAATTTATAATTTTCCTCCGTTACTATCTCACCGTGATATGGAAGCAACCTTGCTTCACCTCATATTTAATATAGCAACGGTTTTGCTCACGGAAGTCGCGGAGCACCTCACTCAGCACCCACTTCAAGGAGTCGTTGCGCACTTGTCGACGAGGTTGCTCAGCCGTCTGCACCGTCTTATACCTATTATAACATATATCAAAGGTGGTGCCATAGAGGTGACAGGAGTTCTCGGTGGCATTTCCATTGCGAGTACGGAGCTTCGCCACATCGTCCTTGGTACGGAGGATGCTCGTCACAATAATCTTGTGCAGTGGGATGCCCTTGATTTGCAAGGAATCGAAGTAAGCACGACCGATGTCTTGCAACAAGACCGAGGCACGAGGCACGAGATACGGAATGCTGTTCTTCAACTTATCCACGTAGAAGAAAGGATTGCTCCCCACATACACAAGTCTGCCCTTGCTGTGCTCAGCCTCATCACGATTTTGGACGGGCGACACACCATGCTGGTTGGCTGCCAGGATCTGCACATTCTGTTGGTCCGGGAAGGTATTGCCGAAGTGAGGCACGGAGAAGATGCGATGCTTCACCTCCTTGCCATCCTTGTCGAAGAAGATGGAGGAGCCATCCTGTCGGGCAGTATCCGCCAAGGCGGGCGACTCCATCTCGTTGACTGATTCATCCGAGGCAGAACACTTACCAGCCGAGACAGAAGAATCGACTGCCACGCTATCCTTGGCAGGAAGTGTAGCCACACGAGATTCAGCCACACGAGGGCAACAGAGTCTCACCATCGCCAGCAACAACGTTACGACGACGAAGCCCAAGAGAAATCGGTTCTTGCCCGACATCACCCTGAGCCTATTTATAATAATATGTATAATCTCCTGAAGAGTATATTTCGATTTCATTTTATCAAAGTCTAAACATGAAGACACTCATTTTACAAGCAACTCATCACAAGGCACGCAGTCCTTGGGTTTTGCAAACGCAAAGGTAATAAAAAGGAACGAAAAATGGCAAAAGAAGAAAGCAAAAAGTAGCCATCTGCCCACTTTTTTATATTATTTATCATTTTAAAAGCCAAATTTTACCAACAAAAGTATGATTTTGAGAACTTAAATTTGCTCATTTCACGGAAAAGTAGTACTTTTGCAAGCGTTATATAATAATTGAGTTTAAACTATTTGATATTTTAAGTTTTGATAGAGAAGCATATTGTACTCGAAGACATAGACCCAGTGATGTTCTACGGAGTGAACAACGCTCACCTGCAGATGATCAAGTCACTGTATCCGAAGTTGCGTATCGTGGCACGTGACAACGTGCTTCGTGTGCTTGGCGACGAGGAGGAAATGGCGAAAGCGGAGGAAGACATTGAGCAGATGCGCAAGCACCTGGCCAAATATAACATGCTCTCGGAGGAAGACATCCTCGACATTGTGAAGGGCAAGCAAACCAAGGCGGACTCGGTGAAGGGAGTGCTGGTGTATAGCATCAGCGGAAAGCCTATCAAGAGCCGAAGCGAGAACCAGCAGAGGCTCATCGACGCCTACGAGAAGAACGACATGGTGTTTGCCGTGGGACCTGCCGGAACGGGCAAGACCTACCTCAGCATCGCTCTCGCCGTGAAGGCACTCAAGGAAAAGACCGCCAAGAAAATCATCCTCTCTCGTCCTGCCGTCGAAGCTGGCGAAAAGCTCGGCTTCCTGCCGGGTGATATGAAAGACAAGATAGACCCTTATTTGCAACCTCTCTACGATGCGCTCGAAGACATGATTCCTGCCGTCAAGCTACAGGACATGATGGAGAAGCACATCATCCAGATAGCGCCTCTCGCCTTCATGCGTGGACGCACCCTCAGCGATGCCGTCGTCATCCTCGACGAGGCACAGAACACCACCTCCCAACAGATTCGCATGTTCCTCACCCGTATGGGAATGAACACCAAGATGGTCATCACAGGCGACCTCACGCAGATCGACTTGCCTCGTGAGCAGCGCAGCGGACTGAAGGAGGCGCTCAAGATACTCGATGGCGTGGAAGGCATCGGTGTGGTTCACCTGGCACAGAAGGACATCGTAAGGCACAAGCTCGTCACCCGCATCGTCAATGCCTACGATGCTTACGACAAAGAAAAAGAACTCAAAAATCAAAATAAACAATGAAAGCATTAACAAAGACAGATTTCCATTTCGATGGACAGAAGAGTGTTTACCACGGTAAAGTACGTGATGTGTATAACATTAACGACGACCTCATGGTGATGGTCGCTACCGACAGAATCTCAGCGTTCGACGTTGTACTGCCTAAGGGTATTCCTTTCAAGGGACAGGTGCTCAACCAGATTGCAGCCAAGTTTCTGGATACCACAACCGACATCTGTCCTAACTGGAAGTTGGCTACCCCAGACCCAATGGTAACCGTAGGTTTGAAGTGCGAGGGCTTCCGTGTGGAGATGATCATCCGCTCCATCCTCACCGGTAGTGCCTGGAGAGAGTACCAGAAGGGATGCCGTGAGCTTTGCGGCGTGAAGTTGCCTGACGGTATGCGTGAGAACGAGCGTTTCCCAGAGCCTATCATCACCCCTACCACCAAGGCAGACGAGGGTCACGACATGAACATCTCCAAGGAGGAGATCATCGCCCAGGGTATCGTTAGTGCTGAAGACTACGCCATCATGGAGGACTACACCCGCCGCATCTTCAAGCGTGGTCAGGAGATTGCCGCTAAGCAGGGCTTGATTCTCGTCGATACCAAGTACGAGTTTGGCAAGCGTGACGGCAAGGTATATCTCATCGACGAGATTCATACTCCAGACTCTAGCCGCTACTTCTACGCTGATGGCTACGAGGAGAAGTTTGAGAAGGGCGAGCCTCAGCGTCAGCTCTCCAAGGAGTTCGTTCGCCAGTGGCTCATCGAGCACAACTTCATGAACGAGCCTGGTCAGACCATGCCTGAGATTACAGACGAGTACGCTGAGAGCGTATCAGATCGCTACATCGAACTCTTCGAGCACATCACTGGCGAGAAGTTCGACAAGGCTACTGAGGAAGGTGACATCGCCGCTCGCATCGAGAAGAACGTAAGTGAGTGGCTTGCAACAAGAAAATAATGTATCAGCAAGAACAAATCAAGCCCTATGAGGGCACAGGAGATAAGGGAAAGTTGGTAGAGGAGATGTTTGACAACATCGCCCCTACCTACGACACCCTCAACCATCGTCTCTCTTGGGACATCGACAAGGGCTGGCGCAAGAAAGCCATCAAGCGCCTCCTCCCCTACGCTCCCAAGAAGATGCTCGACATCGCTACCGGCACGGGCGACTTCGCCATTCTCGCCGCTCAGATGCTCCATCCCGAACAACTCGTGGGTGCTGACATCTCCGAGGGCATGATGGAGATAGGAAGGCAGAAGGTGAAGCGCATGGGACTGGACAAGGTGATCAGTTTCGAGAAGCAAGACTGCCTGCACCTAGGCTATGAAGACGAGACCTTCGATGCCGTCACTGCCGCCTTTGGCATACGCAACTTCCAGAATCTCGACCAAGGTCTCTCAGAGATGTGCCGAGTGCTGAAGAAGGGAGGACATCTCTGCATCGTGGAACTCACCACACCGGTCAGTTTCCCGATGAAACAACTCTTCCGCATCTATTCAGGCACCGTGCTTCCCATCTATGGCAAGCTGATTTCGAAAGACCAGAGTGCCTACGACTACCTCAACAAGACCATAGCCGCCTTCCCACAGGGCGAGGTGATGATGGAGGTACTCAAGAAGGCTGGATTTGAGAAGGCGGAGTTCAAGCGTCTCACCTTTGGTATCTGCACCCTGTATTTCGCAACGAAATAATCATTAAAAACAAAAATATTATGGACAAGTATGGACTCATAGGTTATCCCTTGGGGCATTCGTTCTCCAAGAATTACTTCAACGAGAAGTTTGAGAACGAAGGCATCAATGCCAAGTACATCAACTTCGAGATACCTAGCATAGAAGACCTCACCGAGGTACTCGACTCCAACCCAGAGTTGAAAGGTCTCAACGTCACCATCCCTTACAAGGAGAAGGTAATCAGCTATCTAGACTATGTCAGTCCCGAGGCAAATGCCATCGGTGCCGTCAACGTGATCAGAGTCATCCACAAGGGCAAGGACATTGTGCTGAGAGGTTACAACAGCGATGTCATAGGATTCACCCAGAGCATCGAGCCTTTCATCGAGTCGTTCCACAAGAAGGCTTTGATTCTCGGCACGGGCGGTGCGTCGAAGGCAGTGAACTATGGTCTGAAGTCGCTCGGTCTTGAGACCGTCTTCGTGAGCCGATACGAACGTCCTGGTACCATCCAGTACGATAAGATTACCCCTGAGGTCATCAAGGAGTACAACGTCATCGTCAACTGCACGCCTGTAGGTATGTATCCTCACGTGGATGAGTGTCCAGAATTGCCTTATGAGGCAATGGACAGTCACACCTTATTATACGATCTTATCTACAATCCTGACGAGACCCTCTTCATGAAGAAGGGAAAGGAGCATGGTGCTACCGTCAAGAATGGTCTAGAAATGCTGCTCCTCCAAGCATTCGCATCATGGGATTTCTGGGGAGGCAAAGAACAACTTTAAGTAAATTAAGAAAATGAGCAACAATAGATATATGATGCGCGGTGTGAGCGCAGCAAAAGAAGATGTGCACAACGCCATCAAGAACATCGACAAGGGTATCTTCCCACAGGCTTTCTGCAAGATTATACCAGACATCCTGGGCGGCGACCCTGAGTATTGTAACATCATGCACGCCGATGGTGCAGGTACCAAGTCTAGCTTGGCTTACATGTATTGGAAGGAAACAGGCGACCTCTCCGTCTGGAAGGGAATCGCACAGGATGCTGTGGTGATGAACACCGACGACCTGCTCTGTGTAGGTGCCGTTGACAACATCCTCGTCTCTTCTACCATCGGACGCAACAAGATGCTCGTACCGGGCGAGGTGATTTCTGCCATCATCAATGGTACCGATGAGCTCCTCCACGAGATGCGTGAGATGGGCATCGGCATCTACCCTACAGGTGGTGAGACCGCTGACGTGGGCGACCTTGTACGCACCATCATCGTTGACTCTACCGTGACTTGCCGCATGAAGCGCAGCGATGTCATCAACAATGCCAACATCCGTCCGGGTGATGTCATCGTGGGTCTGTCCTCTACCGGTCAGGCTACTTACGAGAAGAAGTACAATGGTGGTATGGGTAGCAATGGCTTGACCAGCGCTCGCCACGATGTCTTCGCCAAGTACTTGGCTGAGAAATACCCAGAGAGCTTCGACCACGCCGTACCAGACGAGTTGGTATATAGCGGCAAGTATAAGTTGACCGATGAGGTGGAAGGTTCACCTATCAATGCAGGTGAGTTGGTACTCTCTCCTACCCGTACTTACGCCCCTGTCATCAAGAAGTTGCTCGATGAGTTGCGCCCAGAGATTCATGGTATGGTACACTGCACAGGCGGTGCACAGACCAAGGTGCTCCACTTCGTAGGCGAGAACTGCAAGGTAGTAAAGGACAACATGTTCCCAGTACCTCCTCTCTTCAAGGCAATCCACGACTGCTCTGGCACCGACTGGAAGGAGATGTACCAGGTATTCAACATGGGTCATCGCATGGAAATCTATGTTCGTCCAGAGATTGCCGAAAAGGTCATCGCCATCAGCAAGAGCTTCAACATTGATGCCCAGGTAGTAGGACACATCGAGGAAGGCAAGCGCAGCTTGACCATCAAGAGCGAATTTGGAACATTCGAATACTAAGGTAATCCGTGCCTAAAATATATACAATGGACAATAACAACATATTACAGAAACTAGACGGCTTAGAGAGCCGATATGAGGAAGTAAGCACCCTCATCACCGACCCTGAGGTCATCGCAGACCAGAGCAGATACGTGAAGCTCACCAAGGAATGGAAAGACCTCGGCGACATCATGGATGCTCGCAAGCGATACATCAACTGTCTCAACGCAATCAAGGAAGCCAAGGACATCCTTGCCAACGAGAGCGACCCAGAGATGAAGGAGATGGCTCGTGAGGAGCTAAACGAGAACGAGGCGCTCCAACCAAAATTGGAAGAGGAAATCAAGATTGCCCTCGTACCTAAGGACCCAGAGGATGCCAAGAACGTACAGATGGAAATCCGTGGCGGAGCAGGTGGCGACGAGGCTGCCCTCTTCGCTGGCGACCTCTTCAATATGTACAAGAAGTACTGTGAGTCAAAGGGTTGGACCGTGAGCGTGACTTCCGTTTCAGAAGGAGCCGTTGGCGGTTACAAGGAAATCGACTTTGCCGTAAGCGGTACCGACGTATATGGTACCTTGAAATATGAGTCGGGCGTACACCGTGTACAGCGTGTGCCAGCCACCGAGACCCAGGGACGTATGCACACCTCAGCAGCTACCGTGGCTGTATTGCCAGAGGCAGACAAGTTTGAGGTCAACATCAACGAGGGCGACATCAAGTGGGATACCTTCCGAAGCTCAGGTGCAGGTGGTCAGAACGTGAACAAGGTGGAGTCTGGAGTTCGACTCCGCTACCCTTGGAAGAACCCTAACACAGGCGAGGTGGAAGAAATCCTCATCGAGTGTACCGAGACCCGTGACCAGCCAAAGAACAAGGAGCGTGCCTTGAGCCGCCTCTATACATTCATCCACGACCGTGAGCATCAGAAGTACGTTGACGATATCGCTAGCCGCCGTAAGAGCCTCGTCTCTACTGGTGACCGTAGTGCCAAGATTCGTACCTACAACTTCCCACAAGGTCGTGTCACCGACCACCGCATCGGCTATACCACTCACGACTTGAGTGGATTCCTCGCTGGCGACATCCAGGCTATGATTGATGCCTTGACCGTGGCAGAGAATGCTGAAAAACTAAAAGAAACAGAATTATAAAAGTATGAACAGAAAAGAACTAGTAGAACAAATCTTCGCCAAGAAGAGCTTCTTGTGCGTAGGTCTCGATACAGATATTGACAAGTTGCCTAAGTGTATCATCGAGAGTGAGAAAATCCAGGGTGCAGAGCCTGAGTTGATGTTCCGATTCAACAAGGCTATCATCGATGCCACAGCCCCTTACTGTGTGGCATACAAGCCTAACTTGGCTTTCTACGAGAGCCGTGGTGTAGAGGGTATGATCGCCTTCGAGAACACCATCAAGTATCTGAAGGCTCACTATCCTCACCACTTCATCATCGCAGATGCCAAGCGTGGTGACATCGGCAACACCTCCAAGATGTACGCCCAGACCTTCTTCAAGGAGTACGACCTCGATTCTCTCACCGTGGCTCCATACATGGGCGAGGATTCCGTGAAGCCATTCCTGGAGTACGAAGGCAAGTGGGTTATCCTGCTCGCCCTCACCAGCAACAAGGGAAGTCACGACTTCCAGCTCACCGAGGACAAGGACGGCGTTCGCCTCTTCGAGAAGGTACTGAAGAAGAGTCAGGAATGGGGCAACGACGAGAACATGATGTACGTAGTAGGTGCCACACAAGGACAAATGTTTGAGGACATCCGCAAGGTAGCCCCTACCCACTTCTTGCTCGTTCCAGGCGTAGGCGCCCAGGGCGGTAGCTTGCAAGAGGTATGCAAGTACGGCATGATCAAGGACTGCGGTTTGCTAGTCAACTCATCCCGTGGCATCATCTATGCCAGCCATGACGAGGACTTCGCCGAGGTGGCTGGTCAGAAAGCCAAGGAACTGCAGGAGCAGATGGCTGAGGAATTGGCAAAAATCGAAAGATAATATCAGACATTCATCCCCATAAAAATGAATGAATCAAGAAGGCGCAAAGCTTCACCGTAGAAAGTGGCTTTGCGCCTTTATCGTACTAGAAAAATGCCTTTTTATCCTAAAAAAGAACGGTTTGTGAGCGAAAAAAGTAAAATATTACAAATGAATGACAAGTATTTGAATCTTTTTTGCTATATTTGCACCAAATAAACGAAATAGCATGCAGATTCCGAGTTGCGATTTTGCTAGCTAAGAATCAAAAAGAATAGATAGATATGGAATTTACCGCTCAACAGATTGCCCAATTCGTTCAGGGCAAAGTGGAAGGTGATGAGAACGCTAAAGTCAACACCTTCGCTAAGATTGAAGAAGGTAAGGAAGGGGCAATTTCTTTCCTTTCTAACCCGAAATACACCCATTACGTTTACGACACTAAGTCGAGTGTGGTCTTGATCGACAAGACCGTAGAGTTGGAGAAGCCAGTAAGCACCACTTTGATTCGTGTGAAGAACGCCTACGAGTGCGTGGCTAAGTTGCTCCAGATGTACGAGTCTATGAAACCGAAGAAGACGGGCATCGACTCGCTCGCCTTTGTATCTCCTAAGGCAAAGGTGGCTGAGAATGTCTATGTGGGTGCCTTCGCATACATCGCCGATGGTGCCGAGGTGGGTGAAGGAAGCCAGATTTATCCTCACGCTTATGTAGGAGAAGGTGTCAAGATTGGCAAGAATGCTCTCATCTACCCTAACGTAAGCATTTACCATGGTTGCCGTCTCGGCGATAATGTCACCTTGCATTCTGGATGTGTCATCGGTGCCGATGGATTCGGATTCGCTCCAGGTCCTGATGGTTACGACAAGATTCCACAGATTGGTATCGTCACCATCGAAGACAATGTGGAGATAGGTGCCAATACTTGCGTCGATCGCTCTACCATGGGTAGCACCTATGTACGCAAGGGTGTGAAGCTCGACAACTTGGTTCAGATTGCCCACAATACCGACATCGGCGAGAATACCGTGATGTCTTCACAAGTCGGCATCGCCGGTTCTACCAAGGTGGGTCAATGGTGTATGTTTGGCGGTCAGGTAGGTATTGCTGGTCACATCAACATCGGCAACAAGGTGTTCCTCGGAGCACAGAGCGGTGTGCCAGGCAGCATCAAGGATGGACAGCAACTCATCGGAACTCCTCCTATGGACCAGCGTTCTTACTTCAAGTCGCAAGCCATCTTCCGTCGCTTGCCTGAGATGTACAAGGAACTGAATGAGTTGAAGAAGGAAATTGAAGAATTGAAAAAGAATAAATAGCACTATGTCAAAACAGAAAACATTAAAGGGTAGTTTCTCCTTGTGCGGCAAGGGTTTGCACACAGGTTTGAGTCTTACAGTGACTTTCAACCCAGCCCCAGAGAACACCGGTTATAAGATACAGCGTATTGATCTCGAAGGTGAGCCTATCATCCAGGCCATCGCAGAGAATGTGGTGGAGACACAACGTGGTACTGTCGTAGGAAAAGGCGACGTACGCATCTCTACCATCGAACATGGTATGTCAGCACTCTATGCCCTCGGCATCGACAACTGCTTGATTCAGGTGAATGGTCCTGAGTTCCCTATCCTCGACGGCTCCGCTGCCATGTACGTGGAGAAGATCAAGAGCGTAGGCATCCAGGAGCAGAATGCAGAGAAAGACTATTACATCATCCGTCATAAGATAGAGGTGAAGGATGACAATGGTTCTGTCATCACCATCCTGCCAGACGAGGAGTTCAGTATCACAGCGATGTGCTCCTTCGAAAGCAAGTTTATCAACAGCCAGTTTGCCACCCTCGACAAGATGGAGACTTATGCCGAGGAGATTGCAGATGCCCGCACCTTCGTATTCGTACGTGACATCATGCCATTGCTCCAGGCAAACCTCATCAAAGGTGGTGACCTCGACAATGCCATCGTCATCTACGAGCGCCAGGTAGAGCAGGATCAGCTCGACCAGCTCGCCGACCACCTCAAGGTGCCTCACATGGATGCCACCAAACTTGGTTATATCCAGCACAAGCCATTGAAGTGGGAGAACGAATGTACCCGCCACAAGTTGCTCGACATCATCGGTGACATGGCATTGATTGGCAAGCCTATCAAGGGACGCATCATCGCTACTCGTCCAGGCCATACCATCAACAACAAGTTCGCTCGCTTGATGCGCAAGGAGATTCGCAAACATGAGGTGCAGGCTCCTATCTACAATCCTAACGAGGCACCTATCATGGACAACGTCCGCATTCGACAGTTGCTTCCACACCGCTACCCGATGCAGTTGGTGGACAAGGTGATAGCTATGGGACCAACCAGCATCGTGGGTGTGAAGAACGTGACGAGCAACGAGCCTTTCTTCCAGGGGCACTTCCCTGAGGAGCCAGTGATGCCTGGTGTATTACAGGTAGAGGCAATGGCACAATGTGGTGGCTTGCTCGTGCTCAACCAGTTGGAGGAGCCTGAGCGTTGGAGCACTTACTTCATGAAGCTCGACGATGTGAAGTTCCGCCAGAAAGTAGTGCCAGGAGACACCCTCCTCTTCCGTGTAGAATTGCTCGCTCCAGTACGCCACGGCATTAGTTCGATGAAGGGCTACATGTTCGTTGGCGACCAAGTAGTGGCAGAGGCAACCTTCACTGCACAAATCGTAAAGAACAAGTAGTGAGGGGATATATTATTCATTCTTAATTATAAATTATTAATTGATAGAAAATGAATCAGATCAGTCCTTTAGCATACGTTCATCCTGAGGCAAAACTCGGAGACAACAATATCATCGGTCCTTTCTGCTATATTGACAAGGACACAGTATTGGGCGACAACAATGTTCTGCAGAACAGTGTCACCATCAACGTAGGTGCCCGCATCGGAAACGGCAACGAGATTTTCCCAGGTGCCAGCATCTCCACCAAGCCACAAGACTTGAAGTTCCGTGGCGAGGTTACGACCTGTGAGGTGGGCGACAATAACAGCATCCGTGAGAACGTGACCATCTCTCGTGGTACTGCTTCCAAGGGTAAGACCGTGGTAGGCAGCAATAACCTCTTGATGGAGAACATGCACGTGGCTCACGACTGTGAGTTGGGTAGTGGCTTGATCATCGGCAACTCCACCAAGTTTGCTGGTGAGGTTGTGGTAGATGACAATGCCATCGTGAGTGCAGCCGTACTCTGTCACCAGTTCTGCCGCATCGGTGGATACGTGATGATTCAGGGTGGATGCCGTTTCTCACTCGACATTCCTCCATACGTTATCGCAGGCAAGGAGCCTACACGCTATGCTGGCTTGAACCTCGTAGGCTTGCGCCGTCGTGGATTCAGCAATGAGTTGATTCAGCACATCCACGAGGCATATCGCTTGCTCTACTCCAAAGGCGTGTTGAAGGAAGGTATCCAGGAAATCAAGAACAACCTTCAGATAACTCCAGAAATCCAATACATCATTGATTTCGTGGAGTCATCTAAGCGTGGTATCATCAGATAAACAGAAATAACTTAACATGCGGAATCTTGGACTATCATCACATAGCCCAAGGTTCCGCATATTGTTTTCATAGAATGAAGAAAATGAAGACTCTCGTTGTTGTTCTCGGCCCTACAGGTGTCGGGAAGACGGAACTATGCCTCACGTTGGCAGAACATTTGGGAACCCCGATTGTCAATGCAGACTCCCGTCAGATATTCCAAGAATTACCCATTGGAACAGCTGCTCCTACCCTAGAACAGCAAAGAAGAGTGCCGCATTATTTCGTAGGCAACCATCACATCGAGGATTATTACAGTGCAGCCATGTATGAGGCTGACGTGATGAAACTCCTGCAAAACGACATTTTCACCCAGCACGATACTGCCCTCCTGACAGGTGGCAGCATGATGTACATCGACGCAGTCTGCAAGGGCATCGATGACATACCGACTGTGCGTGACGACATCCGAACCTGGATGAAGGAACGACTCGAAAAGGAAGGACTCGAAGCACTCGTTGAAGAGTTGCACCAACTCGACCCTAAGCACTGGGCTATGGTCGATCAGAAGAATCCACGAAGAGTGGTACACGCCTTGGAGATTTGCCATCAGACAGGCAAGACCTACACGTCTTTCCGCACCGCCGAAAAGAAACAGCGTCCTTTCCGCATCATCAAAATCGGACTCAACAGAGACCGAGCCGAACTCTATGACCGCATCAACCAGCGAGTACTCATGATGATGGAAGAAGGACTGGAAGAGGAAGCTCGCAAAGTATATCCGAAGAAGGGATTGACTGCGCTCAGAACCGTAGGTTACAAGGAGATGTTTGCCTATTTCGATGGGGAGATAGACCAAGCAGAAGCCATCCGACAGATACAATCGCACAGCAGGGAATATATGCGCAAACAGTTGACATGGTTTAAGAGAGATGAAGAAATCACATGGTTTCATCCCGATAACATTAAAGAAATCATAAATTATATAGACTCCTTGCTTGCATAATAAATAATTTTGCTATTTTTGCAAATAAAAACTGCCATTCGCAACGGGGTTACGTATATCGAAACCCTCGCGAAAGCAACAACAAGAAACAATATGAACAAACTCAAGACCTTTTTTGCCTGGTTGTGGCATAAAATCCGTTCTTTCTGGCCATGGTATAAGAGTTTATACCAAGGAAGAGCATGGTACACGAAAACATTGGTAGCAATAGCCAGCTGCATTGTCGCCTTCATCCTCTATCTGGGTGCTGTCGATATCAACTTCCTGTGGTTATTCGGTAAGTCACCGGGCTATTTCTCTGGTATCTTGAATCCACAGACCAGCGAGGCTTCCATGATCTATAGCGCAGATGGAAAGTTGATTGGAAAATACTTCAACGAAAACCGTACTCCTGTTAAGTATGAGGAAGTTAACCCTGATTTCTTCAAGGCTTTGATTGACACGGAGGACGAGCGTTTCTACAAGCATATCGGTATCGACCCTATTGGCGTGTTTGGTGCGGCAAAGGATGCTTTCTTGCATCATGACGCTCGTGGAGCTTCCACCATCACACAGCAGTTGGCGAAGAACATGTTCCGTGTTCGCTCTCAATACTCCACTGGTCTGCTCGGCAAGATTCCATTGCTCCGCATCCTCATCGTGAAGAGTAAGGAGTGGATCATCGCCGTGAAGTTGGAGACCGTCTTCAGCAAGAAGGAAATCATCACCATGTATGCCAATACGGTGGATTTCGGTTCCAATTCATACGGTATCAAAACAGCAGCCAAGACTTACTTCAATACGACACCAGCCAAGATGACTACCGAACAAGGTGCTGTCTTAGTGGGTATGTTGAAAGCAACGACCTATTACAATCCTCGCACCAATCCTGAGAACAGTTTGGCTCGACGCAACACCGTATTATATAATATGATGACACACGGCGACCTCACCAAGGATCGTTACAACCAACTGAAGGAGATGCCTATCAAGCTCGACTTCAAGGTAGAGGAGAACTACGACGGACAGGCGAAATACTTCCGTGAGGCTGTTGCCAACTATCTGAAAGACTGGTGCAAGGAGGAAGGTTACGACCTCTATGCCAGTGGTTTGAAGATTTACACCACCATCGACACTCGTATGCAGAAATATGCCGAGGATGCTGCTCGCAAACAGATGAAGCAAGTACAGCAAAACTTCAACAATCACTGGAGCATCCATCGCACCCAGGCTGGCAAGGGAAAATGGCTCGGTGAGAATCCTTGGCAGGATGAGAATCACAAGGAAATTCCTAACTTCATCCAAGGCATCGCTGAGAGACAACCATTCTATAAGAGTCTGTTAGCGAAATTCCCTAACAACCCAGACTCTGTCAACTACTATTACAAGGAATGGGTTCATCCAGTCAAGGTCTTCGACTATGACAAGGGTTCGGTGACTAAGATGATGACATCAGAGGACTCCATCAAGTACATGACCACCTTCATGCACTGTGCTTTCGTAGCTATGGAACCACAGACTGGAGCCGTGAAGGCTTGGGTGGGTGACATCGACTTCGACGCTTGGAAATATGACAAGGTGACCGCAGAGCGCCAACCTGGTTCAACCTTCAAGCTCTTCGTCTATACCGAGGCGATGAATCAAGGTTTGACTCCATGCGACAAGCGTCGTGACGAATATATCTCCATGGATGTGTATGACCAGAAGAAGCACGAGATGGTGAAATGGACTCCATCCAATGCCAATGGTTCCTTCTCTGGAGACTCCATCCCTCTGAAGAGTGCCTTCGCCAAGAGTATCAACTCTGTGGCAGTACGCCTCGGTCAGGAGATGGGCATCAAGCGAATCATCGAAACCGCCCATAAGATGGGTATTCAGAGTCCATTGGATGACCAACCATCCTTGGCACTAGGTTCTAGCGATGTCAACCTCTTGGAAATGGCATGTGCCTATAGCACGATCGCCAACAATGGTATGCACCACGACCCAGTTTTGGTAACACGAATCGTGGACCGTGATGGCAAGGAGGTCTATTCGGGTCCTTCTACCGCCGAACAAGTCATCCCATACAAGAGTGCCTTCTTGATGCAACAACTCCTACAAGGTGGTATGCGTGAGCCAGGTGGTACGTCACAGAGTCTTTGGGGCTATGTGGGTGACTACAGAGACACTGAGTTTGGAGGTAAGACCGGTACTACCAACAATCACTCCGACGCTTGGTTTATGGGCGTCAGTCCAAAACTCGTGGTCGGTGCGTGGGTAGGAGGCGAGTATCGTTGCATCCACTTCCGAACGGGAGCATTGGGACAAGGTTCTCGAACGGCATTGCCGGTATGTGGCTACTTCCTGCAAGCCCTCTTCAAGGACCCAGCCTTCAAGGAATATCATGGCAAGTTTGATAAGCCGAAGGACGCTGACATCACACGAGATATGTATGAATGTGCAAGTTATGTACCTAAAGCAAGGGTTGACACTACTCGTGTAGATAGCTCCGCCGTAGAAGAGGAAATCATCCTGGACGAGAACGGAAACCCAATCATCCGTGAGGTTCCTACAGGCGAAAGCAATGCTCAAGAGAAGAAGGGTGAAGAGACTGGAGAAAAGAAGGAAAAGAAGGAAAAGAAGAAAGCTAAACCTTCTGAGCAAGTCATCAACTTCGATGATCTCTAAGCTCCTCCAAGGAAAAAGAAAGAAATCGGGTGTGATTAAAACCATCACCCCCATAACAATAACAAACAGAGAATCGGCGACTTCCCTCTCAGAAGACAGAAGCTGTCGATTCTTTTATTTTACCGAGAACTTATGGCAGAGAATATAGATTTAGAAAACGAAGAGTTGCAAAACGCATTGCAAATCATACAATATACCCGTCGTTCCCTTTTCTTGACAGGAAAGGCAGGTACTGGTAAATCTACATTCCTGAGATATATTGCCGCCAACACCAAGAAGAAACACGTGGTGCTGGCTCCTACGGGCATCGCAGCCATCAACGCAGGCGGTTCGACATTGCATAGTTTTTTCAAACTCCCCTTTTATCCCCTGCTCCCCAATGATAGCAAGTATAGTGTACGCAACCTACGCAACACGCTGAAATACAACTCCGAGAAGATCAAACTTCTCAGAGAGGTAGAACTCATCATCATTGACGAGATCAGTATGGTGCGTGCCGACATCATCGACTTCATCGACAAGGTGCTCCGCGTCTATAACCGCAACATGAGGGAACCTTTCGGGGGCAAGCAACTGCTTCTCGTGGGCGACATCTATCAGTTGGAACCTGTGGTGAAGGAAGATGACCGGAAACTATTGAGCCCTTACTACCCTAGCAGTTTCTTCTTCGATGCGAAGATATTCTCACAATTCCAGTTGGTGAGCATCGAACTCAAGAAGGTGTATAGGCAGAGCGACCCGGTATTCATCAACATTCTCGACCATATCCGAACCAGTCAGGTGGCGACCAACGACCTCATGCGACTGAACCAAAGAGTGGGTGCTGAGTTGGATGAAGGAGATTCCAAACTCGCCATCACCCTATCGACACGACGAGACACCGTTGACTTCATCAACGAAAACAAGTTGAGGGAGCTACCCGGAGAACCCACCTTATTCCGAGGCACCATTGAGGGAGACTTCCCGGAGAGCAGTCTTCCAACTCCTATCGAGCTCTATCTCAAGACGGGAGCGCAAGTCATCTTCATCAAGAATGACATCGACCACCAATGGGTGAACGGCACGCTGGGAACCATCATCGGATTCGACGACGACCAGGACAGTCGCATCTATGTCAGAACGGAAAATGGCGAAGACGTGATGGTAGAGCCTGCCTCGTGGAGCAATATGCGCTATCACTTCAATGAGACGGAGAAAAAGATTGAGGAAGAAGAAATCGGTAGGTATCTGCAATACCCTATCCGACTGGCATGGGCTATCACCGTACACAAGAGCCAAGGCCTCACCTTCAACCAAGTGAAGATAGACTTTACTGGCGGTGTCTTCGCCGGAGGACAAACCTATGTGGCACTATCTCGCTGCACGAGCCTGGAGGGTATCAGTCTGCAAGAACCAATTCGACACAACGAGGTGTTTGTGAGAAATGAGGTCAAGCAGTTTGCCCGACAGTACAATGACCACAACATCATCAACAACGCACTGCAACAAAGCAAGGCAGACCGACAATATCACGATGCCTCGGTAGCCTTCGACAAAGGTGACATGCAAGGAGCCTTGGACAACTTCTTCCTAGCCATCCATAGCCGATATGACATCGAGAAGCCTATCGCCAAGCGATTCCTGCGCAAGAAACTGAACGTGGTGAATGAGCTGAGAGCAGAGAATGAACATCTGAAGAAAGTCATCGCACAGAAAGACGAGGAAAAGAAAAAGCAAGAAGAGTTCCTCAAGCGACTTGCCACGGAATATGTGGTGCTCGGCAAGGAATGTGAAAAGGAACACATGGACGAAGCCGCCATCAACAATTACAAGAAAGCCTTGGAACTCTGTCCTTACCATCCAGAGGCAAAGAGAAGAATGAAGAAATTAGAAAAAAAATAATATGAATAAGAAGACAAGACTGAAAAAAGATCGCATCGCCATCTTATGTGTCATCATCATAGTGATCGTTGGGTTCTCCTTTAGAGGATGCTTCCAGCGTTGCACGTCACCCAATACCGAATCAAAGGACACCATCCCGACCATCCATCTCAATGATTCATTGAGCAATGCACTGACGGAAGGACCGGCATACCACGAGATGGACTCACTCATCGAGCGATACTTGAAACGCTGGGAAATCAATGGTGCACAACTTGTCATCACTCGCAACGACTCTCTACTCTATGCCCGTGGATTTGGTTTTGCAGACAAAGAGAAAGACATCAAGATGGAACCCAACATGGTGATGCGTTTTGCCTCGGTATCTAAGTTGATTACAGCAGTGGGAATCATGAAGCTCTACGAGATGAAGAAGCTCCGTCTGAGCGACAAGGTTTTTGGTCCGAAAGGCATTCTCAACGATACCACCTACTGCAATAGCATCAAGGACAAGAGATATTACGACATCACCGTAGAACAACTGATGCGCCATCAAGCCGGGTTCACCAACAGGGCAGGCGACCCTATGTTCTCCACCCGATACATCATTATGCAGAACCATCTCAAGACGCCACCCGACCACAAGACCTTGCTGCGCATTCTTCTCAAGAGAAACCTAGGTTTTACCCCAGGGGAAAGCAAGTACTATTCCAACCTGGGCTACATGATACTCTCAGAAATCATCGCCAAGAAGTCGGGCATGAAATATCAAGACTTCATGCAGAAATACGTGCTCCACCCCGCAGGATGCTACGACATGCACATCGCCGGCACTTACTACAAGGACAAAAGACCTAACGAGGTGAAATACTATATGCACCAAGGTTCGGTGAACGTATATGAATATAACAACAGTGGCAGGATGGTACCTCGCTGCTACGGTGAGAATGACGTGCCAAGACTAGAAGGAGCTGGTGCATGGAGTGGTTCTGCCGCCGAACTGTCAAAACTCATTGCCTCCATCGATGGCATACCACACGTCAAGGACATCCTCAGCAAGAAGAGCGTGGAATACATGACACGAGAACAACCCGACCATCATTTCTCCCTCGGCTGGAACTACACGGCAAAAGGCAAGCCTTGGATTCGTACAGGTTCACTCTCCGGAACGTCAGCCTTGGTTCTGAAATATCCCGATGGTCAATGTTGGATTCTCATCACCAACACTTCTACTTGGAAAGGCCATGGTTTCTCCAACGATTCGATGGTTTTCTTCGAAAAGCTGAGAAAGAAATATATGGCAAATATACCGAAGAGGGATCTTTTCCTATAAAAAAGGAAACGCCCCCAAAAGTCTTTCATCGACTTTTGGGGGCGTTATATTGTACATGAAAACGAAGTTTACTTGCTAATTTAACCCATTTTTGTTTCTTATTCCTTACGGTTCCAAATCTTCATTACTTTTCTTCGGATGGCAATGATATTCAATACCGAAACGATGAAGAAAAGTACTAATCCCAAGAGGATGGCTGGCAGCATGCTGCCCTCGTCAATGTCTGGGAAGAGCGTCTCGATGAAGTCCATGTAATAAGAACGCAAGAAGAACAAAACGACCCAAGCGACAATCAACACCACGATGTTCAATCCCATCGTCAACAGTTGATAAGGCTTGGATACATTGGCAGGACTATAACCTATCAGCAAAAGATTCTCCAACTTGGATGAGTTCTTCTGCACCAAGAGATAGATACTGAGCATCAAGATATAGAAACTCAAGATGGAGATCACCAATCCTACCACCATCACCATGGTTACCATCATACGAAGGAAGTAAGTGGTCTTCTCTGCATCAAGCTTGTCTGTTTCTACCTCATACCCATTCTCATCGAGATACTGGCTGATATTTTCATCCGCAGGATTGCCCACTTCCACAATAAGGCGAGTAGGATCACTATGGTCTTCTGGTGCAAACTCGTGGTTACTCCAGTCCATAAATGCCTGTGGCACGAGGATGGTATTCAATCGAGAAGAGAAGCCGATCACCTTGCCCTTGAACTGCTCTTTCTTGCCACCAGCCTGAATGAAAATCTCAAAGTCGATCATTCCGACCAAGCCATCGCTAATCTTAGGCAAGGAGTGACTTTGAGCAAAGCCGAAGTTATACATATTAATATAGGTACGAGGCAAGATGATAGGAACCTCCTTAGAACCTGGCTCATATTTCCAATCCTTCAAAGGGACATCCACGAAACCATCTGGTACACTTTCGAAGAACAATTCCGAATTGAGCACGTTGACACCATTGACGCCCATAGAGGCATCCACCTTGTATTCTGTAGAAGTGAACTTTCCTACCTTTTTCACGAATTTCTGCGAAGAAACATCGTCTATCTCACTCCCACTGAAGGTATTGGTACGACCACTGATTGTATTTCCCATACCGATTTTCTTACTCATTATCAAGTAGTCGGCTTTCATAAAGCTATCCTGCTGGGTAAAGACAGGAAGCACGTCCTGATAGAATTGAAATCCGAAGAGGACGATGAGCATACCAAAGAGATTGGCAAAGGCAAAGCCCGCAAACTGAGGTATGCTAATATGCTGTCGAAGTAATTTCCAAACTAAATTCATCCTTGATTCTTTTTTATAATTAATAATTAAGAATTAAGCAGACTCTTACAGTCGCACGACCTTTTCGTATGGCAAATCCATGTGCTTACCGATACTTGTCACGATGACACCCGCTCCTTGGCGTTTCGCCTCCGTCATCATGATGTCGCCCATGATACGAGAGTTGTTGTCGTCCAAGTGACTGATCGGCTCATCGGCTAGAATGAAGTCGAAAGGCTGACAAAGGGAGCGAATCATTGCCACACGCTGTTGCTGACCGAATGACATACGACCTATCTTCGCATCCACCTTGTCGGCGATGCCCAACATATCAAACCATTTCAAGATTTGTTCCTTGGTTTGGAAATCAGTAATCTTGTTTTTGATTTCCACATTCTCCATCGCCGTAAGCTCTGGAAAGAGGCGCAGTTCCTGGAAGAGATGACTGATATGGCGCTTGCGCATCTCCACCCAATCCTTCACCTGATATTGAGCAGTCACCTCATTATCAAACATCACGCTTCCACTATAGTCGTGACGATAACCTAGGATATAGCTGCAGAAAGTGCTCTTTCCCTTTCCACTGTCTGCCTCAACTAAATAAAGATGTCCCTTCTCGAAAGAGACATCTTGATTCCAAATCTCCGACTCCAAGTCTGTGCGTTGCGAGAAGACTTGAGGGAGAACCGAATGAAACTGAATTGTTTCCACTTCTTTAATGCTTTATAATTACTTTAATGTATATACTACAGAACTCAAGTTGCCGAAGATAGGCGTCAAGAGTGAGGTAACTGCCGACATGGCGTCATTACTGCTCACCGACTTGCCCAAGTTGATGACCATCGCCAATTTCTGTCCCACGATTTCCTTTCTAATCTCAGCTGGCAATGGATGATTGGACTCCTTCACGGCATAAGTGGCAAGGAGTTCGTCACTTCCACTATAGAACTGTGAGTCATCGGTCACACCGAAATAGAAAGAAGTTTTTCCATCCGTATAATAATAGGCGTTCTTGCCCCAATCGGCTATAGAACTTCCCTTCGGACATGATTCTTTCCAATAGCCAACATCAGCAAGCCACTTAGAATGAGCGAGTTGAGCCGCCATCGTCATCTTCAAGTTGGAATCAGAGAAGGAAGGCATCACAATCGCCATATCTCCATCCACACTTCTGATGATATTATCCATATCTACTGCTGCATTGATACCGAGCAAGAGCTGTTGAATACCCTTGTTGCTCTGCATCATCGGCAAGAACTGTGTGCCATTGACATTCATGAAGATACCTGCCATGGCATCATCAGGCATCGACATCACATACTTACCCTTGATAGAACGATAGTTTTGATTGGCTTTCTCCAAGGAAGCATTGACTTCCGAATTGAAAGAGAAGGTCTTGCCCTTGATACGAAGCAAGCCATTATTGATGTTCATTTCAGCTGCAATGACAATTTGAGAGGCATCCGTTCCCTTAGGAGCACCCAAGGTGAAAGGAGCGATAAACTTCTCTGGCAGAGCCTGTGCCTGCGCCACCATTGCCATCGGAGAACTGATGGAGTCAAGCGATTCATACAGACGGGAACTTTGAATACCTTGTTCCTCATCTGCCTTCAGATACTTCACCATCTGTCTTTGCAACTCCGACTGAGCATCGGCGACAACGGGACCCATCACCAAGAGAGAATTGTCTGAGAATCCTATCAACCAGTTGTCTTTCAAGACACTGAAATGAAAGCCCTTGCGCTCAGATACAGGTTGGCAGACTTTCTGTTCTTTCGCCAATTGGGAAAGCCAGTTCTCCAAATCATCCTCGCTAGAGACCTTGGCACAAAGTCCCAAAGTTCCATCGGCAGTCTCGAAAAGATATAATTTCTCGGTGGCATCGATGCCGCAATCAGCGACATCATCCACATGAAGCAAGGATTTCAAGACTGAAGCCTTGTCGGAAAGATGATTTGTTTCTGCCATTTTCTGCATATCAATGGAAATGAGCGCAGTACTGCTTTTTGGTATTGCATTGATATAATCAGAACCTGAGCAAGAACTCAAAAGCATGGCAAAAGCTGCCATGCAAAATATAAATACTCTAAATACTATCTTTTTCATAAACCATACTACTATATACGTCGTGTCAAATTCGCCATAGCTACAGACATCAGTCCTGCAGTCTCGGTACGCAATCGACTGGTACCCAGACTAGCAGACTCATATCCATTGGCTATTGCCAACTTCACTTCATCCACGGAGAAGTCTCCCTCTGGACCTACGAGAACCGTCACGTCAGCATCCTCGCCATAAGGCTTCTGCAACTCCGTCATCAAATCGACCTTCTCAAATTCCTCGTAACAATGGCAGATAAACTTGCGTCCCTTACGAGGTTGAGCTATAAATTCCTTGAAAGAAACCATTTGATTGACGATAGGTTTCCAAGCCTTGTGACTCTGTTTGACGGCAGAAATCACAATCTTGTCGAGTCTCACCGTCCGCATAGTTTTACGTTCAGAAAACTTGCAGTTGAGAAAAGAGAGTTCGTCGAAGCCAATCTCCGTCGCCTTCTCCGCCATCCATTCGATACGATCCATCACCTTGGTAGGTGCAATAGCCAAATGCACGTGTCCATGCCACGCTGGTTGCTGTGGCAAGACCTCCTTGACCTCATAGAGGCAACGCTTGGTAGCAGCCAAGGTAACTTCAGCACGATAGAAGTTGCCCACGCCATCCATCAAGTTGATTTCATCACCACTCTTGATACGCAAGACTCTCAAGGCATGCAAAGCTTCCTCGGTAGGCATCTCGTTCTCCTGTCCAGCATTGGGAACGTAAAAAAATCTAGTCTCTTTCATGTCATGTTTGCATTAAGATAAACACTTTTGGAAATAGAGGTACAATTCTATTTGGTGTGACGCTTGTTCAATTCATCACGCAAGTTGGATGCCATCTCATAATTTTCAGTCTCGATGGCTTTCTCCAAAGAAGTCTTGAGCAATTCCTCACTCAATACGGACAATGGCAAGCCCACTCTCGACTCTCCCATCTTGAAAGGTACCGACTGACGCAACATCAAGTCCATCGTAGCATAGATTGGCACATCAGACACGATAGAGAAAAGGATACCATCGCTACAACGAATAGGATAATGCTCATCAGATACAGAATCATAAATCTCTGTCTTATACTCACCGTTTTCGACATCGTTGATTCGTACTTCCAACTCAGAGAAAGGGTGACTGTGAAGGATGTTAGCCATCACCTGAGGATATAGCTTAGCCGTCTCAGGCTTTTTCATCATGTGCATTTGAATGATTTTGCGCATCTCCACATCACATGTCACAATCAGTTGGCGTTCCTGTCGCTCGTCCAAAAGTCCTAACAATGCGACATCATCTACACCCACAATCTCAGATATACCGAATAACTTCAATTTTACCTTTTCCATCTCTATTTCTCCTATTAAATATACTGATTCATTTATACCATAACATGCCGCTTAGCTATCGACATCCCTTCGGTGTCGTTGGCTGAGCGGCATATCGATTATTGTCTATTTTCTAACTCAATTCTTCTTTGGCTTGAAAAGCAAGGCAAACAAGATGGCAACCACCAAGGCATAGCCAGCAAATATCAACCAGCAACTCGTCCAGTCACCCATCAAGTAACCATCTGCATTAAATTGGCAATAGTGATTGATGACCTCACCAGCCAACAAGGTACCGACCGTTGCGCCCAAGCCATTGGTCATCAGCATGAACAAGCCTTGAGCCGAAGCCCTGATCTTGGCATCACACTTTTGGTCAACAAACAAGCCTCCCGAAACATTGAAGAAATCGAATGCCACGCCATATACGATGCAAGAAAGTACAAACAGGATGACACCAGGGAAGGCTGGATTACCCAAGCCAAAGAATCCAAATCTTAAAACCCAAGCCAACATGGCGATAATCATCACAATCTTGATACCGTAACGCTTCAAGAAGAAAGGAATCAAGAGAATGCAGAGAGCCTCAGCCACCTGTGAGATAGATACCAACAAGGTTGCGTTGTTGGCAGCAAATGTATCCAACATCGCTGGGTCGCCCTTGAAGCTTGTGATGAAAGGAGTGGCATAACCATTGGTTACCTGCAAAGACATACCCAAGAGACAAGAGAAGATGAAGAACATCGCCATCTCCTTGGTCTTGAACAACTTGAAGGCATCCAGTCCCCAAACCTCAGACAAAGATTGGTTCTCTTTCTTGATAATCTTGCACTGAGGCAAGCTGAAACAATACAAGAAGAGCACAAAACTCATCAATCCAGACACCAAGAACTGGAAGTGGGTGTATTGGAACTTATGGACGTTCTCACTCAACAAGAAAGAGAACGAACCGTTATCCCAAGTAGCACAGTTGACAATCCACATCATAATGATGAATCCCACTGTACCAAAAACACGAATCGGTGGGAAATCCTTGACGGTATCCAATCCATGGTCTTTCAAAATGGTAAAGGCTGTAGTATTGGACAGTGCCAAAGTAGGCATATAGAATGCCACGCTAAAGGTATAGATAGCCATGAACAAGGTCTCATTAGGATGAGCAGACATCTCTCCCAATGCGAAGAGACCACACATGGAAACACCTGCCAAAAGATGACAGAAGCCCAAGAGGCGTTGCGGCTGTACCCACTTGTCAGCAACAATCCCTATCAATGTAGGCATGAAGATGGAGACAATGCCTTGAATGGCATAAAACCACGCTATCTCGGCTCCCATTCCGGCTTTGCCAAGATAATTTCCCATAGATGTCAGATAAGCTCCCCATACTGCGAATTCCAGGAAGTTCATCACTGCTAGACGTACCTTTAGATTCATGTTGTTATTTTTATCATTATTTTCTGCAAAGATACTGAATATTCTTGAAACAAGGCAAGAAATGTAAACTTTCTGCTCCTTAGTTTGCCAATATTTAACAAAATATGTGTAATTTTGCAGCCAAATTTAAATTTATAAAAGAGATGCTATTGAAATTTTTCTTAACTTGCAACAAGATTGGTGCCTTCACGTTAGGTGGAGGCTATGCGATGATTCCTATCATGGAAAGGGACTTCGTGGATAAGAACCATTGGATGGAAAAGCAAGAATTTATGGACATCATGGTCGTGGCACAGACGACACCGGGTATCTTTGCCATCGATATGGCAAGTCACATCGGATATAAACTGAAAGGTGTCTGGGGAGGCATCGTGGGAGCAGTAGGCATAGCTCTTCCTTCCATCATCGCCATCCTCATCATTGCCATGTTCTTCCAACAATTCAAGGACAACTACTGGGTAGCCAAGTTCTTCACGGGCGTTCGTCCTGCCGTGGTAGCGCTGATTGCAGCTCCTTGCTTCAAGATGGCAAAGACTGCCAACATCAATCGCTACAATATTTGGATTCCCATAGTTTGCTGTGGTTTGATTGCCTTGCTAGGCGTCTCCCCTATCTACATCATCATTGCCGCCGGCGTATTGGGATGGCTTTATGGCAAGTATGTCAAGAAAGAGGTAGAATAAAAAAGAGATAAAAACAAGCCCAATTAAAAATTATAAATTGTTAATTATAGATTAAACTCAATGCTATTCCTAAAGTTATTTCTCATATTCACAAAGATAGGAACATTCAACTTTGGTGGCGGTTATGCCATGCTATCCCTCATTCACAATGAGACAGTAGTCAAGAACCACTGGTTGACCAATGCCGAGTTTACCGACATCGTGGCGATTAGTCAATCGACTCCTGGTCCTATCGGCATCAACTGTGCCACCTATGTAGGCTACACATCTATGCTCCATGCTGGTTATCCTGAGTGGGCAGCATGCCTTGGCTCCATCTTGGCATCCTTCTCTATCATCTGGTTGCCTTTCATCATCATGATTCTCATCAGCCGTTATCTCATCACACATAAGGACTCCAAGATTGTGAAGGACATATTTACAGGTCTTCGTCCTGCCATCATCGGTTTGATAGCAGCCGCAGCGATGTTGTTGATGAATAAGGAGAACTTTGGTTCATGGCAAGAGGATCCAACCATGTTTTGCATCAGCATAGCGTTGTTTGCATTTGCCTTCTATTTTACAAGATTCAAGAAGACAAATCCGATACTCATCATGCTGATTTGTGGTATCGTAGGCCTGTTGCTATAGGCACAAAAAAAAATTGATTGTCTCACGACAACCAATCTTTTATTAACCTTAATAATCTAATACCATGAAAAACACGATGCAAAAGTAGTAATAATTCTGTAAACTACAATACTTTTGCATAAAAAACGCATTGTTTTTATATTTCCTTAAACTTTTCTCCATCCCATTTAAACTTCCTTTGCATTAAAAATGAAAGCATTTGCGCTTTTTCCTCTTTTCCTAGAAGAGGCAAAGAGAGCTGAGAAACAAGCTCATTTCCGTCCTCAGACCATGTCAAGTGAAACATTTGGGGTTCTATCATCGCTTGCAACTCGTGGTATCTCTCCAGACTCATCGTATCAGGCTTGGCTTGCATGTAAAGAGAGACATCAGAAAGGTTGGATGGCAACAAGCTCGTTCCTTCCAACTCCTTCCATTCCTGGTCGTAGAACTTCAGTTCACTCTCCTTTTCAGGGGCTGAGAAGGTTCTGACGATACAGAGTAAAGAATCGCCGGAAGTTTGAGGCAAAAGCCTCATCTCATACAAAGAAGACGGACTGGTTGTCAGTTTAAGATAATCTGACGTCACGGAATCCAACTGGCAAGATTCTCCCAAGAGATTATCAACCTCTGCCTTCACACCCAAATTCTTCAAGTCCAAGAACTCGATACGCTGACTTTTGTTGACCATCGGCATCAAGGAATCAGGCATCGAAACCCAAAGTTCATTCAATGACTTCGCACTCATATTAGTGGCAAAAGTCAAGAGCATCAGCAGAAGCAACACATTCTTTCCGCAACTCTCCTTCAGCATATTCCACAAGAACAATGTATTTCCGATGATGTATCTTCTCCACATACGCTTAGGTTCTTTCATCAAACGATAGAGCCACTCCAAACCATGCTGCTGCCACCATTCTGGTGCACGCTCCACTGTACCGGCAAAGAAGTCGAACACTGCACCGATTGTTCCGACATGACAATGGATATTGAGTTGATTCCAATGAGAATAGGTCCACTTCTCCTGCTTTGGTGCCGTCATGCCAATCCAGAGCAAATCAGGATTGGCTTTATGGATTGCCTCGATGATGGCATAGTTATCCTCATCCGAGAATTCCGGTTTATAAGGAGGAGAATAAGTTTTCACGTTGAGATGAGGATAAACCTCAGCCGCCTTCTTCACGATGAGATCGAGCACCTTCTGCGAACTGCCCATAAACATCACCGTTTTCTTGCCAGCTCCATTATCTTGTTCCATATCCTTGGCACTCTCTTTCTCCAATTTGTTCATCTCGAAAGTAAAGAGATCCCAGCCAGCGATACGTTCCTTCGGTTGACTCTTGGCATGAATCCACTTACATGCCTTCACGACACTCACCCCATCCGGAATCAAGACATCACCACATGACAAAGCCTCGGCAAAGAGGGCATCCTTGCGAGCTGTATTATAAGAATGGGCATTGATGGTGTTGATGAGCAACTTACCCTCTTTCAGCGAAGCCAGTTCAGACTTGCTGCCCAGAATATTCAAAGTTTTTAATCGAAACATACCTTAATTACTATGTGAACGAAGGCAAGACGTAGGAGCAAATTCCGCCACTCTAGCTTGCCTCATCCAATAAACGATAGTGCAAAGTTAGTGAATATTTCCGAGAAAGCAAAAAAAAGAGGAGTTTTTTCGCTTTGACACGAAAAAACTCCTCTACCTTATTCTAATTTATTCATTTACAATTCCTCAACGGCTGCCTGTGCTGCTGCCAAGCGAGCAATAGGCACACGGAATGGAGAGCAGCTCACATAGTTCAAGCCAACCTTATGGCAGAACTTCACAGATGAAGGTTCACCACCATGCTCACCACAGATACCGCACTTCAACTCAGGACGAGTGCCACGGCCCTTCTTCACTGCCATCTCAACCAACTGACCCACACCAGTCTGGTCGAGTACCTGGAATGGATCGACATTCAAGATCTTCTTCTCCAAATATACTGGCAAGAAGCTAGCGATGTCATCACGACTATAACCGAAGGTCATCTGTGTCAAGTCGTTGGTACCGAAGCTAAAGTATTCAGCCTTTTTGGCGATATAATCAGCAGTCAAGGCTGCACGAGGAATCTCAATCATGGTTCCCACCTTGAATGGAATCTCCACACCTTCTTTCTCGAAGAGTTCCTTGGCTGTAGAGCGAATCACCTGCTCCTGCATATCAAACTCATTGACGATACCGATAAGAGGCACCATAATCTCAGGCTGAGGGTCGAAACCTTCCTTCTTCAATTCGATGGCTGCACCCAAGATAGCCTTGGTCTGCATCGCTGTAATCTCTGGATAGGTATTGCCCAAACGGCAACCACGATGGCCCAACATAGGGTTGGCCTCACTCAGAGAGTTCACACGCTTTTGGATTTCCTCTACAGAGATACCCATCTCGTCTGCCATCGTCTGCTGACCAGCCAAATCATGAGGTACGAACTCATGCAAAGGAGGGTCGAGCAAGCGAACATTCACAGGGTGACCGTCCATCGCCTTCAAGATGCCATAGAAGTCTTGCTTCTGATAAGGCAACAACTTCTCAAGAGCCTTCTCACGACCTTCCTTGGTATCAGAGAGAATCATCTCACGCATCGCCTTAATCTTCTCGTTCTCGAAGAACATGTGCTCAGTACGGCAGAGACCGATACCTACAGCACCGAAGCTACGAGCCACCTCTGCATCATGAGGAGTATCAGCATTGGTGCGAACCACCAACTTCGTATATTTGTTGCAGAGATCCATCAGGGCAGCGAAGTCGCCTGTTACCTCTGCAGGCTTGGTCTGCACCTCACCCATATAAACCTCACCGGTTGAACCATTAAGAGAGATGAAATCGCCCTCATGGAGAACCACGCCGTCAATCTCTACAGTGCGAGCCTTATAGTCCACATTGATGGCACCTGCACCAGAAACACAGCACTTACCCATACCACGAGCCACAACGGCAGCGTGAGAAGTCATACCACCACGAGCGGTCAAGATACCCTCTGCGGCATTCATACCAGCCAAGTCCTCTGGAGAAGTCTCGATGCGAACCATCACTACCTTCTTACCATCCTGCTCATGCCACTTCTGTGCATCGTCGGCGAAGAAGACAATCTGACCACAAGCGGCACCTGGAGAAGCTGGCAAACCACGTGTCAACACCTTAGCCTGCATCTGTGCGGTCTTGTCGAATACTGGGTGAAGAAGTTCATCGAGCTTGTTTGGCTCACAGCGCAAGAGAGCTGTCTTCTCATCAATCTCGCCCTCACGAAGCAAGTCCATGGCAATTTTCACCATCGCTGTACCCGTACGCTTTCCGTTACGAGTCTGGAGGAACCAGAGGTGACCCTCCTGAACGGTGAACTCCATATCCTGCATATCGTGGTAGTGCTTCTCCAACTTATCTTGGATGTCGTTCAACTGAGCATAAATCTCAGGCATAGCCTCTTCCATAGAAGGATATTTAGAAGCACGAGTTGCCTCGTCGATATGCTGCTGCTCTGCCCAACGGATAGAGCCTTCCTTGGTAATCTGCTGAGGAGTACGGATACCTGCTACCACGTCCTCACCCTGTGCATTAACCAAGTACTCACCATTGAAACGGTTCTCACCGGTAGCAGCATCACGGCTGAAGCAAACACCTGTAGCAGAAGTTTCGCCCATATTACCGAACACCATTGCCATGACAGAAACGGCTGTACCCCACTCTGCAGGAATGCCTTCCATCTTACGATAGAGGATGGCACGCTCGTTCATCCAACTGTCGAACACAGCGCAGATGGCTCCCCAAAGCTGATCCATAGGATTGGTAGGGAACTCCTTGCCCGTCTGCTGCTTGATGGCAGCCTTGAAGGCAGATACCAACTGCTTCAACTCCTCAACGTTCATCTCGTTGTCGAGTGTGATACCACGCTGCTTCTTCACGTCCATGATGATAGCCTCGAATGGGTCGATGTCTTCCTTGTTGACAGGTTTCATACCGAGCACCACGTCACCATACATCTGTACGAAGCGACGATAGCTATCGTATGCGAAGCGCTCATTACCGGTCTTGCGAGCCAAACCCTCCACTACTTCGTCGTTCAAGCCTAGGTTGAGGATGGTATCCATCATACCAGGCATAGAAGCACGGGCACCAGAGCGTACGCTGACCAAGAGAGGGTTCTCCACGTCACCGAACTTCGAGTTCATCAAAGTTTCAATATGATTGACAGCCTTCTCAACATCCTCCTTGAGAAGAGCAACAACATCGTCCTTGCCTTTTTCAAAGTATTCGTTGCAAACATCTGTTGTGATAGTAAAGCCTGGTGGCACAGGAACCCCAATCAGGTTCATCTCAGCCAAGTTGGCACCCTTACCACCGAGCAAGTTTCTCATGTCGGCCTTGCCCTCTGCCTTACCGTTACCAAAGGTATAAACTCTTTTTTCGTCCATAATCGAGTAGGTTCTAATGTATTAGTTATTGTTTTTATTAATTATGATGCAAATATACAACATTTCTTCTACACCACCAAACTTTTCCCCATCTTTTTGCTATCTCGACTTTACATTTTTATCTGTTTACGAACACACAACGACATTTTTCTCACAACATTCGCATGAAAACACAGAAAACACAGGGGGTGATTTGAAACTACACTAGACGAAGAAAACTTGACAGTCTATTACATAAGCTCAGTGAACTTTCAAAAAAGTTTATGAATCCGATTATTTTTTCTTTTTAAACCGTCAAATCATCTTGTTTTCTCCCTTATATATATAAAAGGTGTAAGAAAATTGCAAACAAGTAGCGCTGATGGCAAAATAATTCTAAATATTTTTCATTATTTCCGAAAAAGTATTAACTTTGCATCCAAAATAATTAAAATTATGGCTAGAAAGCGCAAACCATTACCATTATTAGAAAATATCACGATTGAAGCGGTGGCTGCCGAGGGCAAGTGCATCGCCCGTGTCAACGACCAAGTTGTCTTCGTACCTTTCTGTGTACCTGGCGACGTGGTTGACCTTCAAGTAGTCAAGAAAAAACATAAATACTGTGAGGCGAAAGTCGTGAGATTCATCAAGAAGAGCGACGTTCGCCAAGAGCCGATGTGCGAGCACTTCGGCATCTGCGGCGGTTGCAAATGGCAGAACCTCCCTTACGAGGAACAGATCAAGGCTAAGCAGAAGCAGATAGAAGACCAGTTGACTCGCATCGGCAAGGTGGAGCTACCGGAGTTTCGCCCTATCATGGGTAGCGTGAAGACCCAGGAGTATCGCAACAAGATTGAGTTCGGATGCAGCAACAAGCGTTGGTTCACTTCCGAGGAATTGGCTCAACTTCCTCAGAAAGAAGACGATACCGTCTCTTCCTTGAAGGAGCGTCACGCCCAGAATGCCATCGGTTTCCACATCACGGGAGCTTTCGACAAGATTTATCCTATCAAGAAATGCTGGTTGATGGACAACCTCTGCAACGAGATTCGCAATGATGTCTTCGAGTACGCCGACACCCACGACTTCACCTTCTATGACCTCCGTGAGCAACACGGATTGCTCCGCGACATGATGATTCGCAACAGCAATACGGGCGAGTGGATGCTCGTCTTCCAATTCCATTACGACGAGGAAGGCGATGAGGAGAAGGCTCAGGAGCTGATGCAGCACGTAGCTGATAAGTTCCCTCAGATTACCTCCTTGATGTACGTCGATAACCAGAAGGGAAATGATACTTTCAACGACTTGGAACTCAGCCTCTTCAAAGGCAACGACCATATCTTCGAGTTGATGGAGGACTTGCGTTTCAAGGTAGGACCAAAGAGTTTCTATCAGACTAACACCGAGCAGGCTTACCACCTCTACTGCGTGGCACGTGAGTTTGCCAACCTTTCTGGCAACGAACTCGTTTATGACCTCTATACCGGTACCGGAACCATCGCCAACTTCGTGGCTCACAAGGCCAAGAAGGTGATTGGTATCGAATACGTACCTGAGGCTATCGAGGATGCCAAGGTCAACTCCCAGGTGAACAACATCACCAATACCC
>ENA-OWPL01000222-OWPL01000222.1-human-gut-metagenome-genome-assembly--contig:-NODE-222-length-44047-cov-4.264298_pt1 | contig 44047 bp, 30 predicted proteins | sample MGYA00248263_ERZ651844 | MGnify/ENA primary metagenome ERZ651844 (study PRJEB26924, sample SAMEA4378256) | human gut metagenome | biome: human gut; feature: human-associated habitat; material: faeces...
TTTATCGTCAGACGGTGGCTGAACAATTCTATCCATATATCCGTCCGCAGGAAACGGGTACTAAGACTGATATACGTTGGTGGAGACAACTGAACGAAGCGGGTTCCGGGTTGCAATTTGTTGCAGAAGCCCCGTTCTCGGCATCAGCTCTGAACTATACGATTGAATCTTTGGACGACGGATTGAATAAAGATCAGCGTCATTCGCCGGAAGTAATCCCGGTGGATTATACGAATATTTGCATAGACAAGGCTCAATTGGGTCTGGCTTGTGAAAATAGTTGGGGAGCTATCGCTTATCCGCAATACCGCTTGCCGTACGGTAATTATGAATTCAGCTTTATAATGAAGCCGGTATTTAATAAAGTTTATTGATGTGATAAAATCGGATTATGAGAAAATTGTGTTTGTTGTTCTTATTGATAGGAACATATTGTTATGCAGGTGAAAAAAGATGTACGGTTGATTCGCCTGACGGAAAGATACAGTTAGCGATTATTCAAACGGATGCCGGTGAGCTGACTTATCAACTATCTGTGAAGCGTAAACAAGTGATTGAGGCTTCTGCATTGGGATTTAAAACAGAGGATGGGGTGTCTTTTCCTTCCCAAGGATGGAAAATGGGAAAGGTTATCCGTAATAAAGTGAATTCTGTTTGGAAGCCTCTGTGGGGAAAGCGTGCCGTAGTGCCCGATAAATACAATGAGATGAAGTTGTCTTTTGTGAATGAAGCGGAATCATCGGATGCTTTGGAGATAGTGGCGCGGGCTTATAATGAAGGTGTGGCTTTTCGCTATGTGTTGCCTCAAGGGGCGGGTTCTGCACTGGAACTTACCACTTTTAATTTTGCAGGCGACTATACCGCGTGGTATTATAATGGAGAAAGGCATAATATCGGTCCGGAACGATTGACCGAAACAGATGGCGAGCGCTTGCCCGTGATGACGGTGAAGGCTGCGGAAGATTTATACCTGGCTGTACATGAGGCTTGTCTGGATGAGGGTGAACCCTTGAAACTGAAATCGGAAAAGGGGCGATGCTTGTTTTCTGTTTCTGCGAAACCGCATTTACTCCGTGCAGGATATCAATCGGCATGGCGTGTGGTGCTTTGTGGCAACCGGCCGGGCGATCTGGTGGATTCTCATCTCGTGGAATTGCTGAATCCGGAACCTTCCGGAGAATATGATTTTTCGTGGGTGAAGCCGGGAGTTGCATTGTGGGACTGGCGTATGAATGGTGCTCAGTGGGAAGGGTTTAATTATACAATGTCCTATCCTTCCTGGGAAAGAGCGGTTGATTTTGCCGCAGAGCAGGGTTTTGCCTATCTGGTTCTTGATGCCAATTGGTATGGACCTGAGTTTGAGCAGGGTTCGGACCCCGTTAAGGGAGATAAGGCCAGGGATGTGCGAAAATTGATTCAATATGGAAAGCAGAAAGGAGTGGGTATCTGGCTGTATCTGAATGATGTGGGAGGACGTAATTATCCGTTGGAAGAAACTTTGAAACAATACGGGGAGTGGGGAGCTGCCGGAGTGAAGTATGGTTTTATGGCCGGAAACCCTGAAGAGAAGAATACCAGAACAAAGAGTATAACGGAAATGTGTGCACGGTATAAGCTATTGGTAGATTTTCATGATTATCCGGTGCATCCCTATGGGCAGATGCGGACATGGCCCAATGCTGTGACACGTGAATACTGCAAGGCTCAATTGGACGGACACGAGATTTTCTATCCCAAAACCTTTGTAACTTCGGTATTTGTAAATATGGTAGCCGGCCCGATTGATATGAATAACGGTATGTTTGACCTTCGGCAAGGAAGAACGACACGTTCGGATAATAATCAGGAAGTGCCTTCGACAGTGGTATCGGAAGCTGCACGGACATTGATTACTTTCTCCGGCGCGACGATTATTCCGGATATTCCTGAATATTATCGTAAATATCCTGCTTTACTCCGCTTTTTGTCTGCACAGAAAATGCCTTGGCTGGAAAGTAAGACTTTAGATGGCGAAATAGGGGAATATATCGTAATGATGCGTCAAGCGGAAGATGGAGTATTCTTGATAGGAGCTGCAACTAACGAAGAAAGTAGAACTTTACGTGTGCCGCTGTCTTTCTTAGGTAAAGGAGACTATGAAGCGGAAATTGTAGAAGATGGAGAGAATGCCCATTATTTAAGTAACAGGGAAACGATGAAGGTTTCTAAAAAGAGAGTAACCCGGAATGAGGTTTTGAGTATAAAGTTGGCGCCGGGTGGCGGGGCTTGTATCCGTATTGGAAAAGAAATAAAACAGTAGCTATCCAGCTACTGTTTTATTAATCTTACTTCATATATCTCGCCTATTTGCTTGTTTGGTTTTGCCACAAACTTGACGCGTACTTGTTTCTTATCCTGCAAAAGAGTATCCGGAATGTCATAGGTTTCTGCTTTGAACTCCGATATGCGGTATTTGCCGGTATTATTGATAGAACGGAGAAATACATCATCAATATAAATATCGAACTCATGGCTTTTCCATTCGCCCACTCCCCAATACTTGAGGCGTAGCTTGAGGTCAGTCAAACCATCGGTTTGCATGAGGTAACTAAAATAATGTCCGTTGCGGGCATCGCGGTAGAAGACATTATTTGTGTTGCCTGTGTATGACTCGTCGGTTTCCATCTGGTGGTCGGTCTCCGGTTGCTGTTCGCCTGGCTGCACTTTGTCGACAGTGCTTGCTTCAAGCGCCTGACGCTCCTGTTCCTGCTTGGCAATGTTATCAATGTATTGCTTATAACTGCCTTCGGTGAGAGCAAGCCAATACATCATATAGCGAGAGTCATGAATTTCGAAGAATGGCTGCAATTCTCCTTCAATCTTGTTCTCCATGCGGGTGCTCAGTGTGAAGTGCAGCGGCTTACCTGGTACAGGAGTGAGCTGCGACGGGATGCTGGCGATGTCATTGTTGATGAGGATTGGAGCTTTATCAATAGGCTGTTTGGGACCGCCTGCATACTGCCCGAAACGACTGTCATCTGCTATGAGTGAAGCCATCGACTCTGTACCGGTTTTCATACCGAGAAGGATAGGTCCATGCATGAAAGCAATGTACTGCGGTTCGTTGGGTAAGTAACGCAGGGATGAGTGCATTGGGAAATTGATATTCACCACATCGCCTTTTTTCCATTTGCGATTGATGCTGACGTATGATGACGGACCTGTAATGATATCGACTGGCTTTCCGTTTACACTGACCTTGAATTCGCCCGGATGTACCCATCCCGGATAGCGTACCATAAGATTGAATGTGCCTTTGCCTTCCGCAATAGTAATAGTACTGTTTTCAGAATAAGGGAAAGCCGTCTCCTGACGTAGCGTGATGCCGCGTTCTTTCCAGTCGAGTTGCGAAGCCGCATATAGATTCACAAAAAGAGCATCACCTACATGGGTGTAGATGAATTGTCCGTACTTACCATGGTTCTCCATACCGGTGCCGACACAACACCACATTGCTTCATTAGGAGCGGAGTAGTTGCGATAGTGGCGGGGACGGGCAGGTGTGAAATAGACGTAGCCTCCATGTTCCGGATGCTGGGTGGAGAGTATATGGTTGAAAGTGGCAAGCTCGTAGTAGTCGGCATACCGCGCTTCCGGGTTACGGCGATGGAGGTCTTCTGTCAGTTTCAATATATTGTTGGTGTTGCAGCTCTCAGGTCCGTCGATGTCATTGATGAAATCCATGCAAGCATCCTTGGCAGGGAAGTGTTCACGACGGCTATTCCCGCCAAATGCAAGGCTGCGCTCGCCTGTTACAATGTCCCAGAAGAATGAACTTGCCATGTGATAATCTTCATTGCCCGATAACTCTGATATACGCTCAAAACCGATAACTTTGGGTACTTGCGTATTGGCGTGCATGTTGTCGAGACAGTCCTGCCGCTGGGACATAGGAGTAAATAACCGTTTATGAGAGAAACGCTTCGCACAGTCAAGGTACTTCTGTTCGCGGGTAATGGCATACGCATCAGCAAGCACTTCGTTCATGCCGCCATGCTCGTTGCCAAGCATCCGTTCCATCTGCTCGTCCGACAGACCTGATGTGATATCGATTGCCCAATTACAGAACTGTAGAAAAAGAGTCTTTGCCTGCTCGTTGCCGCAATATAGCCATGCGTCGCGCAAGCCTGCATACATTTTGTGCAGGTTATAGAAAGGCGCCCACGAACCGCTGTATACGCGGAAGTCGCCGTTTTTAAAACCGCTCCATATATTCTGGCTGTTAGGCATTCCGCCCATGTAGCCAACACCCCACTTGGGATGGTTCTTGTAATTAGCTTCGGCGCATTCGGCTATTTCATTGATAATGTACTCCATGCGCTTGCGACATTCTTCATTGCCGGTAGCTGCGTTAATCGCCATAGCTGTGAGGTAATGTCCTCCCACATGTCCGTCCAATCCGTCCCAATTGGGATAACACTTTGCTTTGGGTGTCAGTCCTGCCTCTTTTCGATAGGGAGCTATCAGGCGGTCACAGTCGTACTTGAGCAATGTCTCGATATTCAGGTCACGGGCATGTTTCAAGGGTCCTTCGAGGAGTGTTATTTGCGAGAGAGGAAACTCGTTGGGATACAACTTATCTTGTGCGTTTGCCCCTATGCCTGCACACATTAATAATAGAATGGTAAATGACTTTTTCATGCTTATAATCTGTTTATATAGTCAAATAGAAATGTATTGCAAATTTCATAAATTATTCTCTTTATATCAATGATTTATGAATTTCATTTCTCGCAAATCAGTTCTATTTGACTATAATATTCTGATCGCTATTTGTTTTCTTATGCAAGCGGGCTAAACACAACCTTATATGTTTTAACCACCCCTTTATAGTCGAATTTCACAATAGCAGTTCCGGAAACCGATGTTGCCTGGATAATCTCTACTTTCACACTCTTGTCAGTTGCTGATGCCGACACAGTAGGTATTCCGGTTGTTCCGGCGGGAAGTTTGTAGACAGCCTCATAGATGTCATAGCCGGTGATACCATTGCTTTCGGTGGAACGTACAGGAGTTTCCGGTACTTCGATTGCTTTTCCGTTTACTTCGATATTTACTTTGAAGTCTTTGTCCAGACCGTGTGCTTTCAGGAAGCCGATAACAGTTTCAGTATCTACGTCGTACTGATGCTTGCTTGGTTCCATCGGTTTCGGTTCAATCAGGAAAGTACCCTGGAAACCTTTGCTACGTGCATAGTCACGAGCCATTTTCAACATCTGAGCCAAGTGTTCTTTTTCACGTTTCTGGTCAGTGTTCAGCAGTGACATGTAACCTTCACGGCCGCCCCAGAATACGTAGTTTGTACCGCCCAGTTCGATAGTAGCATCGATGGCGTTCTTAATCTGTACGGCAGCACGAGCTACTACATCAAAGTCAGGGTTAGTAGCTGCACCGTTCATATAACGTGCATGACCGAATACGTTGGCAGTACCCCACAACAGTTTGATACCAGTTTCAGCCTGTTTCTGTTTCAGGTAAGCTACTACTTCTTTCAAGTTAGCTTCGTATTCTTCGATAGTAGCAGCTTCGTCGCACAAGTCTACATCGTGGAAGCAGTAGTATTCGATACCGATTTTCTGCATGAATTCAAAACCTGCATCTACTTTATCTTTTGCAGCCTGTACTTTGTCAGGATTTCCTTTCCATGGGAAGCTCTTTGTTCCGCCACCGAACTGGTCGCCACCTTCAGCGCACAATGTGTGCCACCATGCCATAGCGAACTTCAACCATTCTTTCATCGGTTTGCCCAGGATGACTTTTTCTGCGTCATAATAACGGAAAGCCATCGGGTTTTTGCTTTCTACACCTTCAAATTTGATTTTTCCAATACCCGGAAAGTACTCTTTTGTTGCCATAATATCTTTGTTTTATAAGTTAATGAATTGTTATATTTAATTGTTTGTTGATTTTTCGAGACATTCTTTCCAACGTGCGTATGCGTCGTCGTATGCCGCTTCGTCGGCAGCCTTCGGTTCGATGACAGCCAGTTTGTCGAGAGTGGCAAAAGCTTCCACGTTGTCGCGGTAGATGCCTGCACCCATTCCGGCTCCCTTGGCAGCTCCTACCGAACCGTCGGTGTCATAGAGTTCGATGGTAGCACCTGTGACTCCGGCCAGCGTGTCGCGGAACAGCGGACTCAGGAACATGTTGGCATGTCCGGCGTGAATCTTCCGTACATCCATTCCCATGCCCTTCATGATGTCGATACCGTAACGGAAAGAGAATACGATGCCTTCCTGAGCGGCACGAAGCAGGTGACTGCGGTTATGCAAGTTGAAGTTGACACTCTGAACGGAACATCCGGTTTCCTGGTTCTGCAACATACGTTCAGCTCCGTTGCCAAACGGAAGGATACTGATGCCGGCAGCACCGATAGGAGCCTGAGCAGCTACCTCATTCATTTCCGCATAGCTGAGGTCGGAAGCTAATGTGCGTTTCATCCACGAATTGAGGATACCCGTACCGTTGATGCAGAGCAATACGCCCAGACGAGTCTGTGAAGCAGTATGGTTGACGTGTGCAAATGTATTGACGCGTGACTTCGGATCGTAGTTAACACTACCGTTCACTCCGTATACTACTCCGGAAGTTCCAGCTGTAGAAGCAATTTCACCCGGATTGAATACATTCAGCGAAAGAGCGTTGTTCGGTTGGTCACCGGCGCGGTAAGTTACCGGAGTACCGGCTTTCAGTCCTAACTCGGCAGCTACTTTTTCCGTTACTTTACCCTGTTCAGAGAAAGTCGGACGGATGTCAGCCAGCAAGGATGAGTCAATACCGTAATAATCCAGCAAGAAATCAGCTACCTTGTTTTCCTTGAAATCCCAGAACATACCTTCCGATAATCCGGAAACTGTCGTGCAGATTTCTCCTGTCAGTCGCATGGCGATATAGTCACCCGGAAGCATCACCTTATAGATACGTTCATAAACCTCCGGCTCATTTTCCTTTACCCAAGCCAGTTTGGAAGCCGTGAAGTTGCCCGGTGAGTTCAACAAATGTGACAAGCACTGCGCTTCTCCCAATGTCTGAAATGCCTTCTGACCGTATGGTACAGCTCTGGAGTCACACCATATAATAGAAGGACGGAGCACCTGCTGGTTCTTGTCCACGCAGACCAGACCGTGCATCTGATAAGAAATACCGATAGCCTTGATTTCTTCTGCTTTTGCACCAGAAGCAGTGAGAACGGCTTGTGTAGCCAGTTTCAAATTATCCCACCAGCTCTGCGGGTCCTGTTCAGCCCATCCCTGTTTGACAGCGAGGATAGGCGCTTCTGTTTTCGGGAAAAAGGCAGATGCTGCACATTTTCCGCTTTCTACATTGACCAGACTCGCCTTTACTGACGAGCTTCCTATGTCATAACCTAATACATACATCGTTATATAGTCTTTTAAAATTATCTTCTTGTTTTGTTGTAGATTTTCCGGTCAAACCGGTAATACCTTGCGGCCCGGTGAGATACTCCCTGTTCGTATTCTTCCGTCGGCACGATGTATTCCATCATGGAAATCTTCTTATGGAAGTTGCGTACATCCAATGCTTTGCCGTAAATCACCTCATACAGCATTCGCAGTTGCAGAGCGGTAAATTTCCGTGGAAGCAGCTCGAAGATGCACGACGGGTTGAATTCGATGTGCTGCCGGATAAACTTCATGGCTTCTGCAATAATCAGATTGTGGTCGAATGCCAGGTCCTTCACTTCTTCCAGTGCCACCCATTCTGCCTTGTATTCATCCAGGTTCTTGTTGAGAGTCTTGTCTATTTTTACCATGGCAAAGTAGGCGATGGTTACGATTCGTTCCACTTTGGCCTTTTCGGCTCTTTCCAGCCAGTGAACATCTTTGGGATTCTTGGTACGGTCCTTTGAACCGAACGCCTTGAACTGCATCAGGTCTACGTTCTTGAGTCCAGTCAAATCACGAAGCACTCGTTTAGCTGCATCATCCAAGTCCTCATCCATGTAGATAAGGCTTCCGGGGAGTTTCATATCGTGGAAAACTTCTCCACTTTCTTCCCCCATTCTTTTTACGAGCAACACCTTTAGTTTCTCTCCATCGAATCCGATGACCACGCAGTCTACTGAGATGTGATTATTGGCTAATTGTTCAGTGTATTCCATAAGCATTTTTCTGTCTACACCGCAAAGGACGTTTTTTTTATTGATATATGCAATAGGGCTTTTGTGGGTTGTAAAACCTTATTGTTCAATAGGGTAAATATCTTATTTGATACAATATCGTGATGTGATGTTTTTGTAGTTCATACAATATGTATAAAAGGTAATTTCCCGTGCAGGCTTATTGGCAAAAGTACAACAACCCGAAAAATCGAATTTTCAATATCTTACGTGAGGAATAGGAAAAGTCTCCTGCAAGGGGCTTATTGTATTTTATGTTTATGTTGAAATCTCGGTGCCTTATTTTGAGGAAAGAAGGGGATAGTGGTAAGAATCCTTATGTGTTAAAAAAATAAAAGCAGGAAATTTATATCTTTGTCTTGTGTTTTAAAGGATACATTGTATGGAAAATTCGATGAAGCTTATTATGCTGGGTACGGGAAATGCGGCCACCGTAGCCTGCTACAATACCTGTTTTGCCTTGTGCCGGGAGGATAAATACTTTTTAGTGGATGCCGGAGGAGGTAACGGCATTCTGTCGCAGTTGCAGAAGACACATATCCCGTTGTCAGGCATTCATGAGATATTTGTGACGCATGCACATACTGACCATATATTGGGTGTGATATGGATGATTCGTATGGTGGCTCAGGCTATTCAGAAAGGAGAGTACCAGGGCGAACTGCGCATATATGGGCATGACAAGGTGGTACAGGTGCTCGACTGGATTTGCCGGATGACTTTACCCAAGAAGATTGTGGCACGCCTAGGAGAAGAGATACTGTTGTGTGAGGTGAAGAACGGAGAAAAATTTCAGGCCATCGGCCTGGAAGTGGAATGCTTTGACATTGCCTCTACAAAGGAGAAACAGTTTGGTTTCCGTACCTGTCTTCCTGATGGACAATCGCTGGTTTGTCTGGGTGATGAACCTTATAACGCATGCAACCAGATGTATGTGGAAGGAGCCGACTGGCTGCTGTGTGAGGCGTTCTGCTTGTATGAAGACCGGGAGCGGTTCAAACCCTACGAAAAGCACCATAGCACGGCTTTGGATGCCGGACGGTTAGCAGCTCAGCTTGGAGTGAAGAATCTGTTGCTGTATCACACGGAGGACAAGACACTGTCCACCCGCAAGGCGCGTTATACGGCAGAAGCGGCTTTGCAGTTTAACGGTAAGGTCTATGTGCCGGAGGATTTGGAGGAAATTTTACTACGGAGTAATGAATGAATTACTACGTAGTAGTCGGTCTGTTACTACGAGGTAACGGAGGAACTACTACGTAGTAGTTTAAAGGGTATTTGAAGAGGTTTTAAATGAAATAAGAAAGCCGTTCCGATTGTGTGGACGGAACGGCTTTCTTTATAAGAGATATGTTTTTTCTTACTTCATTACCTTGACAAAATAGGTGAGGGTCGGCAAGTGGTCGCTGAATCCATTCTGGAATGTAGTACCCGAGAATGTACGAAGTGGATACCCTTTGTATTTTCCTTCCTTTTGAAGTAGGAATGGACGGTTGAATACTTCGCTCTTCCAGAATTTCAATGTGCTGCGGTCTTTACCAATCAGGTTGCCTGATATAATCTGCTGGTCGAACAAATTCCATTGGTTCTGGTAGCAGAGAGAACCGATACCCTGATCGTACAATTTCCAGGTAGCATTGTAATATCCGTCAGGTTTTACCTCCTTGATGTTCTTTTTAGCGCCCAGTACCTCGCTACAGCTCTTGTTGAACGGGTCATCATTCAAGTCACCCACAATGAGCACTTTTGCTTCCGGGTTCTGTGCATGGATAGAATCGCCAATGTGTTTCACGATGCTGGCAGCAAATTCTCTTAGTGGAGAAGAAGCGGAACCACCGTAGCGTGAAGGCCAGTGATTTACAATCAGGTGAAACGGTTCCCCGGCCAGTATACCACTTACCAGCAGAATGTCGCGGGTTTTATAGTGCGGCATATCCGGCTTGTTGAAAGGATAGGTTCTGGCATCAATCAGCTTGAACAGTTTCGGGTTGTACAAGGCTGCTACGTCGATACCTCTGTGGTCGGGCGATTCGAAATGTACGATTTCATATCCCGTTCCACTGATGGGAGCTGTTTTTGTCAGGTCTTCCAATACTTTCCGGTTTTCCACTTCTGAGATACCGATGATAGCAGGGCCTGCCGGACAATAATCTCTTCCCAATTGTGAGATTACCTTGGCAATATTCTGTAACTTTTGTTCATACTTGGTCTGAGTCCATTCATACTTTCCTTCCGGAGTGAAATCATCATCCCCTTCGTTGTTAGGGTCGTCCACCGTGTCCCAAAGGTTTTCTAAATTATAGAATGCGGCTGCATAAACACCCAGTCTGTCTTGTGCAAACAGACTGGTGGTATATACACAAGTAATGAACAAAGTGAAAATAAGCAATCGTTTATTCATAACTTTCATGGTTTGATGTGTGCATTAATTGCTTGGAGTGGGTTCAATGGTTGTACCTCCGTCACCACTGGTGCTGCCACTTCCACTTCCTGGAACATAGAGTTTGACGCTGTATAAGCGTAAACCATAAGTGTTTTCTGAGGTTGTACAATAGAACTCTAAAGTTGTATTGTCGGATATTGTTACATTTTCAATCGTCATTTTGAAAGGAGTATTTCCTTGTTGAGCATCACCGGTAACTTCTTTGCTTGGAATACTTAATTCTTGTCCATTGCATTTTACTCTCAAGGTTTTTAAATCTTGTTTTTCTCCTGCTTTGTATACATTGGAGCCTACTTGATATTCTAAAGTAGCAGATGTATTACCTTGTGCATTGATATTTTTGATAGCAATTGCTACATCTTTTGTTCCAGGGAACCAGACATTCGTAAGATTACTTACAATACGTACAGATGCTTTTTCTTCAGATGTGTTCTCAAACATGCTGGCAGGATTATCAAATCCAGTATAATCACTGAAATATGGCCAGTAGGTTCCGCTCTTCTCTGGAGTTCCAAAAGATTCTTGGAATAAAACGGTTTCACCACTTGGAGTTTCTCCACCTTCATTTCCACCTTCTTCATTGCTTCCGGTAAAGTCGCTGACATCATTAGCTGTACGTAAAGTAAGCTGCCAAGTACCTCTGAATCTTCCTAAGATACCTGTTACATTACCTTTTCCTTCTGGAAGTTTATTACCTGCAAAGCTGGCATAATTGCTGGTACGAATCATGATAGTATTTCCATGACTGTCGGTAATGTTTTCTTCACCATAACCATCTTCTGGAGCAAAGATACCCTTACCACCGTTCTGGAAAGTAACTCCGGTAAATTGCACTAATTTGAATTTATAGTTATCGGGAGCAGCGTTGATGGTACTGATGTCATCAATTACAACAGGCTTGGCATTTTCTGGATTAGCCCATCCGTCTTTGCTGACATGTTTTTCGAAATCTTCCCACGGTGTACGATACAAGTATCCTTCCGGATGTCCTAATTGCTGTTCGTCTCCATATACGGAAATGCTCAATCCGTTCAGGTCTACATATACAGTCTGGCCTACCGGATAATAATTGTACACACTGCTTTGGTCTACTTCCATTTCAATGGCACCCGTTTCATCCTGCAAGTAGATTTTCTTGAAGATGTTTCCTGATTCATCGTTACCTGTGATGACGGCTTTGAGTACCTGGTCTTGCGTGATGATGATAGGAACGTCCTGAGTAGCTGCTGCATTCTGTGTACGCAATTCTGAAATCGTGATATTGGCTGCCGGACCTGTGTATTCAGGTTCTGTCAAGAGAGGAGCATCATAGTCTCGTTCACATGCAAAGAGAGCGAGTGAGGCAATGAGTGGCAGACTGATATTTCTTAAAAGTTTCATATATTCTGAGTTTTATGTAGGTTAATGATTAAAAACGGTAGCTCACATTCAGGAAACAGTTGATGCCCTGCATGTAGTAGTATTTTCCTCCAAAGCGTTCCGGATGGTCAAGGTCAAATCGTCCCTGTTCGTATCCTCCGGTACAAATATCTTTCTTGTTCAATACATTGTTCAGAGAAAGATTGAAGTTGATAGATTGTCTTCCAGGCAAGTAGAAAATTTTTCCGATAGACAAGTCTAATGTATAGGCTGCCGGGAAACGTTCTTGTGTGGTCAACTGCTTGAAGGCATCGTAATACTGGTTATACGGAGTTACTTCTGTGTAGCTTGAAGCCAGACGGCGGAGGGGAGCAGCTTCGATGTAGTTGCGTGCAAATCCGTTCAGGTTGGCTCCCAGGAACCAGTATTTGATGAAGTAACGGATTCCGAATGTACCGGCAATCTGTGGAACTCCACCTACGTAAACATCCTTCATGTATACTTGTTCTCTTTCTACTATCTTTCCGTTTTCAGAGTTCTTGATACCGTCAGGGTTGTTGCTGTAATAATATTCACCTACGGTTCCAGCCAGGTCGAAGCTCCAATGGTCATCCAGTTTGTAAGTAGCTCCCAGCTCAATACCTCTGTGAATGCGGTTTACTCCATACAACACGTGGTTGATGAATGTTCCTTCAATGCCGTCATAGTAGCTGCTGCGTTCCATCTGGTCATAGAAATTAGTCTGGAATACTCCGATACGTCCGGCCAGGTGAGGAGTAGAGAAGATGTAGTTGATGTCGGCAGAGAGAACCCGTCCACTCTTCATGTCATCAATGGTACGGTCTGTGATACGCGGTGATACGTATGCTTCGTTGGGCAACGGAGCTTCACTTCCATAACTGATGTTGGCGTTAATCATGTGACGTCCGTTGAACTTGTAGGTCAGTCCTCCCTTTACCATTAAGTCTGTGAACTGATGGCGAGCACCTTTGCCGAAAGAACTGTCCGGATAACGTCCGTTACGCATTTTACCATCACGCTGGAAGCTGGTATAAGTCAGCTTCATTCCGTAATAGTAATCCCAATAACGTGAATGATACTGATTCACTACCCAGGCATTCAGTGAATAAATGTTCAGGTTATAGTTGTAACCGAAAATTCCTTCTTCGTATACTTTTCTCTGCGGGCGGTTCAAGTCGTTCTGAATTTTGTCCGGATCACCAGAGAAGTCTTGTTCTGCAAACTTATCAATATCCAGCACATATTCTGCTCCCAGCAGGTCGGCTACGGTCTTGAACTGGCGTGACTGAGTGTAACGTGCACCGACTCCGGCTGTGATGTCGAAATGACGGCTCATGCGTGCGTTCAAAGTAGAGTTGAATGAAGTTTCCAACAAGTCACTGCGACGTTCTTCCAGCATGTAAACAGCTGCTCCGTTACCATTACGAATGTTGTTGGCATTAGCCAGGTAGAGGTCATCCCAGTTGATTTGTGTAAAGCTGGTCTGGTTAGTACGCCACAATTCTTTGTATCTTAGTTGTACCATTTCATCTTCAAAATACGAAGGAAGGTAGCGATAGTAATCCGGGCGAGGGTCAGGAGCATTGTACCAGTTCAGGGCCGTATTACCGTAGCGGGCATAATGTGCTCCCACACCTGTAGTCAGCGTCATATTATCGTTGATTTTCCAGATGTGCGAAATGATGGCAGTCGGGTCGAATGCCGTTACCACCTTTGCATTTCTTTTTTCTCCGTTCTGGTATCCCCAGTTCGGGTTGTAAAGGTAGTTTCCTGTCAGTTCATACACTTCGCGGTAAGAACTGCCTTGCTGTCCACGCTGTACCGGTGATACGAAAGCCACCATTGACAGGCTATGTTCTCCTCCTTTCCATTGCTTTTCAGCAGAGAAGGCGAAAGAAACGTTCTTGTAGAAAGTTCCGTCGATGTTACCTTCATTCGAATAGCGTCCGCCAATAGAGGTAGTGAATGCCCATCCGTTATCTTTCAGTCCGGTAGAGTAGGTAAACATGCCACGGAGATAATAATTTCGGTTGGTATAGCTTAAGGTTAACTTTCCTCCAGGAGTATAGCTGCTGGCACGCATATTGATGTTTTCCGTACCTCCCAACTCACCAAAAGTAAAGGACGAAGGAGCTGTGAAGTTGGTGACATCACCGTTACGTGTCATGTCGTTCAGTGCGCCTACCGCTGCATAGTTGAATACACCCCTATTCTGGTCGTTGAATTCCACGCCATTGATGTATTTAACCTCCTGTGTGCTGTTGTATCCACGTGGAGAGAAGCGTGCAGGTGAAAGCTGATAGGCAGCTTTGTTCAGGAAAATATCATTTGACAGAATCACGGTAGAGCTGACATCCTGCCCGGAGGTCTCCACGTCGTCATCCACCATGCCGGCATCGATGATGCCAATCATAGACACGTCTTCGTTTGCGTTAAGTTCAGTTACTCGGATAGGTTTTAGTTCAGTTACGCCTAAGTTTTCTACTTCAATGGAGACACTCTTGGGCGTAATCATTACGGAGTTAAGCTGAATGACGTAAGTTCCCGGCTGAATATTTCGGATGGTGAAGTTTCCGTCCGCGTCGGTTGTGACTTGGCGGTTCAGTTCTGTCACCGTCACAATTACACCTGGAATAGGGTCATTGCTTACTGCTCCGATCACACTTCCTTTCACGCTTACATTTCCTTGTGCAAAGACAAGGCAAGGAAGGAAGAATGCCATGAAGAACAGTAATTTGTGTTTCATAAAAAATAATTGTTAGTTTAGTGTTATTTTATAGGGGGTGAAAGAGAACATGAAAAAGTTTTATAGAGCTTTTTCATGTTCTCTTGTGAGGGGAATGGATCAAATTGTTATTGGATTTCAACTAATTCCATGTCATCATAATAAATGTATCCACCACTCTCATTACTATCCATATTGCGGTAGGTTCTTACTTCGTAGCGCATTTTTACAGTACCAGCAGGAGCGGTAAATTCTATTGTAACTTGTTGCCATTCTGTGTTGTCTGTAGAGTAGTCGTTTTGTTGGATTTGTTTGTTTATGTCATTGATTGTTTTTCCGTCACTACCTACCATGGCAAACCAATAACGACTGCTTGCTTTTGTATCATTGTCAAGGAACCAATAAGAGATTTTGTATTTCTTTCCAGCTGTGATAGCAACTTCTTGTTGAATTTTATTTGTTCCACTGGCTGAAGTTTGTCTTAGTGCATTATTCCCACCATGTTTAATGCTGGTTTCTTTTACAATTTCTCCCGTATTATATGTTTTATTGTCCCATGCAGTAGGTAATTCATTTGTCCAGTCTTCAAATCCAGGGTTAGTTAATAAATTAATTCCCGGTTCAGGTTCTGGATCAACAGTTCCTCCTCCTTCTCCATTGGCAACTACTTTTACATTCTTGATTTCCCAAGTTCCGGCAGCAGCAGTTGTACTTATATATTTGAATGCAAATTTGATTGTTTTTCCAGCATAAGCCGATAAATCAATGGTTGCAGTTGTGAAATTAAATTCACTGCCATATTTATCAATTGTCAATTGTTGCCAGTTATCTGCACTTGTTTCAGTAGCCCAAAGAGTAAATTCTTCTTCAGCTGTTCCAGCATAATTATGGGCATGATCGAATGTTAATGTTGCAGTTGCTGCCTGACTTAAATCTACAGGAGGAGAAACTAACCAAGATTCGGATGCATATCTTGTTCCGCCAATATAAGCACTGGCTTTCATGAATTTATCATCATTAAATGAACCAAGGCTCCATACAAAACTGCCTTCTCCATTTGGAAGTTGCTTATTATCAATAGTAAAACTTCCTTGTCCAGTTGCAAATGATTCATCCAATACCACAGTTTCTCCACCTGGTTGAGTTCCACCATCGAAATCAACATTAATATCTCCACCTGGTTTTTCAGTCCAGTTGCTGATTGTTGCATTTCCTACTGTAACAACCGGTTTCCCATTGTTGATGGATAGTTTTGCATTAAAGCTTACATTTGTTCCTTTTTCAAAAATACTTGCGTCACTAATTGTATGGGTGAATGATTGACCGTTGAGGTTAAAAGTCAGGTTGAGTGACGTCTGGTCGGTGCTTGCAGCTGTTGGGAGAATGATGGCTGTAGCCGTAGCTGTTGTACCTTGTGCATCTATGTACATCGCTACATCTTTATTGTTGGTTCCTGCTGTAGCAGTCAGTGTTCCGTCAGCCAAGTTAAATTCACCTTCTGTGCTGATACCCTTAATGTTTACACCCAATCCGTTAAGAGTTTCAATTGTTTCATCTTTGGTTACATTCAGGGTGACTTTAGTCAGTTGGTGTGTAAATCCCAGACTAATAGTGGTGGCAGTAGTTGCTGCTACTCCTTTAGTACCGTTAGAATAAATCAAGTCGATAGCAGCCGGATTGCTCTGGTCGGATACATTTACCGCAAGCTTATTGCCGCTTACACTTGTGGTATAAGGATAATATGCAATGAAGTCTACATTCCCGCTTTCAGGGAGATAAATACCATTACCTGGAGCAGCCGTCAATGTGCCGTTGGTCTGTGCAATGTACTTTTTGTTTTGTGCGGTTGCAGCCTCAATTCCACTTCCTGCGTTCATCATGTAAATACCTACCTCGTCGTTTGCATTCCAAGTGTTACCTGAAACTCTTGACTGAATAGCTGTGGTAAATACGATGCCTTCACTTCCGTACCATTCGCTGTTGTCGTCATTGTTTGTACAACTCATTAGAGCTAGGGTTGATAATGCCCCCATGTACAGTAGATTCGAGATTTTCATACTAATTTATTTAGAAAGTTTGTAGATTCTGTATCAGATAGATTTAATTCCATTGCGATGTATTTAGCGTCTTTTTTACCTCAGAAGGTAATGATGGAAAGAAAGTGAACCCTGTCATATTCTCAAGTTCTGATACGCTGATAGCATATTTCATATATTGTGTATCGCTATATGCCTTATGGTCAAGTTTAAAAGCGATTGTCTGATAGTTTCCACCTACTTTACGGGCTAATGCTTTGAAGTAATATTTGGGTATTGCTATATTTTTTCCATTATTATCTTTAGCATATTGTATTTGCTTATCAGTTGCCGTAGTAGGCATCGCACCTGTTACTACGTATAGTGTGTCTATCCCACTACTCCAGCCTCTGACAGCGCCTTCTAGTTGAGCCCAAATAGCTCCATTCAATCCATTTTGTAATTGCGGAGTCATATTGGTGTAATAGAAAGTCTGATTATTCATGTCGCAGTCTTTACGCTGTCTATCACCACTCGGAATCTGATGCCCTCTGCTGTAACCGCTGAGAGCTTTTTTGAGATTCGCTTGAAGGTTAGTTGCTATTTTAGGGTCATAACCCCAATCCTCCGTACGGCCTATGTTTCCTTCCAGATACCATCCGCATAATGGATAGGATACCCAGTAAGCAATTTTCAGATTGGTATCGTATAGCATACTATAATTACGGATCTCAATACCGTTGAGTGGAGCTTCGTCATAAGTTATTCCGGTATAATGAGTAACGTATTTTATATTAGATTGATTCAGTTGTGACTCAGTAATTACCGGTGTTTCAAACCATTTCGTATATTTTGCTTCTGGGTCGGTCGTAATCTCTCCCCCCTGATAATTCACATTTACATTATATATATATTTGCTACCTTGCTCAATGTTTCCAGAAATCTCAGTCTCAATTTCTTTGCTCTGTCCGTTCTGTTCCAGTTTGATTTTCAGTTTTCCGCTCAAGTCTTGAGGCAACAGAATGGCTTCTGCTTGTGTGGCTTCCTCATTTATAAATAAGGAAAAGGTTGTAGCTTCACCGGAAGGAGTAATGGTACCGTCAGAAAGATTAGCTGTTCCTTTTACTTGCAGTCCGCTGATAGAAGCTTTGATTCCTTTCAGGGAACTTCCAGAAGTAGATTTCAAATTCAGCACCAATTTAGCCAACAGATGCTTGAATTGCAGATTACCTTGTGGAGACGCCAATTGACGGTTTGTCAGGTTTACTGCAGTCATCAAGTCGATGGCGTTTTGTTTGGTTTGGTTACTTAAATCAATGGGATAGTTTTTATAGTCACTAATAGTTTCACTATAAGGATAATATGCAATGAAGTCGACCGCACTATTGTCTTCCGGATAGTATATGGGACTATTTTTGCTTACGAAATAGCCGTCTCCTTTAGATGTTGCATAAGGAATGTTTGTAGCCAGTACATTTTTATCACTATTGTTGGCTAGCATAAATACACCAATTACGTCATTGGCTTCCCACGACGTATCGTAAGCTCTGGAATTTTGTGCATCATCTATGATAGAAGAGAATGTGATGCCTTTGTTATTCACTTCATTCTGGATGATGTTTGTTTCGTCATTCTGGCAAGATTGCAGAATACTTAGGGAAAGTACAATCCCTAATAGTGATTTCATTTTCATATTAAGAATAGTTTATTTTATGTTTTTAATTCATTCAGAATTATATTTTGCTTATATTTTATTCGGGTTAACAAAATACAAGAAAGTTTGTTTCTTGAATTTTGGCTTTAATTTAAGATATTTTCTTGGAGTAATAAAATATTTATACGATTATTTTTCAAAAAAATATCAAACATGGCTTGGTTGCGTGAAGATTTTACAATCGAGTGAAATTCTTGTGAAAAATTGAAAGAAAAACAAAAAAAGAGGTATCCATGGGAATGGATACCTCTTGTGGTAATAAAATTAGTTTGAGTAAGCTGTTTTTATTCTTTTTCTTTCAAGCTTTCATCAATGTCCTTGATTTTCTTCAGCACCAGTTCCATGTCTTTCTTCAGGCGCTCAATCTTGCGGGTGATGTCGGCCACCAGTGTATTTCCCTTCTTGGAAGAAGAATTCAGGAAGCCAAGGTTGTTTTCGTAGGTCTGGATGTCGTTTTTCAGCCCTTCGTAAGTGCGAACCAGGCGTTCACGGTCGCGGTAGAGATTTCCTTCTTTGTTGCCGTTAGTGCGTACACTGCTCAGGCGTTTTTCAGTAGCCGACAGGTGCAGGCGGTCGAACAGCTTGTCTACCAATGCATGGAATTCTTTATACAGACGGTCTTTTTCCTTGAAAGGAACGAAGCCGATGGCATTCCATTCCTTCATCAGGGCACGTACTTGTTCGGCAGTTGCATCGTCTGCAGTTCCGGCAGCTTCCAGGGCAGCCATACGCTTAATGACATCTTCTTTCTTGGCCAGGTTTTCCACTTCTTCCGAGCGTTGTGAAGAAGTCGCTTTGTTTTTCCGTTCAAAGAAATAATCGCAGGCACCTATAAAACGTTTCCATACGGCATCTGAATGTTTCTTGGCAACCGGACCGATGGTCTTCCATTCTTTCTGGAGCTTGGTCAGGATTTCAGCCGTTTCTTTCCAGTCGGTACTTTCTTTCAGGGCTTCAGCCTTTTCGCAGAACGCTTTTTTCTTTTCCAGGTTGGCTGCCATTGTTTCCTTCATAGATTTGAAGAAAGCAGCTTTCCGGCGGAAGAATTCATCGCAGGCAGCGCGGAAACGTTCGAAAATCTTGACGTTCATCTTTTGCGGAGCATAGCCGATGGTTTTCCATTTGGCCTGGAGGGCAAGGATTTCATTGGTCTTGTCTTCCCAGTCAGCAAAAGTAGTGAAGGTGTCATATTCCATACCTTCCACGATTTCGCAAATCACCGTCTTCTGGTCCAGGTTATTCTGTTCTTTTTCTTTCAGTTCTTCAAAATGCTGCTGGTGGCGTTTGTTGACAACCGTAGAGGCAGCCTTGAAACGGCTCCAGATTTCTTCGCGCAGGTCTTTGGCTACCGGGCCGATGGCACGGAATTCCTGATGAAGCTTCTGCAGCTGGTGGAAAGCAGAAATTACGTCAGGCTCTTCGGCCAGTTTTTCTGCAGCTTCGCACAAGCGGGTCTTCTGTTCCAGGTTTTTCTTGAAGTCATATTCGCGGAATTCATTGTTCAGCTTCACCATGTCATAGAATTTTTCGGTGTAAAGCTGGTAAGTCTTCCACAGTTCATTTACTTTCGCTACCGGAATCTGGCCTATTTCATTCCATTCCTGCTGCAATTTCTTAAATTCGTCGTATATCTTGTTGGTATCTTCCTGCGATTCGGTCAGGAACTTCATTCTTTCCAGGATACCCAGTTTCTTGGTCAGGTTTTCTTCCTTTTCCTGTTCCTGTGCAGCCGCTAAGGCATTTCTCTTCTCCTTGATGGCGTTCATGACAGCTTTGAATTCTTCTTCTGCCGGTTCTGTTTCCGGAGTGAAGTCTTCTGCCTTTCCCCCTTCGTCGATGAAAGCTTTCCGTGCCGCTTCTGATTTGGCTTTTTGTAGTTTGTAGAACGTTTGTTTAAGTGAATCGATTTCCTGCTTGTCGGTCAGGTCGTTTTTTTCGTTGATTTCCTTGAGGCGTTGCACCACTTCTTCCAGTGTTTGTTTGGGAGCGGATGTTTCCTTTTCGGTGTCTTCAACAGTAGGAACCGGTGCTTCAATGGGTTGTTCCATCGGAGTTTCGGTTAATGGGCGGTTGGTTTCATTTACTTCCATCGTATATAGATTTTAAAGAGTATAATATCCTAGTTTTTTCTTTACCCTTAGTAAAGGTTCTTACAAATTAAAGAAAAAAAAATCTGATTTTCATACTTTTTCAGAAAAAAACTATAAGGTAAGAATCATTTTTAGAAATAGAAAGACGAGGAATGTGGCTCAGAAGGGCTTGTAGAGGGGGTGAAAAAAACGTCTTTGCGTTTGAAAGAAAACGCAAAGACGTTTTGATCAAAACGCAAGTGCGTTTGAAGTAAAATGTACTTGCGTTTTATCTCAAACGCACTTGCGTTTTTCTTTAACAAAAATTTAGGATAATAATACGGTAATTCCCATGTACATGAGCATACCGATAATGTCGTTGGTAATGGAGATAAACGGTCCGGTGGCAATGGCCGGATCGATTTTCAGTTTTTCCAGTGTCATGGGCACCAGTGTGCCGAAAATGGAGGCAAACATGACCACGGCAAACAGACTGATGGATACCGAATAGCTGACTGTAGCCGTAGCTCCGAAACGGATGAAGTTGTAGATATACACCAGCATGGAAATGATGGTGGCGTTGATAAGGGCTACAACGGATTCTTTCAGCACCTGCTTGAAGGTGTTTTCGGCGTTCAGTGAGCTGTTGGCCAGACCTTGCACGACCAATGCGGAGGACTGGGTTCCTACGTTTCCTCCCGTTCCACCGATAAGGGGAATGTAAAGCGCCATTTCCGGATGAGCGGCAAAGGTAGAGTCAAAGTTGCCCAGAATCATGGAGTTACCGATTCCACCGAGCATACCGATGAGCAGCCACGGAAGGCGCGCGGTGGTCTGGCGGAACACATTGTCGTCTGTTTCTACGTCCTGTGACAAACCGGATGCCAACTGGTAGTCGCGTTCGGCCTGTTCACGAACCTCGTCCATTACGTCGTCTACGGTGATGCGTCCTACCAGACGGCCGATGCTGTCGACCACGGGAACGGCCACCAAGTCATACTTTTCAATGGTCTGCACCACCTCTTCAATGGGTGTATCCACATGGACGGAAATAGGGTCCTTCTTCATCACGTGTTTCACCTTGGAAACCGACGGACTGGTAATCATCTTTTTCAGCGGGAATACGCCGCGCAGACGTTCATCGTCGTCTACCACATATACATAATATATCTCGTCCATTTCTTCTGCCTGCAGTCGCATTTCGCGCAGGCATTCGGGCATACTCCAGTTCTCGTTCACAATCACCATTTCCGTACCCATCAAACCACCGGCGGTGTCTTCGTCGTATTTCAGCAAGTCGACGATGTCGCCTGCCTGTTCGATGTCTTCAATGTGTGAAAGCACCTCTTCCTGCTTGTCCTCGTCCATTTCACGGATGATGTCTACGGCATCGTCCGAATCCATGTAGTCGACAAAGCGCTTGGCGATGGTTTCAGGGGGAAGTATTTCGAGGAATTTCTTTCGTGCATCCTCGTCCATTTCAATCAGTACGTCGGCTGCCGTTTCGTTGTCCAGCAGCAGGTAGATGAAGCGGGCATCTTCTGCGTCCAGCTCGTTGCACAGCTCGGCGATGTCGGCCGGATGCAGGTCCTTGATGACTTCTTTTAACTGGTCGGAATCTTTCTTCTCAATCAGTTCGGTGACTAATTTAATATCTTCGCTATTCATCTTGTAAACTCCTGATGAGGGTTGTTATCGTAGTCTGTAAGTCTCGTGTGCAGGGTCACTCAGCCTTTGCGGCTGAGGAATTCAAGGCTTCTTCCACCCGGTTGGTCAGGTCGATGAAGTCTTGTACGGAAAGCTGTTCAGGCCGTTTGTTGAAGATAGGGTCGGCACTGAGCGGATTTCCTTTCTCCAGAATCGGAGATATGGAGTTGCGGAGCGTCTTGCGGCGCTGGTTGAATGTCGTCTTGACAATCTGCTTGAACAACTGCTCGTTGCATCCCAACTCCTTGGTCTCGTTGCGGGTCATGCGGATGACGGCGCTCTTTACCTTGGGAGGAGGATTGAATACATGTTCGTGTACGGTGAACAGGTATTCCACGCTGTACCAGGCTTGAATCAGTACGCTCAGAATGCCGTAGGTCTTGTTGCCCGGACGAGCCGCGATGCGTTCGGCCACTTCCTTCTGAATCATGCCCGTGCAGCAGGGAATCAAGTCCTTGTAGTCGAGCATCTTGAAGAATATCTGGCTGGAAATGTTGTAGGGATAGTTGCCGGTCAGCACAAAAGGCTGTCCGTCGAAAAGTTGCCGGAGGTCCATTTTCAGGAAATCCTGCTCGATGATATGGTCTCCTAATTGCGGAAAATTCTCACGCAGGTAAGCCACCGATTCAAAATCCAGCTCCACCACTTTGAGCGGGCGGTCTTTTTTCAGCAGGTATTGGGTGAGAACTCCCATTCCGGGACCTACCTCGAGAACGGGAAGGGCCGGGCAGGCGTCTACCGTGTCGGCTATGTCTTGTGCCACTTGCAGGTCTTTCAGGAAGTGTTGTCCTAAAAACTTTTTAGGTTTAACTAATTTCATACCTCAGGTTTTAAATGTTCGTATTATCTTTGTGACTTGCAAAGTTAAACATAAATCTTTATATACAGACTGATTTTGGAACGAACAGGTTTAAAAAAAGTACTAAATAAGGTCTTCCAGATAGCGCTTCCGTTGGTACTCGGAGCGGCTATTCTGCTTTGGACATACCACGATTTTGATTTCCGGCGTGTGTGGAGCGTGCTGGATGGCGGCATGAATTATGGCTGGATGGCCTTTTCGCTGGTGTTTGGTGTGCTGGGGCATCTGTTCCGCGGCTGGCGCTGGAATCTGACGTTAGCTCCGTTAGGTGAATACCCCAAGGTGTCGAACAGTGTGTATGCGGTTTTTGTGTCGTACGCGGCCAATCTGGTCGTACCGCGTGTGGGGGAGGTTTCCCGCTGCGGTATCCTGTCGAAGTACGACGGGGTTTCTTTCTCCAAATCGCTGGGTACGGTGGTGACGGAGCGTCTCATCGATACCATCTGTGTGCTGCTGATTACCGTAGTGACGCTGTTGCTCCAGTCGCGTGTGTTTGCGGCATTCTTTGAAAAGACCGGTACGAACATGGGCTTCTTTACGGGCTTGTTTACTTCCACCAACTTTTATATCACTCTCATCTGTCTGTTTGCCTTGGGCGTGCTGGCGTTTTTCCTGATTCGCAATTTGACGGTATTTGCGAAGGTGCGCGGCATATTGAACGATGTGTGGGCCGGATGTTTGTCGCTTCGGCATGTAAAACATCCGTGGCTGTTCGCTTTTTACACCGTGAGCATATGGGCATGCTATTTCCTGCAATTCTATGTGAGTTTCTATTGCTTTGACTTTTCTGCCTCACTGGGCTGGATGCCCGGACTGGTGATGTTTGTGGTGGGCAGTATTGCAGTGGCCGTTCCTACTCCTAACGGAGCAGGTCCGTGGCACTTTGCAGTCATTACCATGATGATGATGTATGGGGTGGGAAAGGAAGATGCCGGAATATTTGCCCTGCTGGTGCACGGTATTCAAACCTTTTTATTAATTTTGCTAGGTGTTTACGGGCTTGTAGCCTTACCACTTGTAAATAAGAAACGGACCGGGAAGTGAAATTGCTTTTCCGGAATAAAATCAAAAAATATAATATGAACGAAATTCTTTCTTTGGCTCCGCAGAATGTGTGGAAGCATTTCTATTCGTTGACGCAAATTCCTCGTCCGTCTGGACATTTGGAAAAAATTCAGGCTTTCTTGCTGGAATTCGGCAAGCAGGTAGGTGTGGAATCATTTCAGGATGAGGCTGGAAACATAATCTATCGCAAACCGGCCACTCCGGGTATGGAAGACCGGAAGTCTGTCATCCTTCAGGCTCACATGGACATGGTTCCTCAGAAAGACAAACATACACAGCATGATTTTGAAAAAGATCCTATTCCGGTTTATGTAGACGGCGAATGGGTGAAGGCTAAAGGTACCACATTGGGCTCAGACAACGGTATGGGTGTGGCAGCCATCATGGCCATTATGGAAGACAAGACCTTGAAACACGGTCCGCTGACAGCGCTGATTACTGCCGATGAAGAAACCGGTATGTATGGGGCGTTCGGCTTGAAACAGGGCACAGTGGAAGGAGAAATCCTGCTGAACCTGGATTCAGAAGAAGAAGGTGAACTTTATATTGGCTGTGCAGGTGGAGAAGACCTGACAGCTACTTTGGAATACAAGGAAGAAGAAACAGATCCGGAAGACGTGGCGCTGAAGGTAACACTGAAAGGATTGCGTGGTGGTCACTCTGGTATTCAGATTGGCTGGGGACATGCCAATGCCAACAAGTTGATGGCTCGCTTCATGAACCAGGTGATTGCTTACGATGAGGCTTGTCTGGTGTCATGGGAAGGTGGAAACATGCGCAACGCCATTCCGCGTGAATGTGAAGTAGTGATTACCGTACCGGCTTCGGAGGTAGAAGATGTGCTGGCGTTCGTGGGTGAATGCGAACAGGTATGGCGTGATGAATTCGCGACCATTGAAGACAACATCAGCTTTACGGCAGAGCGTGTGGACTTGCCGAAGATGATGGTGCCGGAAGAAATCCGTGACAACCTGGTGGACGCGATTTATGCATGTCCGAATGGAGTAGAACGTTTCATCCCGACTATCCCGGATACAGTGGAAACTTCTTCTAACCTGGCTATCGTAGAAATCGGCAATGGAAAGGCTGCCATTAAGGTTTTGACACGCAGCTCTCGCGAATCAATGAAGGATTATCGCAATACGGCTATCGAGAGCTGTTTCTCTATGGCAGGTATGCATGTAGAACGTTCTGGTAGCTACTCTGGATGGGAACCGGATGTTAACTCTCCGATTCTGCATGCCATGAAGGAATCTTATAAGGCACAGTTTGGTGAAACACCGGAAGTGAAAGTGATTCATGCCGGACTGGAATGTGGTATCATCGGTGCGGTTGTACCTGGACTGGATATGATTTCATTTGGTCCTACTTTGCAGTGCCCGCATACACCGGAAGAACGCTGTCATGTGCCGTCAGTGAAGAAGTTCTATGATTTCTTGCTGGCTACACTGGAGAATACACCGAAAAAGTAATATCCGTTAGTAGATAATAGATTGCGGAGGTTGTCCGATTCCCGTAAAAGGGAAAGGGGCAGCCTCCGTTTTTTTTGTTTCGATTTTCTGTGGTTTTACTTCTTTTAATGAAAATCTGTGCAGTAAATCAGGGTTTTGGTTTTATCTTTATAAAGACAACCTTGTAAAACTTAAAATTGGAAATGATGAACAGACTATTCTTGATATGTGCCACGGGATTGTTGGCTTTTATGTTCCCTTTGGCGGGGATAGCTCAGAGTTACGACCGTCTTTGGAAGGAGGTAGAGGAAACCCGGAAGAAGGATTTGCCGCAGACCTTGATTTCACAGGTGAACCAGATTTATGAAAAGGCAAGGAAGGAGAAGAATGCTCCGCAAATGCTGAAAGCGTATCTTTCGCGGGTGGAATGTCAGGTAGGGCTGACACCGGACAGTTTGCAGCGTGAACTTTGTCGACTGAATGCATGGGCTGCAGAGGAGAATGATCCTTTGCAGAAAGCCGTGTTGTCGTTTTTGTCAGGATACTATAAGTTGGAATCCGCTCCTCAGGAAGTGGACAGCGCATTGTATGAGTTTGACCAGGCAGTAAAGGATAAGGAGGTTTTGCTGGGCGTAGCTACGACCGATTTTCGTCCGATGGCTGAACAGGGCAAATGGAGCCAGCGCTATTTCGGTGACAATATGTACGATTTGCTGTTACGTCAGTCTATCTTTCAGCTTCTATGGAATGGAGGAGGAAGCAAGGCCGTACAGTTGGCAGTGTTCGACAAGTATGAAAAGCTGATTGCACAATACGAGGCGGCAGGAAATCGTGACGCGGAATTATTGACACGTCTGGAGCGATTGATGTACTGGCAGCGTAATGGATGGAGGTATCCGCAACAGCTGTCGGACGAGCAGGTGCTGGAGCAGTTGCAGGCGTGGGCAAAAGCCTATGACGGAGTGGATGCCTGTGCGGCGTTGTATGTGTCATGGGCCGATTTCTATCATCAGAAACAAGACTTCGTGTCCGAAATGAAGGTGATAGAAGAAGGAATAAAACGGTATCCTTCTTCAGAATTCACGGCCGATTTGAAGGATAAGCAGCGCATAGTGTGCATGCCGTCGCTCTCGGTGCAGGTAACTCATCCTTATCCGCAGACGGAAGCGGAACTTCGTGTTACCAGCAAGAACCTGAAAGGGGCGACACTGGAATGGTATAGACTGAACCTGAAGGCTTCTTCTTCTGTGTTTGCACAGAATCTGGAGCATGCGGACCTGATAAAGAAGTATGGTACACTGGTGGATAAAGTGCGGTTGGACTTGCCGGATACTCCTACGTACAAGGATACGGTTTCTGTGCTGACCAGCCGGATGCCCGAGGCGGGGATTTATATATTGAAATCAATCCCCGACGGCTATCAGGATAAAACGGGATACGATGTAGTGCATCTGTCTGCACTGCAGGTGGTTTCTTTCCCGATGGAAGGAAGGCAGACGGAGTGTCATGTGGTGGATTGTAAGACCGGAAAGCCGGTCGCAGGGGCAGAATTGGTGTTCTATTCCATTCCTGTGCCAGGCAATTATACCTTATATAAGACGTTTAAAACTGATAAGCAAGGCAAGGTAGTAGTGCCGGACATGAAAGAATCATTGTGGATGCATGCGTGTGCAGGTAAGGATGAGTTTATGCAGGTGGCTTACTGGTCCAGAAGGGTGTTGCCGACGGTCAATGACAGCAAGAAGAAGGTGGATCGCATGGATTTGTTTACCGACCGTGCGCTGTACCGCAAGGGACAGACGGTGTACGTGTCCGGTGTGGCTTATGCGCAGGAAGGTGATAGTGTAGAGGTACGCAAAGATGCGGCCATCTGGCTGGCTTTGCGGGATGCTAATAACCGGGAGATAGCCCGGAAAGAACTGACTACGGATGACTTTGGCGCATTTTCAGCAGAGTTCCAATTACCTTCGGAAACATTGGCCGGCATGTTCCGTATAGAATCGGACAAGGCTTCCTGCTATATCCGAGTGGAAGAATACAAGCGTCCGACGTTTGAAGTCACCTGGAAGGAAGTGCAGGAAGCTTACACGATGGGGGATTCCTTGCAACTGGAAGGTACGGCGAAAAAGTTTTCCAGTGCACCGGTACAGGGCGGTAAGGTGCGTTATACCTTGACTCGTTCAAAGGCCTGGTTCTGGCGAAGCATGGCAGGAGAACAACAGTTGGCAGAAGGTGAACTGATAACTTCAGCCGACGGAACGTTTGCGGTGAAGGTTTGTCTGGAACGTCCGGATGCGGAAGTCTCTTTAGGCTGGGACGGATTCTATCGTTATCAGGTGAAGGTGGAAGTGACAGATGCGGCCGGTGAAACGCAGGAAGGTGTACTGGTGCTTCCGGTGGGTGAACATGCCATCGGATTACAGATAAAGGGATTGGCCGGAAAAGTGGCTCGTGAGAAACTGGATAAGATGCAGGTACAGGCATTGAACATGCAGCAACAGCCTGTGGCATTGGATGTGGTCTGCTCACTTTATACATTGGATGAGGCCGGAAAGAAGCAGCAAACAGTATGGGGGGATACGGTGAAATCCGGACAGCCTTTCCTGCCGGAAGCATGGAAGAAGTTGGCTTCCGGAAAATACTTGCTGGAGGTAACCGCCAGTGATGAGCACGGGCGTCCTTGTCGTGCAGAGCAGGAGCTTGTACTCTTTTCGTTAAAAGACCGGGTTCCTCCGGTAAAGACTGTGGAATGGTTCTATCAGGACGGTACACAGTTGGAGGAAACGCAGCCGGTGACCTTGTATGTGGGTAGCAGTGAAAAGAATGTACATTTGTTCTATCATGTGTACAGTGGCAACCGGATGCTGGTGTCTGACTCGTTTGTGCTGAACGAGGAAATCCGTTCGTTTGATTATACGTGGCGGCCGGAATACGGCGATGGAATCACCGTCAGCTTTGGATTTATGAAAGACGGTATCTGGTATTCCAAGCAAGTCGCTTTGAAACGTCCGGTACCGGAGAAAAAACTGACATTGAAGTGGGAAGTTTTCCGTGACCGTTTGCGTCCGGGCACAGAAGAAACCTGGACCATGCAGATTCTGGATGCGGCAGGCAAACCGGCGGATGCCCGTTTGCTGGCTACCTTGTATGATGCTTCGCTCGACCGTTTGTGGGATAACCCGTGGAATTTCCAGGTGGGCTTCAGCCGATATACTCCTTCCGTCATGCCGTTTATTCAGTCAGTGAATAGTATCGCGATGGCTTATTCGCCTTTCTATACTTATTCATTGTCTTCTGTATATACTCCTGACAACTGGCAGTTGTATAGCCGGTTGTGGATTCCTTCTTTGCGTCAGTATAGAACCTTCTCTCGAAACGGTCTGATGGTACGCGGGGCAGGAATCATGATGAAGGCTGTGGCTGCAGCACCAGATGCCATGAGGGCGGATGAGGCTTTGAATGCGCAGGCGGGATTCACGCAGGACGATGGAGTGGTAGAAGTAGAACTTCAGTCTGAAACGATTCCTTTGGAAACGGAACAGACGATGACTTTACGCGAGAATTTTGCAGAAACGGCTTTCTTCTATCCTGATTTGCGTACAGATTCAACCGGAACCGTGCGATTGGTATTTACCGTACCGGACGCGTTGACGCAGTGGAAGTTCAGAGGGCTGGCACATACCCGCCACATGGATTACGGACTCCTGCAGGCAGAAACCCGGACCGAAAAACCGTTTATGATTCAGCCTAATTTGCCTCGTTTCCTTCGTAGAGGAGATGAAACTTCACTGGCAGCTTCTTTGATAAATCTGTCAACGGAAGAGGTGAAAGGGGCGGTACGTCTGGAATTGGTGAATCCGATGGATGAAAGTGTGGTGTATCAGGCAGTACAGGATTTTCAGGTGAAGGCAGGAGAAACGGGCAGTGTACGTTTTACTTTCCCGGTAAATATGGATGGCGAGGTTTTGATTTGCCGGATGAAGGCGGAAGCTGGCGAGTTTAGTGATGGAGAACAGCATTATCTTCCTGTGCTTACTGACAAGCAATGGATGACGGAAACCTTGTCCTTGCAGGTGAAAGGCGGGGAGTCTCAGGAAGTGAGCCTGAAGGATTTGTTTAACGGACAGAGCAAGACGGCCCAGAACCGGCAGCTGACCATCGAACTGACTTCTACTCCGATATGGTATGCCGTACAGGCACTTCCGGTAGTAGGAAATCCGCAGCAGGACGATGCGTTCTCCTGGGCTTCGGCTTACTACGCCAATGCGGTGGCACGGAAAATTGTGGAACTGAATCCGCAGATTCAGCCTGTGTTTGAAGCTTGGAAAAAGCAGGGAGTAAAGAAAGAAACGTTGTGGAGTGAACTGGAGAAGAACCAGGAACTGAAAAGCGTGTTGCTGGCCGAAACGCCTTGGCTGGCTCAGGCGGCAGATGAACAGGAACAGAGACAACGGATTGGATTGTTGTTCGACCTGAATACGATGAATTATCGCATGGGGCAGACCGTAGAGAAATTGAAGGCCTTGCAAAAAGCGGATGGAAGCTGGAGCTGGTTCAACGGCATGCAGGGAAGCCGGTTGGTTACTACGCAGGTGGTGGAACTGCTGGCCCGACTGAAATCCATGCATATCATGGCGGATGCGCAAGTGGCTGGCATGTACTTGAAAGGTCTGAATTACCTGGAAAAAGCTTTCTGTCAGGAATATGAGAACCTGAAGAAAAACGAGGCTCGTAACAAAAGCCCGCAATGGCCAAGTGAGCTGGCGGTGAGGTATCTGTATATTGCATCACTGGATGCGGTGGCAGGAGGAAAGGTAAACAAGGCAGCAAAGGAATACATGACCTCCAAACTGGAAAACCGTTCTGCTACTTATTCCATTTATGAGAAGGCATTGATTGCCCGGATTCTGCAGGCACAGGGAAAACGTACGCAGGCAGAAATACTGGTACGCTCGATTAAGGAATATACGGTAGTAACACCGGAAATGGGACGTTATTTTGATACGCCGAAAGCCGGATACGCATGGAACGGTTACCGTATTCCGACGCAGGTGGCTGCCATGGAGGCTATTCAGCACGTGGAGAAGGATGAAAAGATGCTGGAGGAAATGAAACGCTGGTTGCTGAAACAAAAGCAGGTGCAGTGCTGGAATACACCATTGGCTACGGCGGATGCGGTGTATGCCTTGCTGTCAGATGGCATGGCATCGACGGAGTCCGGACAGATGCAGGCGGTGGCAGGCAATGTTACACTGGAAACTCCGAAAGACGGACTGGGCTGTATCAGTCATACATTAAGTGGAGCGGAGGCAGAGGTGAAGACGCTGACCGTAAGTCATACGGGAAAAGCTGCCGGATGGGGTGCCGTGTATGCACAATATCTGGAAGATATGGACCGTGTGAAGGCATTTGAAGGAAAGGGTCTGCAAGTTTCACGTGAGTATATATATAAAGGTAAGACCTTGTCTGCCAAAGAAAAGTTGCAGGTTGGCGATAAGCTGACGGTGCGCCTGACTCTCCGTGCCGACCGGGATATGGATTTTGTATGTCTGAAAGACGAACGTGCGGCTTGTATGGAACCAGTGCGGCAAATCTCAGGCTACGAATGGTCCGATGGCTTGGGACGGTATCGGGTAAGTGGTGATGCGGCGACGACCTTCTTTATGGATCACTTGCGGAAAGGAACCTACGTCATTGAATATGAAGTGCATGTAGACCGTTCGGGAGTATATCAGGCAGGTACATCGGAAATACGGTCGGTATACGCTCCTGAGTTTGGCAGTCATACGGAAGGATATACATTATATATCGAATAAAATCACGTCCGGGCCGGGATTCCGGTTCGGACATTTTTACAAATTTCTGAGGTTATGGAGAAAATAAATTTTCAGACTTGATTTTGCTTGTTTCCGTTTTCTCCCTATCTTTGTTTCCGTAATTTAGAAAGAATAAAATCAATGAAACGAATATATACCCTTCTTTTTTTGTGTGTTGTCGCTTGCATGTCCTTATGGGCTCAGCCTAAAATATCCTTTGATATGACTACTAAGGACTTGGGCTACGTGTTGTGGCGCACTCCGGCAACCGTGACTTATCAGTTTACCAATACGGGAGACAAGCCGCTGGTTATATCCAATGTGACGACTTCCTGTGGATGTGCCAAGGCACAATGGACAGAAGAACCTGTACCTGCCGGAGGAAAAGGAAAGATTACGGTAGTGTTCGATGCAGAAGCTATCGGGCATTTCTATAAAGATGTGGGTGTGTATTGCAATGCAGCTTCTCTGCCTATTTACCTGGACTTTAACGGAGAGGTGACAGCCGATGCCAAGAACTATTCCTTTACGCATCCTTATGCTATCGGTGCCATCCGGTTGACACAGGATGAACTTGATTTTAAATCCGTCAATAAGGGAGACCGCCCGGTCATTGAATTGTTGGTGGCCAATACTTCCAACAAGGCTTATTCACCTGTGCTGATGCATCTTCCTCCTTATCTGGAGGCAAAAGCGGAACCTGAAAAACTGGGACGTGGAAAGACCGGAAAGATTCTGGTAACACTGGATTCTGAGAAATTGCCGAAATTAGGTATTACACGTGCTTCTGTCTATCTGTCCCGCTTCCCAGGTGATAAAGTCGGCAGTGAGAATGAAATACCTGTATCTGTGGCTCTGTTGCCTGACTTCTCCAAGTTGACCGAACAGCAGAAAAACAATCCTCCTCAGATCACGTTGTCGGCTAAGGAACTGGAATTTGTGGATTTGAAACCCAACCAAAAGAAGTCGCAGACGATTGTCATTTCAAATACAGGTCGCTCTGACCTGAATATTCAGGATATGCAGGTATTCAGCATGGCTTTGGCCGTGAAACTGAAAAAGAGAGTGCTGAAACCGGGTGAATCGACTAAGATGAAGATTACTGTGTTGGCACAGAATCTTCACCGTGTGAAAGGTACACCCCGTGTCCTGATGATTACCGATGATCCTAACCAACCGATGATTACCATCCGTGTGAAAGCCCGGCTGAAATCGTCCGAAAAATAAAAACTTTTATGGAACACCCCGAAAACAACGAAGCTTATAAGGGGTTAACTGTGAACCAGGGAGTGGAACAACCCTCCATTGTTAATCCTTATCTGAATCTGAGAAAGAAACCCAAACGTCGTCAGTATTCTGCTGCCGAGTATGTGGAAGGTATTGTGAAAGGCGATGTGACCATGCTGAGCCAGGCGGTCACGCTGGTAGAAAGTGTCAAGCCGGAACATCAGGTGCTGGCACAGGAGGTCATTGAAAAATGCCTTCCTTATTCGGGTAATTCTATCCGTATCGGTATCAGCGGAGTGCCCGGTGCCGGAAAAAGTACGTCGATTGATGTATTCGGACTGCATGTGCTCGAAGAAAAAGGAGGAAAGTTGGCCGTGTTAGCCATAGACCCCAGCAGTGAACGTTCCAAAGGAAGTATTTTGGGTGACAAGACCCGAATGGAAAAATTGTCGGTACATCCTAAATCCTTTATCCGTCCCAGTCCTTCGGCGGGCTCATTGGGCGGTGTGGCCCGTAAGACCCGTGAAACCATCATCTTGTGTGAAGCTGCCGGATTTGATAAAATCTTTGTCGAAACTGTGGGAGTAGGCCAGAGTGAAACTGCCGTGCATTCCATGGTAGACTTCTTCCTGCTGATTCAGCTGGCCGGTACGGGCGATGAGTTGCAGGGCATCAAGCGCGGTATCATGGAGATGGCCGATGGTATCATTATCAACAAGGCCGATGGAAATAATGTAGAGAAGGCACAGTTGGCGGCTACGCATTTCCGTAATGCGCTCCATCTTTTCCCTACTCCCGAATCCGGATGGACTCCTCAGGTGCTGACGTATTCCGGATTTTATAATATCGGTGTCAAGGAAATCTGGGATATGGTGTATGCCTACATCGACTTTGTCCGCAAGAACGGTTATTTTGAACACCGTCGGAACGAGCAGGCCAAATACTGGATGTATGAAACCATCAATGAGCATTTGCGCGACAGCTTCTATCAGAATCCGGAAATTGCTTCCTTGCTTCCCTTGCAGGAAAAAGATGTGCTGGAAGGACGGGCAACGTCTTTCTCGGCAGCCAGAAAACTATTGGAAATGTATTTCTCCGGGTTGAAACAGGAGCGATGAATAAATATTCAAAATAGCTTGTTTCTATTGGAGTAATTAAAAATAAGGAAGAAAAATAAGGGTGATATGCCTTGTGAAATGAATTAATATGTAACTTTGCGAACTAATTTTCAAGAAATGATGCAAAGTGAAATTAAACCTATTATAGAGGTAAAGGGTGTATCAAAGTTTTTTGGTGAAAAAACAGCCTTGGATAATATCAATTTATCCATCAAAAAGGGAGAGTTTGTAACCATCTTGGGCCCTTCGGGATGCGGTAAGACGACCTTGCTGCGCCTGATAGCGGGATTTCAGACCGCTTCGGAAGGGGTGATTCGTATTGCAGGGGAGGAGATTACCCAGACTCCTCCTCACAAGCGTCCTGTTAATACAGTTTTCCAGAAATATGCCTTATTCCCTCATCTGAATGTGTATGACAATATTGCTTTTGGCTTGAAACTGAAAAAGATGCCAAAGGATACGGTACTTAAAAAAGTAAAGGCTGCCTTGAAAATGGTAGGCATGACCGATTATGAGTACCGCGATGTCAATTCGCTTTCGGGTGGACAGCAGCAGCGTGTGGCCATTGCCCGAGCCATTGTGAACGAGCCGGAGGTGTTGTTGCTGGACGAGCCGCTGGCTGCGCTTGACCTGAAGATGCGTAAGGACATGCAGATGGAGTTGAAGGAAATGCACAAGACGCTGGGCATTACCTTTGTGTATGTGACGCACGACCAGGAAGAAGCCCTGACATTGAGTGATACCATCGTGGTGATGAGTGAGGGACGTATCCAGCAGATTGGTACCCCTACCGACATCTACAATGAGCCGATTAACTCGTTCGTGGCCGACTTTATCGGAGAAAGTAATATCCTGAACGGAGTCATGGTAAAAGATAAGTTGGTACATTTCTGCGATCGTGACTTTGAATGTGTGGACGAAGGCTTCGGCGAAAACACACCGGTGGATGTGGTGATTCGTCCGGAGGATTTGTATATATTCCCGGTGTCGGATATGGCACAGCTTCGTGGTACCGTACAATCGTGTATCTTTAAGGGAGTACACTATGAAATGGTGGTATTGTGCCACGGCTATGAGTTTGTGGTGCAGGATTATCATGCTTTCGAGGCCGGAACCGAAGTGGGTATGCTGGTCAAGCCGTTTGATATTCACATCATGAAGAAAGAGCGTATCTGCAATACCTTTGAAGGCAAGCTTATTGATGAAACTCATGTGGAATTCTTGGGATGTGAGTTTGAGTGTGCACCGGTGGACCTTCAGAAAGTGCCGTTGGGCGATGTGCTGGTAGACGTGGATTTCGGAAAAATCAATTTGTTGGACAATGCAGAAGACGGCATGCTGACCGGAGAAGTCAAGTTTATTTTGTACAAAGGAAACCATTACCACCTGACGGTATGGTCAGACTGGGATGAGAATGTGTTTGTCGATACGAACGATGTGTGGGATGATGGAGACCGTGTGGGCATTTCTATTGCTCCTGAAGATATTCGGGTACGTGTAAAACAGGAGGAACGATGAATAAACTGCGTTTGTTTTTTCTTTCACGCCGAAGCTGGACACTTCCTTATCTCATTTTCTCTATCATTTTTGTGATTGTTCCACTTCTGCTGATTGTGGTATATGCATTTACCGATGATGCAGGTCGTATGACACTTGAAAACTTCCGGAAGTTCCTTGCCCATCCGGAAGCAGTCAATACCTTTATTTATTCCATCGGTATAGCCATACTGACTACGATAGGTTGTATCGTACTGGGGTATCCGGCGGCCTGGATTCTGAGCCGCAGTAATTCAAGCTATTCGCGTACGCTGATTCTGCTGTTTATCCTGCCGATGTGGGTCAACATCCTGATACGTACGCTGGCTACTGTAGCTTTGTTTGACTTTGCCAGTCTGCCTTTAGGAGAGGGAGCATTGATATTCGGAATGATTTACAACTTCATTCCTTTCATGATTTATCCGATTTACAATACCCTTCAGAAGATGGACCCGAGTTATGTGGAAGCAGCTCAGGATTTGGGAGCCAATTCTTTCCAGGTGTTCTGGAAGGTGGTGTTCCCTCTATCCATGCCTGGAGTAGTGAGCGGCATCATGATGGTGTTTATGCCGACTATCTCTACCTTTGCCATTGCAGAATTGTTGACCATGAACAACATCAAGTTGTTTGGTACGACTATTCAGGAGAATATCAACAACAGTATGTGGAACTATGGAGCAGCCCTTTCCTTGATTATGCTGTTCCTGATTGCGGCCACTTCACTCTTTAGTTCTGATGAAAAGAGTGATTCAGAGAAAGGAGGACAGGTATGGTAAAGAAAGTGCTGATGCAGACCTATCTTTGGGTCTTGCTGTTGTTGCTGTATGCTCCGATATTGATTATTGTGATTTATTCCTTTACCGATGCAAAGGTATTGGGCAACTGGACCGGCTTTTCGCTCAATCTGTACCGCTCCTTGTGTAACACCGGAGCACATCATTCCCTGATGAATGCGCTGATAAATACAATAGCCATCGCCTTTATTGCTGCGACGGTATCGACTTTGTTGGGAAGTGTGGCTGCCATCGGAATCTACAATCTGAAGGCCCGCAGCCGGAAAGCCATGGGATTCATCAATACCATTCCTATATTGAACGGAGATATTATTACCGGTATTTCCTTGTTCCTGCTGTTTGTGTCATTAGGCATTACCCAAGGATTTACCACCGTAGTGCTGGCACACATCACCTTCTGTACTCCGTACGTGGTGCTGAGTGTGTTGCCGCGCCTGAAACAGATGAATCCGAACCTGTATGAGGCCGCGCTCGATTTGGGAGCTACTCCGATGCAGGCTTTGTGGAAAGTGATTGTTCCGGAAATCCGTCCGGGAATGGTAAGCGGATTCCTGCTGGCACTGACCATTTCCATCGACGATTTTGCGGTAACGGTGTTTACCATTGGAAATCAGGGATTGGAAACGCTTTCTACCTATATTTATGCCGATGCCCGCAAGGGTGGTCTGACGCCGGAGCTTCGTCCGCTGTCGGCCGTGATTTTTGTGGTGATACTGGTACTGCTGATTATTATTAACCGTAGAGCTGACAAAGCAAAGAATAAATGAAACAGAAGATGAAAAGGTGGAACTGGTGGGTGGCTTTGTGTGTGTGCTGTCTGTTGACAGGATGCTACAACGCTAATGAATCGCGCGAAAACGTGCTCAAGGTGTACAATTGGGCAGACTACATAGGTGAAGGCGTACTGGAAGATTTTCAGGAATATTATAAGGAAAAGACGGGAGAAGATATCCGCATCGTGTATCAGACATTTGACATCAACGAAATCATGCTGACAAAAATTGAGAAAGGGCATGAAGACTTTGATGTGGTGTGTCCTTCCGAGTATATCATCGAACGAATGCTGCACAAAGGCTTGTTGCAGCCTATTGATACGGCTTTTGCTCATTCACCCAATTACATGAACGGAGTGGCGCCCTATATCCGTCAGCAGATAGATAAACTGACGGTGAAGGGCGATCTGCCGGCCAGCCGTTATGCCGTGTGCTATATGTGGGGTACGGCCGGCCTGCTGTATAACAAGCAGTTTGTTTCCGAAAAAGACCTGAAGTCATGGGGGTGCCTGTGGGAGAAACGTTTTTCCGGCAAGATTCTGATGAAGGATGCCTATCGCGATTCGTACGGTATGGCTTTGCTGTATGCGCATCGTGAGGATTTGAAAGACAGTACCCGCAGTGTGGCTGACCTGATGAACGACTATTCACCGGCTTCCATGGACTCGGTGGAAAAATATCTGAAACTGTTGAAGCCGAATGTGGCCGGATGGGAAGCAGACTTTGGTAAGGAAATGATGACCAAAGGCAAGGCCTGGATGAACATGACCTGGAGCGGAGACGCACAGTGGGCTATGGAAGAAGCGGCAACGGTAGGAGTGGACCTTGCCTATACCATTCCGGAAGAAGGTAGCAATGTGTGGTACGACGGATGGGTAATTCCTAAGTATGCCAAGAATCCTAAGGCAGCCAGCTATTTTATCAACTTCCTTTGTAGGCCGGACATCGCTTTGCGTAACATGGAAGAGAACGGGTATGTGAGTGCCATTGCTGCCCCGGAAATTCTGGAAGCTTGTATTGATTCTACCCTGGATAAGGAAGTCGATGCCAGCTATTTCTTCGGTCCGGAGGCACAGAAGGTGAAGCTGCGTAACACACAGTATCCCGATAAGTCTGTGATAGCCCGTTGTGCCATGATACGTGACTTTGGAGACAAGACGGTAGATGTATTGGAAATCTGGTCGCGTGTAAAAGGCGACAACCTGAATAGCGGGATTGTGATTCTGATTCTTTTGGTGGTAGTAGGACTGAGCGCCTGGCAGATTCGCCGCCGCTGGATACGTTATAAACGTCATGCACGTACGCACCGCAGAAATCGCCGGAGAAAATAAAAGAAGAAAATACAGTATACAAAAATCCCCCTTCAAAAGACGTTTAAATGCTTTTTGAAGGGGGATTCTTTATATGGAATTGTTTTGTTAGATTGACAATTCGTTCAATACGCTAACCAGTTCGCGGTCGATAGGCTTGTCGTTCTTGATAGCCTTGGCAAACGGAACGTACACAATCTGGTCGTTTTCGATACCAATCATGACGTTGCGCTGACCTTCCATCAGGGCCTGGATGCTGGCTACTCCCATACGGCTGGCAATGATACGGTCGTGTGCGGTCGGGCGTCCACCACGCTGCAAGTGTCCTAAAATAGTCACACGTACGTCGTACTGCGGATATTCGTTCTTTACACGTTCTGCATAGTGCATGGCTCCACCGGTGATTTCACTTTCAGCTACCAGCACGATAGAGCTGCTCTTTGATTTGCGGAAACCGTTGTTGATGAACTCTTCCAACTGGTCTACTTCCGTATTGAATTCCGGAATGATGGCAGCTTCGGCACCCGCAGCAATGGCACCGTTCAATGCCAGGAAGCCGGCGTCGCGTCCCATTACTTCCACAAAGAACAAACGTTCGTGTGAAGTAGCGGTATCACGTATTTTATCTACTGCATCCAAAATTGTGTTCAGGGCAGTGTCATATCCGATGGTTGTGTCCGTACCATACAAGTCGTTGTCGATGGTACCGGGCAATCCGATACAAGGTACATCAAATTCCTGAGCCAGCAGGCGGGCACCGGTCAACGAACCGTCACCACCAATGACTACCAGTGCATCGATACCTTCGCGTTTCATAGTTTCATAAGCTACCTGACGGCCTTCCGGTGTACGGAACTCCTGGCAGCGAGCTGTTTTCAGGATGGTACCTCCTAATTGTATGATATTGCTGACGTTTTCAGTCTTGAATTCCTTGATTTCTCCTGTAATCAATCCTTTATACCCACGGTAGATACCTTTAACTTGTAATCCGTTGTAGATGGCAGAGCGGGTGACTGCACGGATTGCGGCGTTCATGCCGGGAGCATCTCCTCCGGATGTAAGAATACCAATACATTTAATAGTTCCCATAATTGTTAGTTGTTAGTTTGATTTTTATGAAGCAAAAGTACAAATATGAATTTATATTGTAACTGATTTTCTTCTTTATTATTCGTCCATTATAACTTTTTTACACGCTTCCATCAACCATTTAGGGGTAGAGGTGGCTCCACAGATTCCAATGGAATGTGCATGTGACAATAAGGCCTTGTCAATTTCCTCCGGTTTGTCTATCTGGTAAGAGTTGGGATTGACCTTTTTACATTCCTGAAAGAGGATTTTCCCGTTGGAACTTTTATGTCCGCAAACGAAGAAAACCAGGTCGTGACTGGCGGCAAATTCCCGGATATGCGGCATGCGGTTGGCTACCTGACGGCAGATGGTATCGAAGTACTGGAAGGAGGCTTCCGGTGAAATGTGGGTCTCGATGTAGGACACTATCTGGCGGAATTCGTCGAGCGACTTGGTTGTCTGCGAATACAGGCGGATGTCTTTGTTCATGTCCAGTTTGCTGACTTCTTCCAGCTTCTCGATGACGATGGCTTTGCCTTCGGTCTGGCCCACCAGTCCCAACACTTCGGCATGGCCGTTTTTCCCGTAAATAACAATCTGTCTGTCTTTGTCGTGGGGAGTGGTGTCATACTCCTGCTTGATTCTTTTTTGCAGGCGCAGCACTACCGGACAGGTGGCATCGATGATTTCGATGTGGTTTTTCCGGGCTAGTTCATAAGTCTCAGGAGGCTCTCCATGTGCTCTCAACAAGACTTTTACATTCTTCAGTCGGGCAAAATCTTCGTGGTTGATGGTAATCAATCCCATTTCCTTCAGTCGCTCACACTCCTGCCCGTTGTGTACAATATCCCCCAGGCAATACAGAGGTGCGCCCTTTGCCAGTTCTTCTTCTGCTTTTGAGATGGCGGTCGTCACTCCAAAGCAGAATCCTGAGTCCTTATCTATTTCAATGTGATGCATGTGCAGCTTTTTCAAATTGTTCTTTCAGCCATTGTTTCTGTTCGGCAATGGTCAGGTGGCTGTTGTCCAGTAAAATCGCGTCGTCAGCCTTGCGCAGGGGACTTACTGCCCGGCTCTGGTCGATGCGGTCGCGTTCTTCCACGTTGTGAAGAATTTCTTCGAACGAAGCATCCTGACCTTTGGCTTTCAGTTCCTCGTAACGGCGCTGTGCACGGATTTCGGCAGAGGCTGTCACGAAAATCTTCAGTTCCGCATTCGGGAATACGGCTGTTCCGATGTCTCTTCCGTCCATCACGATTCCTTTTTCCTTGCCCATTTCCTGCTGTTGCTGAACTAAGGCCTTGCGCACAAAGTCGAGTGCTGCCACCGGACTGACATGTGAGGAGACTTCCATGGTGCGGATACGTTCTTCCACGTTCTTCCCGTTGAGGAAGGTCATGGGGCGCTGGGTTTCCGGGTTGAGCTGGAAGGAAATCTGGATTTGTCCCATCTGCTGGCGGAGCGCTTCTTCCTGAATGCTTCCGTCGGCATTAAATAATCCGTTTTCCAGACAATACAGTGTAACGGCCCGGTACATGGCACCGCTGTCTATATAGATGTATCCGATTTCTTTGGCTAAGTCTTTAGCCATGGTACTTTTCCCGCAGGAAGAGAATCCGTCGATGGCAATAATAATTTTTTTCATGTTTCGGCTTCGATAAAATAGATTTCGCATTGACAAAGATAGTGTAAATCCTTTGTATATCGGATGTTTTGGATAAAGTTTTTGGTGACTCTTCTTTATAATATAAGGTAGAAATTCGTTTGGGATTCCAGAGATGAAAAAACGTTGTAGCATTGATTCGGATACCTGTTTGTGTTTTTTACGTTTCCTTTCCGGAAAACCTATGTTTCTCATGGCGGAAACGTAGGTTTTCCCTGCGTGAACCCTACGTTTCCGCACAGGGAAACATAGAACACGTAAGGCGATATGCTGATTATTTCAAGTGCGGAATAAAAAATATGCATTGTTTTACATTATTTTTATGTTGGGGTGTCGGAGTTTCGGGGAATTATGCTACCTTTGCCACGTATAGAGTATTAACCTTTAATAAACACATTTATGGAAGTCAAGAAATCGCCGAAAGCGGACCTCGAGGGCAAAAAGGCCACGTGGTTATTGGTAGGTTTCGTACTGATCTTGGCAGCGATGTTTGTAGCGTTCGAATGGACAGAACGTGACAAGCAGGTCACTACCGATACCGGTATCACCGAACCAATCTTTGAAGAGGAAATGATTCCTATCACTGAACAGGAAGAACAGAAGCAGGCACCTCCTCCTCCTGAAGCTCCGAAAGTGGAAGAAGTTCTTCAGATTGCAGAAAATGATGCAAACGTAGAAGAATCTACTATCCAGTCAAGTGAAGAAAACAACCAGGCTGTGGAAATCAAGTATGTACCGGTTGAAGTAGAAGAAGAAGAACCGGAAGAACAGCAGATTTTCCAGGTGGTAGAAGAAATGCCGGAATTCCCGGGTGGTATGGCTGAATGTTTGAAGTTCATCGGTAAGAACATCAAGTATCCGACTATCGCACAGGAAAACGGTGTACAGGGACGTGTAATCATCCAGTTCGTGGTTAACCAGGATGGTTCTATCGTTGACCCGGTGGTTATGCGTAGTGTAGACCCGTACTTGGATAAGGAAGCACTCCGTGTGATCAAGATGATGCCGAAATGGAAACCAGGTAAGCAGCGTGGTAAAGCTGTACGTGTAAAATATACCGTGCCTGTAACCTTTAAGTTGCAGTAATCTATTGACCGTTATAATAAAGTGAAGGCTGCATTTTTGCAGCCTTTCTTTTTTCTCTTATCTTAAATTACATTTCCATGAAACAACAGACAAGCGAACAATTGTTACAGCAGATTCACGAATATATCGGAAACCTTTCTTATATGCGGGAGCCGATGGGACTTTATGATCCGATTGAGTATGTATTGGGGTTGGGCGGAAAGCGTTTGCGCCCGGTGCTGATGCTATTGGCTTATAATTTATATAAGGAAGACGTGACCCGTATCTTTTCACAGGCAGCAGGCATTGAAACCTATCATAACTTTACTTTGCTGCACGATGACCTGATGGATAAGGCGGATATGCGACGCAACAAGCCTACGGTACATAAAAAGTGGGATGAGAATACGGCTATCCTTTCCGGGGATGCAATGTTGATTCTTGCTTATCAGTTCATGATGAAGGAATGTCCGCTTGAATGTGTGGAACGCGTGATGGAAGTGTTTGGCCGTACCGCCCTTGAGGTATGCGAAGGACAGCAGTGGGACATGGAGTTCGAACATCGTCTGGATGTGACGGTCGACGAGTATATCGAAATGATTCGTCTGAAGACTTCCGTGTTGCTTGCGGCAGCCTTGAAAATTGGTGCCATCTTGGGAGGTGCTCCCGAAAAGGATGCGCAGTTGCTCTATGATTTTGGCATTAAGATGGGACTGGCTTTCCAGTTGCAGGATGATTACCTGGATGTGTATGGTGATCCGGCTGTCTTTGGAAAGAAGATTGGAGGAGATATTCTTTGCAATAAGAAGACCTTTATGCTGATTACCGCCTTGAGCCTGGCTGAAGGAGAAGATAAGGAAACGTTACTGAACTGGCTTCGTGCTACGGACTACGTGGCTGAAGAAAAAATCCAGTCGGTTACAGCTCTATATAATAAGGTAGGAGTTCCTGAACTTTGTCAAGCTCGCATTGATGCCTATTATAAGGAAGGACTGGAGTTGCTGGATAAGGTAAACGTGGAATCCTCTCTTAAAGAAGAACTGAAGAAGTTTGTTTGTCATTTAATGGACCGTAAATTGTAAAGATATGAACGCCCTGATTGATACTCATACCCATCTTTATACCGAAGAGTTTGATGCCGACCGTGAACTGGCGGTGATTCGTGCAGTCGAAGCAGGAGTGACCCGCTTGTTTGTGCCTAACATTGATGATACGACGGTCGAGGCTATGCTCAAACTGTGTGAGGCGCACGATTGCTGCTACCCGATGATTGGTTTTCATCCCACATCGGTAGATGCCGGTTGGAAGGAACGTCTGGAAAAAGTGAAAGGGTATCTGACTTCTTCTTCTCATTGCTTTTATGGAATCGGTGAGGTGGGTATTGACTTGTATTGGGACAAGACCTTCCGTGAGGAGCAGATGATTGTCTTTGAAGAACAGGTGAAGTGGGCACTGGAATACGACCTGCCTCTTATTATACATTGCCGGGAAGCTTATCCGGAACTGCTGGAGGTTTTGTCGGGTTACAAGCATACAGCCTTGCGGGGAATCTTCCACAGTTTCACGGGCACTAGTGAAGATGCAGAACGGCTGTTGGAATACGAATCTTTTATGTTAGGTATAAACGGAGTGGTTACTTTCAAAAAAAGTACCCTTCCCGAAGTATTGAAGAATGTGCCTTTGAAGCGCGTCGTGCTCGAAACCGACTCACCTTATTTGGCTCCTGTGCCTTATCGTGGCAAACGGAATGAAAGTGCAAATCTGGTGAAGGTGGCAGAATGTCTTTCGATAATCTATGGAGTACCTTTGTCGGAAATCGCCTCCCGGACCACGGAAAATGCTTTAAAAGTCTTCACAAATGCGGAGAAAAGTTTTTAAAGTTTATTAATTTCGACTTCAAAAGTAAACTTTTGCAGGCTTGATGTTATGTAAGACGAAAAAAAAGAATACATTTGTGACTGAAATCAGCGCGGGGTACAAAAATGGCTGAAATGAGGCTCCGGCTGATTAAAAAGGAGAGGTGCTCGAGTGGTTGAAGAGGCACGCCTGGAAAGCGTGTATACGCCA
>ENA-OWPL01000223-OWPL01000223.1-human-gut-metagenome-genome-assembly--contig:-NODE-223-length-43868-cov-3.374090_pt1 | contig 43868 bp, 40 predicted proteins | sample MGYA00248263_ERZ651844 | MGnify/ENA primary metagenome ERZ651844 (study PRJEB26924, sample SAMEA4378256) | human gut metagenome | biome: human gut; feature: human-associated habitat; material: faeces...
TTACGCCCTTTAAATTTTCCACCAGATGTTTTTACATCCATAAATTGACCATTTACAGAATTTCGTTTTATATATAATCCTGTTCGTTCATTAAAAAACTGTGATCTTTGACGAACTGCACCGATTCTTGCATTATCGTTTTTTTGGTTTATTTACAGCCATATTATCTCTCCTCTCTTCAAAGAGATTTAACACGCTCTAATAATTATTATGTATAATTTTGTCCGATAACTTGATTTTTTAAAAAAATCCTGTTATGATAGTTGTACAAGGAGGGTGTCGTTTATCTCTGTTTGTATTGTGTCATTATAGTTTACATTGTAATCTATATGTCTTGTATTTGCATCTGTAGTTCCCAGCTACATTTGCTATAGGGTATTTGTTATTGCAAATACTTTTTTATTTTGTAAAATACCCTACGCAACTACATCTTATCATACATTTAAAATATTGGCAAATATACAAAAAAACACATTATTTTAATGTGTAATTAATCTAAACTTGTTCCCTAGTTGTTCCCAAGAATTATTTTCAATCTTATATATGCTCACAAACCCTTATAAACACTGGCTTAAATCAATTTCAATTTTTCATTGGATGTGGCAGGGGGGGCAAACTCAAATCACGTACTCCTAAATTTAATTTTTAAATTTTTCTTTATTTTTTAAGAAAAAACACAATATATAATTTATTAAAATTTATCTAAAAATTATCCTTTGGGTAGTTGAATGGGTAGTTGAATTTAAAAAGTTTAATAAGCAAGATTATGTACTTATTAGACTTTTTTTTAATTAAGTTTATACCCTAATTTTTCTAATTCCATTATAGCGATAGCAGATAATTCTTTTTTAGATAATTTATCAATATCAAAAAACTCTGCACCAAGTGAATCATCATTTACTTCATCTACTTTTACTTCCTTCTTAATTTCATTATTGTAATTTGAAACTTTAAAGAAAATACCAGTATGGTGTACTTTCACTAAAACATCGTCTTTAAATTGCCATTCAAAAGCAACAGAATCGGCATCAAATAATTGACAATCAACTACCTCTATACCAACTTCTTCCATTAGCTCTCTTTTCAAAGCCTCTTCTGGTCTTTCACAAAACTCTATTGTTCCACCAGGTAAATCTAGTTTTCCATCATAAGGACCTCCAAATTTTTTAATAAGTAAAATTTTACCGTCCTGAATAACTAAACCATAAGCCCCTAATTGTTTAAATTCTTTCATTTATCTTTCCTCGCTTTCTTATTTTTATTTTTAAACTAATATAATTATATCATATTTTCAACCTAATTATATTAGTAAAAACTACTTTTTCTTTCTTAAAACATATCCATCGATTTCTTTATCGTTTTTATGATAACCTTCCCAGTCAAATTCTGTTATACTCTCACCACAATATTTGCAAAATGGAGTGGAATTGTTTAACTTTTTTATAGCATCCCAACCACTAGATATGTCTGATAATTATATGTAATCATCTCTTGAAACAACATAATTTGTACCGTATCTTTTATTTAAAATTCCTATCAATAAAGGGTAATAACATTTTGCTATTTTTCCATCTCTCAAAAATCTGCAAAATCTTCCAATACATTCTTTACTTACTTTATCGCCATTGTTATTATTTTCTAATGTTAATCTAGTTTGAAATTTTTTATTGGTTCAATCGGACTAAAGAAATCATCATTTATCAAATACGTAATTTTATTAGCATTTAATATATTTAATATTTTGTCTATTTTTTTGCTTGTAGGTTCATATAAAGAAATAGATATTATTATATTGTTATCTACAAATGATTTAATTACTTTCTCATCTAGCTTATCTAACAATAAGCCATTTGATACTACTACAATTTTAGTGTTTGGTAATATTCTCCTTGAAATATTTAATAATTCCGAAAAATTAGGATGTAATAATGGTTCTCCTCCTAAAATTCTAAAGTAATAGACATTAAATTTTTGTGATATTAATTTTATATCACGTTCATAATCAGCCAAATCAACATAATTATTATAATAAATATTTGAAAAATGAGCACATCCTTTACAATTTAAATTGCAATGATCAACAACATTTGTTTCTAAATAATTTAAAAATGGTAATGATAAATCAATTGAATCTATATAACTTTTTAATTGTTCATAAGATTCCGAATCAAAATATAATACTCTTTCATCAACAATATTTATTTTCTTAAAAACAATATTTCTCAAATATTCAATTGTATCACCTATGATAATTGGCTTTTTTGTTATAAATATATTGTCAGTTTCAGGATTTAAACACTTCCCATTTAAAAAGATAAGAGGAATATCTTTATATAGTTTCTGTGATATATCTGATTTATTTCCCAATTTAAGAAAACCATCAACTATGATATTGTGTTTTTCTAATTTTTTTGCACATTCTATAGCAAAAGGTCCTGTTCCAAATATATAATTCTTCATAAGTTTTCTTCTTTATTTTTTTACACGTTGTAAAGAGGACATTCTTGAATCCAAATTCTCATACATCCAATCAAATCTTCCATATTGTTTTAATTCACAATCAACTATCATTTTTAAAATAACATACATACGATATATTTCAATTCTAACTTTTTCATCATAATTTAACTTTTTATTATCAAAACCTTTTAAATAATAATCACTTGTTATTCCATCAATGGTATGAAAATAAAATGTCATTAATTCATCACAAAAATACAAATCAGAAAAATCAACAATTCCAGCAACTTTTCCATCTTTTATCAGAACATTTCCATCCCATATATCAGTATGTGCTAAACAAAGATTGGAAATATTATTTAAGCTTTCTTTATTTGCTGTTATTATATTTTTAATATTGTCATAATTATTTTCTCCAAGATTAATATTTTTAGATTTAGCATTTTCTAATAAAAGTTCAAATAAATTCATCGTAAATTCATAATTATTTTTAAATCTTTTATTTGGTTGACTTGGTAGAAAAAATTCTTGTCCTTTTATGGAACATATTCTTTTACTTAATATTCCTAATTGATACTCAACATTATTTTTTTCTTCTTTGCTCATCTTTTCTTTCATTTCTAAATAATTCATGCCATCAACATAGCTCATAAAAATATATGGTGATTCACACAACGAACAACTGTCATCATAGCATAATAATCTTGGAGATGGGAAGTCAATTTTTTCCATTAATTTTAGCATCTCAACTTCCCACCAAAGTATATTTCTATCTGCGGTTATCATTTTACTTTCATCTTTTGGTGCTATTTTTAATACTACCTTATTGCCATTATTTTCTATTAAATATACAGCATTTTTCATTCCACCACTTAATATTGTTATTTTGATATTATCAGTATCATTAAATGATTTTTCGTACATAGCTTTAATATTAGATATATTTTGATAATTCTTAACCGAAGTTTTATTTTCCTTCATTTTTTTTACCTCTATTATTTTTCTTATATTCTCTAATATATTTTTTACATACTTCATCAGTATATTCAAATTCTTCATTGTCAACAGTTAAATGAAAGATGTTATCATAAGCATAATCTTTAATTTTAGTCTTAAAGAATTTTCTTATAAATGTTTTTAATTCAGCAATTTCAGAGTACATAAATCCTTTCATGCCGTTAAAATACATATAATTAGATACACGCATTATCAAATTTAAAACAGTAATTGTATTGCTATCATATTTATCTATCAAAGTTCCAGCCTTTATAACAGGAATCCCTTCAAATTCATTATTGTACAAATATATATCTTTGATAAATTGTTTATACTGATCTTGCAAGTCAACGGCAACACAATCTGTAATAGTGGAACGTTCTTGTATGAATAGCCTCATCCATCATTTCCTTATCTAAAGAGTTCCATAGAATACCAACACATGGAATTTCTATTGATGGTAATTTTTCTTTATCAATAACTTTAGCTTCTGTAAGTTCGTTAATAATTAATAATACTTCATCCAATTTTCTAAACTTTTTAACATCTTTAGCATTCAATAGTAGATTTATTAAGTTGTTTGTAATATTTTGTATTTCATCTCTAAATTCATTTTTTTCTAAAACATTACCTTTATAATCCCTCATAAAATTTCTTAATATATGCACCAAACTATTATAAAGAATCTTTTCTGCCGCATCTTTGTAATCTGGGCCTTGAGATAGTACTTCCCCATAAGCATTTTCTCCCCAATCTTTTAAGGTAAATAGTCTCGGTGAAATTTTATTACCAGTTAAAGAGACTGATTTTCTTTTGACATAATGATAAAAAGAAATAGGTACTAAAGCAAAAGTTTTTTCAGCCATACATAATCTAAAGATATAATCTGAATCTTCTTTAAAACAATTTTTATCAAATTTAATATCTTTTATTGAAGATAACTTATATAGTTTGTCCCAAGCAGGAATTAAAATAGTAGCATCAGAATAAGAATTTATAAGATTTAATTTACCTTCTACAAACTTAACACCTTTCTGTTCACAACTGACATCTTTTACATCACCATTCTTCATGTGTATATAAAAACTACTTTCGCAAACATCGGCATTAGTTTTTTTAATTGCTTTTAATAACGTTTCTAACATTGAATTATCAACATAATCATCTGAATCAAAGAAACATATATATTCACCTGTAGCAAGTTCCATGCCTTTATTTCTAGTTTCAGCAAGTCCGTGATTTTCTTGATGGACTACTTTAATTCTTTTATCTTTTTCTGCTAGTAAATTACACATTTGTAATGATTCATCTGTAGAACCATCGTCTATTAATATAATTTCTAAATTTCTATAAGTTTGGCTAGTAATACTATTTATACATCTAGTTAAATAATTAGCTGTATTGTAAATAGGTACTACAACTGTAATTTTAGTATAATTTTTTAAATTATAATCAATATATTCCCTTAATTGATTTTCCCAATCTTCATCAAAATTAATTTCTAAATGATATTTTGAACTTTCATATTCTGATGATATAATACCAGCTCTGTATTTTTTTAATAATTCTATTTCATTTTCAGCAATTTCATTACTATTTGAATTAGTCTTAATTAATAAATCGCAACGATCAAATACATAAGAATCCTCAAGTAATGAATAATCTAAAGCTATGACATCATTCTCGTTCATGTTATCCAATATAGAGTTTAATTTTTCATCAATTTCATTTCTAATTTTCAAAATCAAAGAACTTTTCATTTGCCAATTGTCTTTGATATTATGTTGATTTAAAATATCATTAAATATTTTATCAACATCTACATACTTAAATGAATAGTTTTCACTTAAGTATTTGGAAAGTTTTAATTTCCCATCTTTACTGTTTCCAGTTATACCTATTATCATAAACATTTCCCCTAAATTGGCTCCTATGCTACCATAATTTGGCAAAAAAGTCAATGTTTTTTTTGCTATTTTTAGTTATTTTTTACGATGCTTTTATTGAAAATTTGTATCATTTTGAGGCATAGAATTTAAATATAATATAATGCTTTCTTCTTTTGAATTAAACTTTTCATATGGACGAATTTCTAATGTTGTAAATTTCTCATATTGATCTGGAGGAAATAATTTTACTCTTATATCATTTATACGCACAATTCTATAATTTTTTGTAAAGAAAAAGAAATATTTTTTAATATTTTTAATTCATCAATATTACAAAAATCTATACACTCATTTAGCATTGCTTCTCCATGATAATTAATTTCATTTTTAACAAATGCTGAATCATTTAAACTAATAAAATATATATATCCCCAAATTTTATAAAGTTTATCAGGAGCTTCTAACCTATTATATCCTTGCAAGGGCTATATCTATAGTATACCCCATAATATTTCTTGGAGCATTTATTACAATTTTTTTATAATACTTCATTAATATATCAAAAACTTGATTTGTATTAATACTAGTTAAACCTAATTTATGTTTTCTAATATTGTTTATTTCATTTTTTATATTTTCTGTTTTCATTCTTCTCCTATCATATATAATCACAATCTTTTATTTTTGGTTATATATCAAACTCATACCTAATTCTTTTTTTCTCTTTCTTATTTTTTCTTCTATTCTATCTTTTTCTCTATTCACCTTTGAAAGTACATCCAAATTTTGTCCTGTTTGTTCATTAATCATCTTTATAATTTTATCATAATTATAGCCTTCATCATGTTTTCTTAAATAAAAGATTAATATCGCTAATCCAGTTAAGGCTATTAAACCAAAAAATATTAGTTGAATTGTAAGTATTAATGATTTTTCCATACAAATATCCTCCTTACAATACATAGTAAACTCAATTTAAACAACTCTAGTTTTTTTTCAAGAGTATTCTTTTCATTTTTTTACCCTATCAAAATATAAAAAATAATCTATCTCATATTTAATAGTGTACTTAAAAAATTCTCTTTGTTTCCATTTTTTTCTTTCGTCAACAATAACTACACCATATATATTACCAACAAAATTATTGCTACAACTAATAAATTATATTAAAAATTAAGCTTTTATTCACACTAACCACCACAATTTCAATAACCACAAAAAGAATTAATAAAAGGTATTTTCTTTAACAATTTTGAAATGTAATATATTCCAATAATTTCAAAAATAAATAATACTAATGTCATTCCAAATATAAATGGAACGCCACTTGTAGGTAGTATAAAGTCTAATGGGATGTTATTTTCACTGCAATATTTAACCCCCAAACAATAATCAAATTCCAAAAGCATAAATGTCAACAATGCCATTAAAAGTAAATATGTATTTATCATTGTAAATTCAAAATTGTTTTTTAAAATGTATTTCATTTTGCACATCCAATCTTTCATTTTTTTGTACTGCAATTTAATTATAACACAAAATAGCAAAAATAATAACTGAAAATAGCAAATCACCTATAATTTTTGTTCTTAATGGGAAAATTAAATTAGGTGGTAATTATGATAAATTTTACAAGATTAAAGGATATTAGAGAGGATAATGATATAAATCAAACACAAATGGCTGAAATATTAGATGTTAATCGTTCAACATATTCTTTATGGGAATTAGGAATTAATATTATTCCTTTAAAAAGTTTATGCAGTTTTGCAGATTATTTTAATTATTCTATTGATTATGTTTTAGGATTAACAAGCATAAGAAAAAATCCAAATTTAATTAAGGGATTAGACTTAATTAAACTTGGAAATAACATTAAAGAATTACGAATTAAAAATGAACTATCACAAGAAAATATTGCAAATATGATTGGCGTAACGCAAGCATGTATAACTAGATATGAAAAGGGACTAATATGTATCTCGACTTCAAATCTATATAAGCTATCAAAAGAATTTAAAATATCACTTTCCGAATTATGTGGGAAAGTAGAAAAATAGTGCTATTTTAATATTTTATTTCTTATGACATTATGACATTAGTATTTATATACATATACTTAATGTCATAATGTCATTTTTTATTTTTTCTCAATATATGCAATTACTTCTTCCATTTGTTCTTTAGTTTTTTTAACAATATATCTTATAATTATAGTTTCAATGATTGATACAACTAAAATAAATGCAAGGGTAAATATCTCTATTGGCACGAGAGTTGTGGATAAACTAAAATCCTCCTCAGATATATGGCAATTTCTATATATACATCCTTAAAGGAAGTTGTTGGTAATACTAAAACTATCCATAGATGGATTAGCTATATTAATAGTATCCATAAATACTAAATGAAAGTGAGGTGATGTAATGACAGCAAATGAAACATTAGAATTAATTTCAAAACAATGGTGTAATATTGATGATTTGATGCTACTAGGTGAATTTGGCAGAAACACAGCTTTAAAAATCAAAAAAGAAATTAAAGATAAATTAGCAAAACAAGGTTATATAATACCCAAACATGTAATTCCAATGAAGGAAGTAGTTGACTATTTAGATATAAATATTTCTTATCTTGAATCAAGAGTAAAGAAAGGAGTTTGATAATATGAGAGCTATTGAGGAAGAAGATATAAGTATAAAAAAAGACATCATTATTGAAGATATAATGATGTCTAGGGGTCTTTATTATTTAGTATCCAATGCAAAAGTAGGAAAATCAATAGCACATCTAAAAGGTAATCACACCATTGAAGAAAATGAAATTGATTATGATGAATTTGAGCTTGAAGCTGATGAAATTAATTCTGAATATGATAAAGATAAAGAAGAAGATTTTGAAATAACTATGTAATAGAAAATAAAAAATTATCAACGCACTTCAGAATCAGCAAAAACAGTGGTAAAATATTATTAGGAGTGCGTGATAGTTTTGTAGATAAGGAGGATGATATTATGGCTACAAGACTATTAGAGCAATATAAATGGACTAAAGATGGTCGAAAATGGGTATTTTATTGTTGGATTTCTTCATTAAATGGTAAGAGAAAGAAATATACTTCTCCTGCATCTAAAACTAAAAATGAGGCATTAAAAGCTGAAAGAGAGTACTCTTTAAAAATGAATGTTGTAAAAGAAGATAAAAATATGACATTTAAAGAACTTTATACTAAATATTATTCGTATCAAGAAAATAAAGTCAAACCCACTACTCTTAAAACATATAGAGATAGAATCAAATATATGCAATTATTAGACAATGTTAAATTAAAAGATTTAAGTGTCAAACACTACGAATTATGGAGAAAAGAAATCAATAAATTTGATATTAGCACAACATATAAAAATGATATACAAAAATTTATTAAAATAGTACTTAATTGGGGAAATAAAATGTATGATTTTGATTTTAGAAATTTTTATAATAAAATAACTAAATTTATTAATCATAATGAAATAAAAAAAGAAATGGACTTTTATACCCTAGAAGAATTTAAAAGATTTATAAGCAATGAAGATAATTTAAAATTCAAATGTCTTTATGAAACTCTATATTATTGTGGGCTTCGTAGAGGTGAAGCTAGAGCATTGACTTGGAATGATATTAATTTTGAAGATAAAGAATTACGAGTAAATAAAAATATAGTTCAATTAGAAGGTGAAAACTCTCATAAATATATGGTAACGACGTCAAAAACCAAATCTAGTATAAGAACTATACCAATAGCAGAAACACTTTTAAACGACTTTAAAAGGCTATTAGAACAAGATAAAAAGACTTATGGATTTAAAAAAAGTTGGTATGTGTTTGGTACTGATATTCCGATTACTAACTCACGATTAAGAGATAGAAAAAATCAATTATGCCAAAAAGCAAATTTAAAGCAAATTAGAATACACGATTTCAGACATAGTTGTGCATCGCTTTTAATAAATAATGGTGCTAATATAACTATGGTTGCCAAATATTTGGGGCATACAAAAATAAATGAAACATTAAATACTTATTCTCACATGTTCAAAAACAAACTGAATGATATAGTAAATACAATAAATAAACTTACATAAACTTTGTTAAATAATAAAAAAACTACCAAAGTGGGTAGTTATATGGGTGGTTGAAACTCTAATTAATTTTATAAAACCCCTATAAAACAAACAAAAAGCGGAGCCAAATTGGCTCCTTCAGGGGGTTCGGTTGAATATACTCTCACATTATATCGTCGTGAGAGATATCAGCATAATATCTCTATCATGCATATTAATAATATCTAAGAAAAAAAGAAAAGTCAATTATTTTAACTCAACTTTTTTAAAATATTTCTACTTTACACTTTTAATAATTTGTATTCATTGTGTTAACAAAGAATTCTTTTAATTCATCTTTACACTGTTCATCTAAAAGATACTCTTCACTATCTTCACGAGCTTTTAACAATATCTCATAATCATCTCTAAGAGATGCTATTTTAAATGACATATCACCGCTTTGTTTAGTCCCAAATAAATCACCATGTCCTCGTAATTTAAAGTCTTCCTCACTAATTTTAAAGCCATCATTTTCTTTTTCCATAATATGTAATCTCTTAGTATCTGTATCACTAATTAAAATACACTTAGCCTCATCTTCACCACGACCAACTCTTCCACGTAACTGATGAAGTGTAGATAATCCAAACCTATTAGCGTCAAATATTACCATAGTCGTAGCGTTACTAACATCTACTCCAACCTCAATAACTGTCGTTGAGATTAATATCTGAATCTTATTCTGTAAAAATTCTTGCATAATTAAGTCTTTAGCTTTACTAGCCATTTTCCCATGCACTATATCTATTTTATAATATTCACCAAAGGCAAGCCTCATCTTATCTCTTAAATCACATACAGTAGCAAGATCACCAGAATTTTCACTTTCTTCTATAAGTGGCGCAATTATATATATTTGATGATGTTTCTTTAACTCGTCAAGCATCATTTGTAAAACTTCTTTAATTTCTTGATTACTCTTAACATAAGTTTTTACAGGTTTTCTACCACTAGGTTTTTCTTTAATAATAGATGTATCCATATCCCCATAAATAGTTAAAGCATATGTACGAGGAATAGGAGTCGCACTCATATATAATATATCTGGCATAACTCCTTTATTTTGTAAATTACCCCTTTGGTTAACTCCAAAACGATGTTGTTCATCTGTTATTACTAAGCCTAAATTATGATAGTTAACTTCTTCTTGAATTAATGCATGTGTACCAATTACTATACTTATACGCCCATCCTCTAATCCTTTATATATATCTGACTTTTCTTTTTTTGTAGTAGAACCAGTCAACAAACTAACCTCTATTGGATAATCCTTTAAAATATTTTTTAAATTATTATAGTGTTGAACAGCAAGTATTTCAGTAGGTGCCATCAAGGCTGATTGATATCCACAAAGACTATTAACATACATAGCGATAAAAGAAACAATAGTTTTTCCACTACCAACGTCTCCCTGCAACAATCTATTCATTCTGTGAGACGACTCCATATCCTTTAAGATATCATTAACAGCCTTTAACTGATCACCAGTAAGTTTAAATGGCAAATGTTCAATAAATTTAGAAACATCATCATGATTAATTTCTCGCTTAATACCAACTACATTTTTTCTCTTTTCTAATTTTAGGTAATTAATCTTATACATAAATTGAAATAATTCTTCATACTTTAGTCGATACTTAGCCTCCTCCAATTTTTCATCCGTAGGAGGATTATGTACAATATTAAGTGCAGTCTTTTTATTAACAAAATTATATTTTTCAATATATTTATTTGGAATATAATCTCTTATTTGCTTACCATACATTAAAAGAGCCATATTAATATAAGTACTTAAATTTTTATTAGTTAAACCACTAGTAGCGTGATAAACCGGCTCAATTTTTACTTTATTAGAAAGTGTTCCCATTTTTATTTCAGCAGCTGTTATAACATTTTTTGCTTTATCATACTTTCCAACAACTGTAACACCAATACCTATTTCCAAATCTTTTTTCATAAAAGCTCTATTAAAGATAGAAACACCCACTACACCACTTTGAGTAACTAGTCTAAAATTCATTTTATTTAATCCCGCTTTAAATCTCATCAAAATTGGCACACTCTCTATTTTTCCATCAATGATAATGTGTTCCTTATCTAAAACCTCATTTAAATTATCCCTTCTTAAATATTCATAACGAAAGGGATAATGTGTAACTAAATCCTCAATTGTATATATTCCAATTTTTTCAAGTAATGAAAGGGCTTTTGGACCAATTCCTTTTACATTTTTTAACTCATCCACATAAACCACTTCCTCATCTCGCCTTATTATAACACAGAGCCACCAATAAAATCAAATAAAATATTAACATTTAACACGCTACTATGATATACTAAAAATGAGAAAGATGAGGAAAAATTATGAATGAAAAAAGAAAGAAATTATTACTAAATATTCTAAAACTAGCAGTTGCTTTTGCATCATTTGAGTTAAGTCCACTCTTAAAACTATTGCCTATAACTATTTTTAAACTAAACGTAAACAAGATATCAACTACAACTAATTATATTTTGTCTATATACACTTACATCTGTCTAGTTATTATCCTATTTCTAATGTATCGAAAAGAATTAAAAATAGAATGGCAAAGATTTAAAAATCACTTCGCAAAAAACATGGATACTGCTTTTAAATATTATTTTATTGGATTATTTGGTATGATGTTTTTTAATATTATCATCAATTTTGTTTTAAAATTAGGTGGTCCACAAAATGAAAAAAACGTTCAAAGTATGATTCATTCTTCTCCCTTTTTAATGCTTATTTGTGCTGGACTATTCGCCCCTATAGTTGAAGAATTAATTTTTAGAAAATCATTTAAGAATGTATTTAGTAACAAATGGGTATTTGTAATTATTTCAGGACTAATTTTCGGTGGCCTACATGTTATTGATTACACTTTTCAAAACCCGTTAGAAATTCTTTATATTCTTCCTTATGGTATACTTGGAGGAACATTCGCCTATATGGATTATGAAGTGGATTCAGTTTTTCCATCAATTACTATGCATATGCTTCATAATACCCTACTCACTATACTTTCAATATTAGTTTAGAAGCCAAGGCTTCTTTTTTTTATAAAAAAAAGAGGCTTAATCAATACCTCTTACAACAATACTATCAAATAAACTTAACACAATTGCGAAAGCTCCTTGAAATAAAACCAACAAAATATACTCTAACCAAAAAGTATCAGTAAATATCATATTATATTGAAATATCATACATATCATATTATAAATTAGTAAATCAAATATATAATTAATTATAACACCCGCTATTGGTAATCTTGTATTTACAAGTAAATAATTGTAAATTGCCAAGCTAACAGATTGACTAAACAAATAAGCTATTGTAAATCCTAAGCAACTAAACAAATTAAAACTATTATAGATAATAAAATTAGTACATAAGCCATAAAAGAATAACACAAATGTGGAAATTCCAACCGACATCATAGCGTTCTTATATCCTATTTCTTTATTAATTACATTGGAAATAAAAAATATAATTGGTGCCAACAAATACATCATACATAATTTAGCTCCCCTATAATTAATAAACAAATTATGTAAAGAGAAAATGAATATTGCCGCCGCACACAACAAAATAGTATAAGCTCCAAATAATTGTTTTATCGTATTTTTCTGTTCCTTTATAATCTCCACATTACTTTTTCTTGCCATTAAAATCACACACCCTCTATCTAATAAAATTATAACACATCTCTTTATTTAAAAAAACAATATTTTATAATATTAATTTTCATGTTAAAATAATAATAGGTGATGATATGACTACTAGAGAAGAAAAGAATAAAGAAATACAAAAAAAATTAGAAAACGAAGAAAAAAGTAAACAAAGACGTAAAATAATAAAAAAAATTGTTTCGGTCATTATCATAATCTTCTTTGCTTTTTTAATTTTTATATTATACACACACTATGCCGCAACTAGTGGCTTAATTGTAAAGGAAAAAAGAATTGTGGAACCATCACTTCCAACCTCTTTTAACGGATTTAAAATTATTCACTTTAGTGACTTACAATATGGCTCAACTGTTTATGGAGATGAATTAAATAGTCTTGTAAAAAAAATAAATGAGAGATCTCCTAGTATCATAGTGTTTACAGGAGATTTAATTGATAAAAATTATAATGTCTCACATAAAGAAATTGAAAAAATTATCAAAACATTAAGTAATCTTAACGCAGATATAGGAAAATATGCTGTAACGGGTGATGAAGATAATGATAATTTTACAACTATTCTAAAACAAGCTGGCTTTACAATACTTGACAATAATTATGATTTAATATATAACCGCTCCAATAATCCTATCTTGATAACAGGGCTTTCATCTAGTTCCAAGAATCGTGATATTGATAAAGCTTTTGAATATTTTAATGATCCAACATCAAATAAAGAAATTTATAGCATCGTTATCATGCATGAAGCAGATAGTATAGATGAGGTCATATCAAAATATAAAGTAAACCTAGCTTTGGCTGGAGGAAATTTAAATGGTCAAATTCGCTTTCCTGGTATAGGTGGACTATTAACTCGTGAAAATGCTTCCAAATATTTAAATGAATATTACAAAATTTCCAATACTAATTTATATATATCTAGTGGTGTGGGTACAGACAACAGTCAAATTAGGATGTTTAATAGACCAAGTATCAACTTCTTTCGCCTAGCCACAAACAATTAATCTAAATTATGAAGAAAATAAAAATTTCTTCTTTTTTTGTGCCTTTTTCTTTATATAAACAGAAACACTTCCAATTTTATCATTATCTAATAAAACATTTACTACTCCGACCTTTGTACCATTTTTATAATTTTTAATCTTATTCAATTCAACAATAGTCTTTATTTTAGATTTTTCTTCTTCCATAAGTGGATACTTAAATGATTTCTTTAAATACAAATTATCTTTATAAAAATTATTCTTTATTTCAAAATTATCCTTATCAACAATAGTATAACTTTTATATTTTTCAAACAAGTAATCATAAAGATTTGCGTGCGTCTCATATTGATTAGCATCCTTTAGTGTTACAGCTGTCAAACGTAGACCATACTTTTCAGCCGTTGTAACTAACGTTTTTCCTGCACTCGGCGTATATCCATTTTTTCCACCAGTAGCGTAATCATATTGCTTTAAAAATTTATTACGATTATACCACAAATAAGATTTATTATTTGATTGGACTTCATATTTATAAGTCTTTGTAATTTTTCGATATTCTTTTGAAGTTCTATAAATATAACTAGAAAGTAAAGCCATATCATGAGCCGTAGAATAATTTTTAGTTTCTTCATCAAGACCATGACTATTCATATAAGTAGTACCAGTCATTCCTATTTCTAAGGCCTTCTTATTCATTAACTTAACAAATTCTTTTTCATTAGAGCATATGTTATTAGCAATCACAACAGCCGCATCATTTCCACTTCTCAATAACAAACCATAAAGTAAATCTTGAAGCTTCATCTCCTCTCCTTTTTCTAAATAGATATTTGTACCATACATTTTTAAAACTTCATCACCCGCAACAAAAACATCATTTAGATTTCCTTTTTCTAAAGCAATTGTTGCTGTCATGATTTTTGTAATTGACGCTACTAACCTCTTTTCATTAGCGTTTTTTTGATACAATATTCTACCACTATCTATATCCATAACAATACTACTCCTACTAGTATCATTAAAAGCAAATACATTTTTCGGTATCATAATACATAGAAGAAGTAAAAAAATAAGAATTGTTTTTTTCATTAAATCACCTATTACTATTCTATTTTTAGCAAATAAAAAAATTCAAAAAAGTCTGATAATTTGCAAAAGATGTCTCTAGACTTGAAAAAATATGAAAAATGTGATATAATCTGTCCAAATAAGAGGGGGATACTTATGGAAGAAAAGGATAAAATTAAAATTTTAAAGGAAGCAGAACAAGCCATCAAGATGTGTAAGGTAATTTCTAATAAGAGTTTTAAAGATTTTAATAGATATTGGATTAGACAAGATAAGGCCTTTCAAAAATATAGCCAATGTTACTGTTTTTCAAATGAGATACTAAAAGAATATTATAATAGAATTAATTTTTCTAATAAAGATGTTCTAACAGTCTGTGGTTCAGGAGATCAGATAATAGAATCTCTTGCCCGTGGAGCAAGAAAAGTAGATAGTTTTGACTCAAATAAATTAACATACTATAACCTATATTTAAAGATTGCCGCTATTAAAGCTCTAAAATACGATGAGTTCATAAAATTCTATAACTTATATTCTAAAGATAATAAGAAATATATTTATACTGAACTAAGAGATGCCATTAAAAAAGAAGATATAAAACTATTTTGGGATAAATTTTTCCAAAATGATGAAGAATTATTTACGACATTTTTCTTAGGAGAACATAACAACAAAAACATAGAATCTAGAGAAGAAAGTGCAAAAATCAGCCTAACACAAGCAAAAAATAATATTTCTTATCTCGAAGAAGATACTTTTAAAGATGTAAAAAAGAAAATAAATGAAGATAGTATTACTTTTAAAGAAATGGATATATTTGATGTAAAAAAGAAGTACAATAACAAATATGACTTTATAAACTTTTCAAATATTTTCAACTATGTAGATACTAAAAAATTTATTAGTTATATAAAACAATTATTAGAAGATAACTTATATAATGACGGTGAAATAATTCTAGACTATATTTGGGAGTATAGTGAAAAATTCCAATCTTTTGCCATATTCCTTATGGATCTTTATGAACTAAATCCTAATATTATAACCTTCAATAACAACTATAATGGTAATGATGCTGTTGTGGTAAAAAAGAAAAAAAGAAGCTAATTTAGCCTCCGTATAAACCATGTAACTTTTGCCTATCAGAATCACTGATATCATCAAGTATCCATTTATCATTTTCTTTATGTAACGTGAAGATAATTTCATTTTTGATTTTATCTTCCGTTTTTTTCATTTCACTAATTTTATAATCCCAATACTTTTCTTGATCTATTTTACCATCATCTTTTTGAAACTTCTTTTTATTATTCTCATAATACTCTTCACTTTTATTAAGTGCTGATCTATAATCAAATGTTTCAACCTCTACTGTTACAGTAGCATTTTCTCCACTAGTATTTTCATCCTTTATTTTATATGAAATATTTTGATATTGTCTTTCGATAAGATTCTTATAATCTTTCTTTTGATCATCTGTTAAATCTTTATTATTAGAAACAATACTATCTAATTGGCTTAAAACCTCACTATCCATTCTTTGATATTTACTCATAAATTCTTCTATTTTACTAGTTGGTGTATTAGTATTGGTGCTACAACCTGATAAAAATAAAACAATTGTAAACAAAACTAAATAAAATTTCTTCATATTTTCCTCCATTAATATAATGATACAAATTAGAGCTTTTATACTTAAAAACATATAATTTTCATATAATTAAATATGAATTATGAAGAAATAAACGAAAAATTAAAAATATTAAATACGGAAGATTATATTTGGCTTATTTATATTGGAATAATATTTATGAGTTGGTATTCAAACAGTCTCGAAAGAAAATATTTCACTGAAAATGATATAGAAAGTAAAACTAAATACCAAAAAATCATGGTTTTAATTTTTACTATTTTAATCGTTATATATCTTTATTTTCTGAAAGAATCAATCAATGATATAAAAAATTTAAAACCTTGGGATACTTCCAAAAAGAAAAATTTGGTTTATCTATCGTTTCTAGGCTCTTTATTAATTGCCATAAGCGGTTTTATATTTTTATATATCTCAATAGTTGATGAAAATCTAGATATTGAACTTGCCTTTAATTAATAAGTACTTTTTAATTGAATATAATTAAAAAAAGGAGGGATATAATTGATACCAAATATTCCTCCTAAATTATTTTCACTCAGTGCCGTCGTTGTTGGCTATATTTTAATAGATGATATGACAGCTAACGAACAAAATGCCGTTGGTAACTGGTTGATGTTAGTAGCACAAGTATTATCTACAAATGCTTTTTACAGAGCTGTCATGCAAGAACGAGGATTAGAGCCTAAGGATTCTACCGAAACAGGTAGAAATAATGCCGATACCTTTGCGGGCAATGGTCAAAACACATCTAACAGAAGTAATAGAAATGAAACTGAAGAAACGATTGCTATGTTAGAAAAAATGGTAAAAGCCATGCAAACGGAAATAAATCAAATTAAAAATAATATTTAACTATTTTTTAATTAATTCTTTAGATGAATTAATTTGACTATATTGATAAGCCTTTGTAAAGTCAGGATTTTCACTATTTTCTAAGATATATTCTATTATTTTTTCCTTAAGACATTTCAAATTTTCTACCTCTTTTATATCAATTTTAGCAGTAGACAAAATATCAAAAATGTCATCCATTATATTATCTTTTTCTAAAAAATTCTTACCTGCACACTCAATATAATGATTACTCAAATCCTCAAGTACAAAAGAAAATAATTTTTTATCACTATCCATCACTTTACTTGTTAATTCACTATTAAATAGTTGTAAATACTCATCTTTATTATTTACAAGTTCAAAATTGGTTGTTGATGGAGAACAAGTCAAACAATTACGTCTATTTTCTCTAATAAAAGAAACCCCTAATTCCATAAGATTAATTAACTTGTCATATAATAACAAAATTTCATTACTAATATATTTTATTCTATCACAAGGTATATATGTTTTACCTAGATCTTTAGCAAAACCAAGAAAAATATCCTCTTCCCTCTTTGCAATTTCAAAAACATCTATCTTACCACATATATCCTCTAATGAATATTGCATATTACCATCTATTAGGAAAAATCTTCCTCTTAATTTTTCTAATTCATCATTAGTATTTTCTTCTAATCTACTCTTTTCTTTTTTCAAACTAACAATTATATTTTCTAATTCATCTATTCTTTCATAAGCCTTATTATATATTTTTATTTTATCTTCCATTATAAACCCTCCATGACTACTAACTATAATAACAGAAAAACGACTGTGCAACAAGTCGTTTTTATTTTAATTAATTTTTCTCTCTTATTTTGATATGTGCTTCCCTAAGTTGTAACTCTGAAATATCACTAGGTGCTTGCATTAAGCTATCTGCTCCATTAGCATTTAGTGGGAATGCAATAGTTTCTCTAATAGAATCTTCATCAAGTAACATCATAAGCATTCTATCAATACCAGGAGCCATTCCTGCATGAGGAGGTGCCCCATATTGGAAGGCTGTATATAATGCTCCAAATTTTTCTTCAATCACATCTTCACCTAAACCAACAACAGCAAAAGCTTTTTTCATAACTTCTGGATCATGATTACGAACAGCACCACTTGCCATTTCAACACCATTACATACAAAGTCAAACTGTTCAGCAACTATTTCATCAATATTTTCATTTTCAAGAGCCTTACTTCCACCCTTTGGATTATTAAATGGATTATGAGTAAAATCATACTTTTCTTCTTCTTCATTCCACTCATACATTGGGAAATCTTTGATAATACAAAATTCAAATTTATTAGGATCCATAAGATCTAACTTACGACCTAACTCATCTCTAATCTTACCTGCAAGAGTAGCAGCATGCTTACGATCAGCAATAAAGAATAAAACACTGTTAGGTACTAATTCTGCTTTTTCTATTAAAGCTTTGCGATCATCATCTGTTAAGAATTTATCAATAGGTCCAGCAAAACTCATATCTTCCATAACTTTAAAATAACCAATACCAGGCATACCAATAGATTTAGCGTAATCAACTAATTCATTAAACCAAGAATTTGATTTTGATGCAATATTATCTACTTTAATTCCTTTAACTTGAACTCCTCTAAAAGGTCTAAAATCAGTATCCTCAAATTGTTCTGTCAAATCGATGATTTCAAGTGGATTACGTAAATCTGGTTTATCAGTACCATATTTTTCCATAGATTCTTTAAATGATATTCTTCTAAATGGACGAGGACTTATTTCTTTGTTTGAGAAATGTTTATATGTTTCATAAAATAACTCTTCACCTAATTCTAAGACATCTTCTTCTTCTGCAAAAGCCATTTCAAAATCTAATTGATAAAACTCTCCATATACACGGTCACTTCTAGCATCTTCATCTCTGAAACAAGGGGCAATTTGAAAATATTTATCGAATCCTCCACACATTAATAATTGTTTAAATTGTTGAGGTGCTTGTGGTAGAGCATAAAACTTACCATGATACTTACGACTAGGTACAATAAAGTCTCTTGCACCTTCTGGTGAAGAAGCTGTTAAAATTGGTGTTTGAATTTCTATAAATTCACGTTCTTCCATAAAGTTTCTCATAAAACGAATAACCTTATTACGAAATAAAATGTTACTTTTTACTTTAGGATTACGTAAATCTAAATAACGATATTTAAGTCTTACATCCTCTCCTGATTCATGTGAAGTCATTACTTCAAATGGTAAAACATTTTTACTCCTACCAAGTACAGTAATAGAATCAACTAATAATTCAATCTCCCCTGTCTTAATACGATTATTATAGTCTTCTTCTGCTCTTTTTCTAACAGTTCCTGTAACACTAACACTAGATTCACGTGTTAAATTATCAAACATTTTATCATCATTAACAAGTTGTAATGTATCATATTGATCACGAATATCTACAAATATAACTCCTCCATGATCACGAATATTTTCAATAAAACCGGCAACTTTTACAGTTTTACCTATATCATCATTATTTAATTTTCCACAATAATGATCACGATATTTATTTTCTTTCATTAATTTTTCCTCTTTTCTAACTCTATTTTAATAAGTTCCAAACTACGATTTGGATTAGCTTGACGATTAGATTTTTGCATTACTTTACCAATAAAGTAGTTAACTACATAATCCTTGCCCTCTTCTACATATTGTCTTACTTGGTCAGGATTTTCATCTATTGCCTCTTTGATAAACTCTAATAATTTAGAATCATCACTAATTTGAGAAATATTAGATTCATTAATTATTTCAAGTGGATCTTTTTTCTTTTCAATAGCTTGATATAAAATCTTTTTAGCATTATCTAATGAAATCTTTTTAGCATATACTAAATCAATTACTCCACTTAACATCTTAGGTGTAATAAAGAATTGATCTATTGAAATTTCTAACTTTTTTAGGGAACTAAGTACTGCCGTTGTAACAAAGTTAACAGTAAGTAAGGTATCGCTGCCATATCCTAAAACTTCTTCAAAATAATCAGCAATTTTTCTATTTTTAGCAAGTACTGAAGCATCATATAAAGATAAATTATATTTTTCCATATACATTTCTTCTCTATCTAATTTTAATACTGGAACAGTTTTTCTAATTTCTTCTAAGTACTCGTCTGTTAATTTTACAGGAGCTAAATTTGGTTCAATATAATATTTATAATCTATAGCGTCAACTTTTTTACGCATTGGATAAGTCTTTCCATCATCAGCTATTCTTCTTGTTTCTTGAACAACTTTTTCGCCACTTTCCAAAACTTCGGTTTGTCTTTTTATTTCATATTCAATAGCCGCTCTTACTTGATCAAAAGCATTAATATTTTTCATTTCAACCTTTGTACCAAGAACATTACTTCCTTCTTCCATCAATGAAATATTAACATCACATCTCATTTGTCCCTTATTACTACGAGCCTCACTTACCTCACAAAATAGAAATAAATCTCTTAAATCCTCTAAGAAAGTAACAGCTTCATCTGCAGAAGACATACATGGTTCAGTTACTATTTCCATAAGTGGAATACCAGATCTATTATAATCTATTAAAGAATAATTATTCATATGATCAAGAGATGCTGTATCTTCCTCTAAATGAAGTTGATGAATATAAACACGTTTGATGGCATCACCTACTCTAATATCCAAATATCCATCTCTTCCCATAGGTTTAGTTACTTGAGTAATTTGATATCCTTTTGGTAAGTCAGGATAAAAATAATTTTTACGATCAAAAATAATTTCATCTGGTTGATAACAGTGTAAAGCCATAGCTGTTTTTATAGCTTTTCTACAAGCTTCTTCATTAACAACTGGTAAAATTCCAGGAAGTCCTAAATCAACTGCTGACACATTTTCATTAGGAATCATTGAAAACGTATTAGGCGCACCAGAAAAGTTTTTTGATTTTGTTTCAAGTTCACAATGAACCTCTAATCCAATAACAACCTTATACATCTTTATCCCTCCAATTTCCTTTAAATCCTGTTACTTCTTCTATTTTATTTGCCATATTTAAAACCACATCATCTTCTAAAATTCTACCTGTTATATTAACTCCAACAGGCATTGAAGAAACTTTAGCATATGGAATAGTAATACTTGGAAAACCACCAAAATTAGCTATAGCCATATGGTTTTCAAGTAACAAATAACGATCAGACAACTTATCAGAAGAATCATCAAATTTAGGAGCAATACCACCACTAGCTGGTAAAATCATTCCATCATATTCCTTAAATAATTCATTAATCTTTTCTACTATTAATCTTCTAACACGACAAGCATTTAAATAAAGTCTTTCTTGATTTTCTTTTTGTAAAATATAACTTCCTAACACAAAACGTCTCTTAATAAGTTCTGAAAAACCTTTAGTACGAGCATCAAACATAATTTCTTCTGGAGTATTTCCTTCTCCTCTTACTCCAAACTGTATTCCCGTAAGATTAGCATTATTACTTGTAGCCTCAGCACAACTAATAGTCATATAACTAGGATAAATTGCTTCAAGTAAATGTTTATCAATAGAAACTTCTTCTACAGTAAACCCTGCCTCACGACACTTATCCAGTAAGATATAAAATTTATCAAGAACCTCATGTAATTCTTTATCATCTACATCTTTATATAAATTTCTATCACAAATTTCTTTAATGTAAAATAATTTTCTATTAGAAATATCATTATTAATTGAATCAAGGTAACTCTTACCATCATCTTTAAGAGATGTCATATCATGATAATCACTACCTTTTAATATATCAGTAAGTATTGCAGCATCTTCTACTGTTTTTGTAAAAGTACCAACATGATCCAAGCTTGAAGCGAAAGCAAATAATCCATATCTAGAGATTCTACCATAAGTTGGCTTAAATCCAACTACTCCACCAAAACTAGCTGGTTTTCTTATTGAGTCCCCTGTATCACTACCAAGCGCAAAAGGTACAATTCCAAGACTAACAGCCGCTGCACTACCAGCAGATGATCCTCCAATTTGGCGCGTAATATCATAAGGATTTTTAACTACCCCTGTATGACCAGTAGTACCAGTACCACCCATAGCAAGTTCATCAAGAACAGTTTTTCCAACTAACACTGCCCCTGCATCCCTTAGCTTTTTATAACTAGTAGCATCATAAACTGGCACATAATCTTTCATTATATTAGAAGAACCTGTAGTTAAAATACCAGAAGTAGAAAAATTATCCTTTAAAGCATATGGAATACCTGTTATCAAAGTATCTTTTTTCTTTTTCATTTTATATTTAGAAAGAATAGTTACAAAAGCATTATAATCAGCTTGAAACTTATTAGCTAAATCAACTGATTCATTAAATAACTCTTCACTAGTTACTACTACATTATCCAAATCTGTTCTTAAATCTGTTATTGTTTTATCCTGAATATTATATTCCATCTTATTCCACCACCTTTGGTAATTTAACTTGATCATTATACTGATGTTTACAATTAGTCAAAACTTCATTAACCGTAAGTGTATCATCTAAGATAACTTCATCTTTTCTTAAATGAGCTTCATACGTTATAAATGGAAAAGACATTGGCTGAACATCCTTAATATTAGGAATATTTTCAATCAAATCCATCTGTTTCAAAATAGTTCTAAACTCTTCTTGTAATGTTTCATACTCACTATCATCCATATCAAACATTAATTTAGCAGCATAATCTTTTAACTTTGCTTTACTAACTTCGTATTCCATATTCATTCTCCTTTCAAACAAAAAAACTATTCATTCCTAAAAAGGGACGAATAGTTTCCGCGGTACCACCCAAATTACTATAAAATATAGTCACTCTTACTTATAACGGCAAGTACCGGCTTAGTCTACTTTATTCTTTAAGCTCTCCAAAGTGTTATTCAGAAGACTTTCTTATCTACATTCCACCATCAGTAGACTCTCTTTAAAGAAATAATCCCCCTACTTCTCTTCATCAACGATTTCAGTGTTTATTTTACTATTAACAATCTACATTGTCAACATATTTTTATTAAGCAGCCATACCTTTTATTTGACTATTTTCATTGTTATAACTATCTTCATTAAATATTTTTTCTAAAACACTATCAATTTGTGCCTGAATTTCATCTTTTTCTTTTTCTTTATTTTTTAACTCCTGAGTTAATTTTTTTAATTCTGCTCTATAACCTGCCATTTTAGTAGATTGTTCACTAAGAGTAATTACTTTATTTGTATTATTCATTGCTTCTACTTTATTATTATTGTCAACAACAGTAACATTTTCAAACACATTATTAGCGGGAAATCCAGCAAAAACATCAGGAGTACTAGATAAAGTGTTAGTAACAGGGGCAACAGGATTACTTGGAACACTTACAATTGTCTTTTTTACTTCAAACATTGGTGAACTCTTTTTATTCAATGTTTCTTGTCCATTTTCCATAACTTTTTGAGTCACAAAGATTAAGCATTGTTTCTCTTCACATTTTGCATATAAATCAACTGATCCTGTAGCGTCTATCTGACAAGCTGACAACCACTTTTCAGTAACTTCATTAATATCTTGTCCAAAATATTCTTTATCATAATTAAGATTTTTAGTTTTATTTACTACTTTATCGAACTCCATACCTAAAGTAGAATTACCGCCATTATTCGCAACATTAAAATTTTCCAAACTGTCCATCTGTTTACCTAAGAATGCTAAACATTTAGCTTTTAATATTTCAACACATAAATACATAGGTATTTTTGAATCAAGACTATCATTATTTTTTGTTGTGAAAGTATCTCCTAATATTTTATTATTAACATCCTGATTATCAACAATTTTATTAACCACCGCTAAAAAACTTATAACATCAGAAAGATAAGTATTAACAACATTACCATCTTTATTAGCTAAACTAGCATTATCATCTAATAATCTAGAACAATTTATATCAATATATCTTCTTGTATCTTCTGGATTTTGAAAGAATACCTGATTAGCCTGTGCATCAACATATTGACTTGCAGGTGTAGTCATACTCATATGTTCATATGCCATCAATTGATCAAATACTTGGTTCTGAAAAACTTTATTTCCTACTTCATCCACTAAAATATTATTTTCATTTTTTCTTAAACTACTAATATTCATACTCGCACCTCTATTCTATTAATAATATTACCATAATTTAGTTATCTTGAAAATAGAAATTTAAAAAAATATTGTATTAATGTTATTATTATAACCAAATTTATATTTTAATATTTAAATTATTGTTTTTTTCTGATAAAATCTAATCAAAGGGTGATATTATGTATATTTTAAGTGCTATTTGTTCAGATTATGCCCTAGCAAGTGTCTTAGGAATAATCAAAAGAATAATTACAATTCTTCAAATAGTAGTTCCCATCTTTTTAATTATTGGTGGTTCAATTACTTTCTCTAAAGCTTTAATAAATCCTGACGATGGTCCTAAAGCTAAAAAAAATTTTCTCAATGCTATTGCGAGTGCTGCCATAGTATTCTTGATGCCATTTTTAATAAACAGTATTATGGCTATCATTAGTGCTTATGGAGATGTTGGTATAACTGATAGTAATGGTAATAATACTGCATTTAATATTTCATCATGCTGGAGTAATGCCAATGTAACAGACATTTCTTCTAGTTCCATTTCTAATTATAATGAAAACACTTCAATAAGTGATGAGGCAAACGGAAACATGAGAACAAATTCTAATAGTCAAAATAATAATAGAAATAATTCAAATAACAGTAACAAAAACAACAATAGTAATAATTCAAACAACAGCAACAAAAATAATAAAAATAATAAAAATAATAAAAATAATAAAAATAATAAAAATAATAAGAATAATAACACTAACTCTAATAGTAATAACAAAAATAACAATTCTAAAACTGATACATCAACTAACAATTATAGTAGTTTTGTTTTAGTAGGTGATTCAAGATTCGTAGGCCAAAAAAGTAGCGGTTTTAAAAATTCCAAAACAACATATATTGCCTCAGTCGGCAAAGGTCTAACTTATATGAAAAGCAATGAAGAAGCCATGAAAAAAAAGGATTCTAAGAACACAGCCTATGTCATAAATATGGGTGTAAATGACTTGTACAACGCTAATAGTTACGTAGAATATATAAATAAAATTGCTAAAAATTACAAAGGTGACATTTACTATCTTTCCGTTAATCCTGTAGAGGAAAGTAAAGCCGCAAACAATGGTTACAGCATCAAAAACTCTGACATTGAAAAATTTAATAGTACACTAAAAAGCGGCTTAAAAAATGTGACTTATCTAGATTCATATAATTATTTAAAAAATAATGGTTTTTCAACAACAGATGGTATTCACTACGACAAAAAGACATATCAAAAAATATATAGTTATATTAATTTCAATGTAAAATAGAAGGCAAAAGCCTTCTTTTTTATTGCAACATTTCCCCTTTAAAGTTATTAACTTGTTTCCTATTTAAAATAATAAGTCTTTTAGCATTTCTTTCTAAATCACTTAAATATTTTTTTCTTTTTCTTAAGCCCAAATTACGCCATTTAAACATCTTAATAAGCATTTTAAAGTTAACTTCATATGGAGAATATTCTAAACCAACTCTTTGTAAAAACCATCTTTTGATAATTCTTTCACCAAGCACAATTCTATTAATATTTAAATAAATAACGACATCAGCAAGCACTACTGACCTACTAAAAACATCTCTTCCAACATCTTCTATAACCCAATTATCACTTTCTAATATTTTATTAAATTTTTTTTGAACATCTAAAACATCTCTTTTTATATCATTATTCCATATTACACTATCAAGTTCAACATACAAGATATCTAGTTCTTTAGAAATACGTTTTGCCAGAGTACTCTTCCCGCTTCCTACCGGTCCAACTACATAAATTTTCATACGCTCACTCCTATATATATTATACATAATATTCTAAAATATGGCTTTAATATCTAATAATATTATGCTAAAATAAAATCTAGGAAGTGAAAAACATGAAAAAAAATATCTTAACAGGACTTCGTCCAACTGGAAACCTACATTTAGGACACTATTTCGGTGCTTGCCAAAACTATTTAAAAATGCAAGATGAGTATAACTTTTTTCTTGAAATAGCTGATGTTCAAGCTTTAACCGATAATTTTAATAACCCTGAAAAAGTTCGACGAAACGTCTATGAAATTACAATGGATTTACTATCTATCGGAATAGATCCTTCCAAAGTAAATTTCTTCATTCAATCTAAAATACCAGAAATAGCAGAATTAACTGTTTTTTACTCTAACTTAGTAACAGTCGCTAGATTAGAAAGAAACCCTACTGTTAAAACAGAAATAGCCCAAAAAAAGGAGCTTTTCGGTAATAATGGAGAAAGCATAACCTATGGTTTTCTAGGATATCCTGTCAGTCAGGCAGCAGATATTACGGCTTTTAACGGTGCACTAGTTCCTGTAGGAGACGATCAACTACCACTACTTGAACAATGCCGTGAAATAGTTCGTAAATTTAACTCTATTTATGGAGAAACTCTTACTGAGCCAGAACAAGTCTTAAGTACAACCACTAGAGTAAAAGGTCTAGACGGTAATGAAAAAATGGGAAAAAGCCTAGGTAATGCCATTTACTTAATTGATAATGAAGAAACTATAAAGAAAAAAGTTATGGGGGCTGTAACCGATAAAAACAAAATAAAAAAAGACGATCCAGCAAACCCTGATGTATGTATGGTCTACTATTATCATAAATTAGTAAATTCTAAGGAAAATACAGAAAAAGTATGTAGTGAATGTAAAAAAGGGGCCAGAGGTTGTGTAGCCTGTAAAAAGGAACTAATTGAAGCTATGACAAAATTCTTAAAACCAATCCAAGAAAAAAGAAAGTATTACGAAGAAAACCCTGAAGAAGTTAAGAAAATTCTTCAAGAAGGTACAACAAAAGCCCAAAATGAAGCTAAAGAAAATATGAAAAATATAAAAAAACATATGATGATAGATTATGATTTAAACTAAAAAGGCGCGTATTTACGCGTCTTTTTAACTTACCATTTTAATAAATTGATTTAATGTAGTGGTCTTATAAATTGGATATCTTGGAATTAAATATTTATTATTACTTCGCCTTGCTTTTACACTTCCACCAACAAAGGCTATTTGGAATCCCGCTTCTTTAACCGCCTGTATTGCAGTATCACTATAACTATAGAATGGATAACAGAATGAATCATTATTATCTACTATTTCCAATGATTTCTTAAGATCTGCCAAAGCCTGATCCTTACTATAACAAACTAATTGTCCACGGCCACAAGTACCATATTTGTGCATATCATTTGTATGCGATTGAATATCCAAATTCTTAGAACGATAATTTTCAACACTCCACCAACCAGTTATCAAAAATAGTGTAGCATTCATATTATATTCTTCTAAAATAGGTATTAACTTATTACCATTGTGTTTACCAGTACCCTTAGCACCATCATCAACAGTAATCAAAACACTTTTTTCTGGAAGTTCAATTTCACCAAACATCCACTTTTTAAATTCGGACATTTTTAAAGTTTTGTACCCATTATTTTTAAGATAATCAAGTTGTTCTCTAAACTTACTAACTTCAAGACAGATGGATTCATCACACTCTTCTCCTAAAGTAGGATCATAGAAAAAGTGATAATTTAAAACTGCAATCCTTTGCTCACCAGAATTAGCACTTTTAACTACTTCTACTACATCTTCACCATTACTCATTTTTTTAAAATTATCTAATGAAGTTGTTTTCTTAACCACATATCTTTCAATCTTATCTAAAGTAGAATTTTTAGTAGATTTTTTATTAACATCACTAAATTTAATAGAAGCATCACTTAGTATTTCTATCTTAATATTACTTTCATTATTAAGAGTAGAGACATTATTATTACTATTAGTTGTAGTAAGTAAAATTGACTTCTCTTTTAATCTTATCTTTCCCGCAAGCCATAACTTATATTCATCAACACTGATACTAGAAAAGCCTTGTTCTTTAAGATAATTTAACTGGTTACGTACATTATCAACACTAACACAAATATCCTTAGTACAATTATCTATTGTATCATAATTAATAACACTAATATAACTAGCCTCATTAACGGAAGTATTGTTATTATCATTTAAACTAACACTTTCATCCTTTTTCACTTGCATTACTTTATCTAAATAACTTACATAATAATAATTATCATCCATATATTCTAACGGTAAATTTAATTTTTCTTTTAATTCTAATACTTTTTTATTATCTTTATAAAATACTGTTTTCTTAGATACTACATTTTTATTAAATACTAAATATTTATTAGAAAAATTATCTTCCATCTTTTTATCAACTTTTTTAACATCATTATAATAAATATAATAATTTGTGTTCTTTACCTTAAAATACTGTTCACTACTCTTATTTATTTTTTTATTATCTAATATAAAAGTAAATCCCTTACTAACTTTACCAATTACTTTTTCATTATGGTCATATAATTTGGCATCATTAACCATTATTACCTGATTACCATAATGCTTTTTAATATTAGTTAATAATTTTTCATCACAATAATTTACATATAATACTACTCCACTAACAATTAACATAATAAGAGCAATTAACATTATTATAAAAATGTATTTATTTTTATTATGAACCTTCTTCTTTTTCTTCACTTCACTACTACTCTTTTTCTTTTTCATATTAATATTCCTCTACTCACTACTATAATATTATTATATCATTAATATTTACAAAATCTATTATTTTTATAAAAATTAAAAAAGATAATTCTTAAATAAATAAAGATTTATCTTTTTTATACATTTGACCAAATATTTTTTTCCCTTTATATCTTGAAATTTCAACAACCATATTTTGTTTTAGGCTTTCTTTTACATCTATTATTCTCTGATTAGCTGATCCTTTATAATAAAGGTCTAGACTTCGTTCATCTATTAGAAATTTACCATCTACTAAAACATCCACTTCTTCCAATAGTGCTTTTTGTTTTTCGTTTTTTAAAATATTTTCATATAAATATCCTGTATAACACCAAACATTTAGACCTAATTTATGAGCATATTTAGCAATTTCTAAACATTGAAGTGGTTGTACCATAGGATCACCACCAGATAGCGTAATACCATCCTGTCCCCTTAATTTGTTCATTTCTTTGAAAATATCATCTAATTCTACAACATATCCACCATTAAAGTCATGAGTTTGCGGATTATGACAAAAAGGACAGTGATGAGGACACCCTTGAGTCCATACCACTGTTCTAATGCCTTCGCCATCAACAATACTATCCGGTTGTAAAGTACTTGCTAAGCGAATTGTCATAACTATTTTTCCTTTGGAGTATTAGAAGGGCAAAGACCAACAGTAGAGTGTTTTACACGATCATGTTCCTCTGCTCTTTTACCATTATTGAAACGATCAACAGTACCAACTAAATATCCTGTAATACGACGGATTCTTTCAAATCCTACGCCTTCACCTATTTTTCTTTCTTCACTTTTCATATTAAATCTCCTTCTTTCTATCTTCCTAAACTAGTAAGGTTAGCATTTCTAACTCTTTCTATACTAACACCCTCATTTTCATGTCTGCCACATCCAGGGCATACATCTCCAATAACACCAGTATATCCACAAACAGGATCTCTATCTACTGGATGGTTAATTGCACCATAACCAACTCCAACATCGTGCATTACACGTACAATTTTTTCAAATGCTTCCACATTAGTAGCAGTATCACCATCAAGTTCAATATAACTTATATGTCCACCATTTGTTAATTCATGGTATGGGCCTTCAATTTTTAACTTATCTACAATTGAAATATCATAATATACTGGAACATGGAATGAATTAGTATAATAATCTCTATCTGTAACTCCTGGAATAATACCATAAATTGATTTATCAATGCTTGTAAATCTACCTGATAATCCTTCAGCAGGAGTTGCGATTAAAGAGAAATTAAGTTTATATTCAAGTACATACTTATCTGCTCTATCACGCATGAATTTTATTATTTCATATCCTAATTTTTGAGCCTTTTTACTTTCTCCATGATGCTCACCAATTAAAGCCTTCAAACATTCAGCTAAACCTATGAACCCAAATGTTAAAGTACCATTCTTCAAAACTGGTCTTAAACGAGAATTATTTTTTAATCCCTTAGAATCAATCCATACACCTTGTCCCAATAAGAATGGGAAATTATATACTTTTTTACTACATTGAATCTCAAATCTTTCTAGTAATTGATCTTTAACTAAGTCCATTACCTCGCCTAATTCTTTATAAAAACCTTCCATATCTGTCTTCTTATTTGAAACAATACCATGTTTAATACCTAATCTAACTAAGTTAATTGAAGTAAATGATAAGTTTCCTCTTCCAGATACAATTTCTTTACTAGGATTAGCCGGATTAGCCATTACCCTTGTACGACATCCCATATAAGCAATTTCTGTCCTGTAATCCCCTGGTTTATAATACATTTTGTTAAATGGTGCATCAATAAATGAAAAGTTAGGGAAAAGTCTTTTAGCTGAAACCTTACAAGATAATTTAAATAAATCATAGTTTGGATCTCCAGGATTATAGTTAACTCCCTCTTTTACTTTAAAGATTGAAATAGGAAATATTGGAGTTTCCCCTTTACCTAATCCTGCATCTGTTGCTAATAAATAATTTTTCATTACTAATCTACCTTCATTAGAAGTATCTGTTCCAAAGTTAATAGATGAGAATGGTACTTGAGCACCTGCTCTCGAATGCATTGTATTTAAGTTATGAATAAATGCTTCCATAGCTTGATAAGTAATACGATCTGTTTTACTTAAAGCTTTATCATATGCCAATTTAAAAATTCTTTCTAAAATATCACTGTTAGCATAGTAATCACTAAATTCACTGATATCAAATTCAATACTAGTTAACTTATCTATTTGTTTAACTATATTATCGAATTTTACTAATCCTAAGAATCCATCTAACTCTAAATAATCATATAACATTTGTTTAAATTGTTTTTTAAATGTTTTTAAAACTCCTGGAGCCATAAAATAATCGAATGCTGGTATACTTTGTCCACCATGTTGATCATTTTGATTTGATTGAATAGCAATAGCTGCAAGTGCAGAATAAGACATTATATCGTTAGGACATCTTAAATGACCATGACCTGTTGAAAAACCATCTTTAAATAAGTCATTCAAGTCTATTTGGCAACATGTAGTTGTTCCCATTGGCAAGAAATCCATATCATGTATATGTATCAAACCACTGTCATGTGCCTCAGCAAATCTTTTTTGCATTTGATATGATTTTGCAAACTCTTTTGCTAAAGTTGATCCATATTGAAGCATTGTACCCATTGCTGTATCACCATCTACATTGGCATTATCACGTTTTAAATCAACTTCTTTAGCATCTTTTAATGTCAATGTTTCAATAGCTTTAGTTAATTTATGATATCTTGCTTTAAATATCTTTCTTGACTCATTTCTTCTTTCTCTATATGTCGCAAAAGATTCCATAACATCTTCATATCCAAGTTCTTTCAAATTCTTTTCTATTAAATCTTGAATATCTTCAATTTTAATTAAATCAAGTTTATCATAGTCTTTATTGATTTCTTCAATAACAGCCTCATATACCTTGTTAGCATCTTCTACTGTATAAGAATTCTCAGTAACTAAACCATCAAATCCCTTCTTAATTGCAACAGCAATCTTTTCTCCTTGAAATGTATCCTTTTTTCCATCTCGTTTTACTACTTTAAGTTTAGGATCTTTCATAATTGTTGTACTCATAACTTACCTCCACTGCCATAAAATACTTTTTACAATTTAAATTCTATACTGCCTAAAATGATTTTTCAAGCAGGTTTGAATACATTTTTTTTAGTAATTTTTTAATTCCTTTATATTACGTCATTTTAACAAAAAATTTTTTTGTTCGATTTACGACAAATTTACATTTTTTTGCACTTTTTTAAAACATTGTATTTTTGTAAAATGTAAAATTTGCTATTTTCCAATCAGCGTAGTTAACTAAAAGTATTATAAAATAACGTTTTTGCTAAAACAGTCTGTTTTAAAAATAGTAATTTTACTCTAAGCAAGATTTTTAACTTCATAATTTTTCAAACTACCTAAAAAGAAAAAAACTCACTCATTTGCAAATTTTATTGTTATGAGCAAGTCTCAAAATAAAGTTTAATCTCTTTAAATAAAATGAATCCTGATTATTTATCGAATAAACTAATCTATTAAATTTTTCTTTATAAGATGTATCATCATTTCCAAAACATTCACTATAAAGATATTTTAATTTTGTATAATTTTTATTTTTATATGTATATATTAAATCTTTTTCAACAAAGTTTTTTTTCTTTTCTTCTCTTCTGGTTAATAAACTCTTATCTAAATCTTTATTATCAGTTTGATACTCGACATCTAATTTTTGTAATGTATCACATATTTCTAATACTTCTTCTTCCTCATCCAGTAATAAACTACTACTATAAATTACTTTTCCCTCTTCATTTAATTCAAAAGCGTAACATCTTTTTCCATTACTAAAAAGAAAAGCATATTTTATCAAATTATCAAACGAATTACCAAAAACTATTGTTTTATTTTCAATGTCACTCATAAATTTATGACTAAATGTCACATTATTATTTAAAATGTCTTCCATTACCCTATCTGAAACGCGAAACATAGGTATCCTTTTTATATGTTCAACTACATCTTCACTATTCCACTCAAAAAATTCATACATTCTCTTTCCATCAATAAAATTAAGTAATATGTCATATATATATATCATATAATTATTTTCCTTTCCTAAATATAGAGATACTGACTATTAAAAGGCCTATTAAAAAACAAAAACACTCTTTATGTGTACATAAAAAAAATAAATATTCTAAGAAATCATAATAAAATGTAAATAAGTTACTATATATTATTATTGAAAAAATACCTATTATAAGTAAAATTATTCCTACTATAAATAGTATTACTCTAAACATAATTTCTCCCTAATTAAATTTATGAGTAATCTAATTATAGTATACTTTTAAAATCTTAATTTATACAAAAAAGAGAAAACTAAATTTAGTTTTCATCTATATTTAAACTGTTATCTAATTCTTTTATTTCTACCCTATTAATTGCCTGAAACTTTTTAGAAAGTTTCTCTGTTGTTATTGAAAAACTTTCTACGTCCTTATTAACAGTTTGGATACTTCTAGATAGTTTATCCCATCTATCTTTATAACGAGAAAATTCTACTCCAAGTTTATTTAACTCTTCATGAATTACTTTGGTATATTTATCTCTTTCAATATTTTTTATAATCATTTCAACGACTGTAAGTGTTGATATTAGTGTTGTAGGACTAGTAATCCAAACTCTTTTTTTATAGGCATAATCAATGACATCCTGATGATAAGCATTAATTTCTGCAAAAATGGCTTCCGCTGGTAAAAATAAAATAGCTTGATCTGATGTTTCACCTGGAATTATATATTTACTACTAATGGCATCTATATGTTTTTTTACATCAGCCTTGAACATTTTTTCATACATATTTCTTTCTTCTTTAGATGTATTATGATCAACCATTTTCTGATAATTTTCTAATGGAAATTTTGAATCAATCGCAATTACTCCCAATGGCTCTGGCGCAAATAAAACACTGTCCGCAATAACTCCAGTACTAAGCATACACTGCATTTTATAAATCTTATCATTCTTTTCACCAAATATTGCCGCTAAAATATGATGCAAATTAACTTCCCCAAAAATACCTCTGCTCTTCTTATCAGTTAAAATACTTTCTAAAGATATAATATCACTGGATAAATTATCTATCTTTTTTTGTGCTTCATCTATTTTACTAAGTCGTTCTATAACATTTGTAAATGTTTTATTTGTCTTTTCAAAATTATAATCTAGTCTTTCATTTACCTTCTCATTAATCATCATGAGCCTATTTTCTACATTGGTATTAAGTTTATTAAAATCATCATTCATATTTTTACTTAAACCGTCTTTAAAATTAGCCAACTCTTTCATAACAGAGACTTCAAACCTTCCTAGTCTTTCCGTTATATTAGCATCATTTATCTCTTCTTTTTTATTTTTTATTAACATAATAACAAGTATTATTATTACTATCACTAATAATCCAATAATTATAAACTCCATACTTATACCTCCATCAGTATGATTATATCACAACTTATTTAAAATTTTCCAACATATCCACTATATCCATCTCTTAAACTGTAAACCTTATAACCTATATTATTTAAATAATTACTAACTTTCTTACTTCTATTTCCATAATCACAAAAAACCACATAATTATTTTCCTTTTTTAAGTATTTTTCTGGATTAAGTAAAATAATATTTTCCACAATATTAATACTTCCTGGAATAGTTCCCTGTAAATATTTATATGCACTTCTTATATCTATAAATAAACTGTTTTTATCTTTTGCATCAAGAAAAGTAATTTCCATACTACCACCTCATAGTAATATATGACTTTTTAATAGTAAGGAAACAAAAAAAGTAGAATTATCTACTTAATTTTATAAGGTTTATTTTTAGTACCTTTTCCACTCTTATACATTGTTTTACTGTTTAAATGAATAACTGGTCTAATATCAAAATATGATGATGCATAAGTTGATTTTATTATACCACTAGATGAAACATAATAAACATCTGTATTATTTTTAGAATTAGCTGTTAAAAGCCACCAATCACTATCATGTGTTGCTAAATAATTATAGTTTTGACATGACACATCTGTAGCTTTTGTACATGACTGATCAAGGCTAGCATTAATGTAGTCAGATAGAGTTAAAAGACCAATCTTAGCGTTATCCATAGTTTGAGAGCATTCTAAACTATTATTATTAAATGCATCATTTTCTCCTCTCATACCATGACATAATTTATAACCACTAAGATGTTTCATAGTATTTTTAGAGAAAAGTAATGGATCAAAAGACTTAGTATCTTGTTCTTTTGCTGCTGTATAAATACTTGTTAAATAAGTATTCATTCGACTAATTTTAAAACTATTGTAACCATAATTAAATTCTTCTGCTGTATTATATCTATCATCCCAGTAAGTAGACATATCATAAGCTCCATCTAGTATTAAGACAACATCATCATTACTATCTACCTTAACTATACGCCATAAGTTGTCACCCAACTTAACATAGTTATTAACATTGTCACCTCTAAATACGTATTCTCCATTCATAGAGTAAAGTCCTGCATCATTAGTTACAATATTAGATGAAGAAGTAACTTTTCTAAATAGTTCAGTAGTTTTATATGAAGAACCACAATCTAAGTATGGTACATAAACATATTGATCGTCATTATTTTCAACTACTACCTTACCACTACAACTAGTAGCCTTACTACTATATTTTTCCAACTCTTTCATGTATTCAAGATTAATTAATTTCTGTAAACTAACTTCATTAGTTCCTTTATCTGCTTTAGGAAGCAAACTCTTATTATCAGCATAATATGATTCAGCAGCTTTTGACATTATATTTTCTACATCAGCAAAGCTTCTATTTCCACTCTTTGTTAGTGATAAAAGCCAAATTATTACTAATATAAAAACTGTAAACATAATTATTAGTAGTATTAATTTTTTCATTCTTTGTTTTAACAAAAACTCATCATTTTTTTTAGCATATATTTCTTCCTTCATGTCATCTTCATCTTTTAATGCTTCTACTATTTGATCATTATTATTTTTCTTTGGATCTATCATTTTAACTCCTCATTTCCGTATTAATTATCAAAAAAATCATCAAAAAATTCATCATCTTCTAAATCATCATCAAGATCTAGTGAAATTTGTTGTTGATCTTTATTTATATCTTTATTTTCATTAACTTCCGCAACAGGTTTATCATTTGTTGAAGAGTTATTGTTATCTTGAATAGCAGCATCCGGAATAGTGTTAGACTTATTAGCTGCCTCTTCTTTATCACGTTTTTCTTTCTCTAGTCTTTCTTCTTCTTCTAACTCAGCAATTTTTTTATCAATCTTTTTAACTAAGTCATCAATATTTAGTGAAGAAGGCATCACAGGAGCACCATCATCGTCATCATCATCTACACTATCAACAAATGGATTAACTGCAGGTCTTGCTGCATTACTACCAAAAGGAGACTGAATATTTCCACCATTAGTTCTATTATTAATGCTATTATTTGGCATCATTCCACCAAATGGAGTAAACATTCCACCAGGTATACCAGGCATCATAGGATTACTAGGGAAAGAATTTTTATTATCACCATTACCATCATCAGCAGCATTCATCATTTCTAATAATTTTTTCTTCTTTAGATCTTTAACAAATTGTTTTATATCAAAAACATGAACTTCTTCTTTTTGTCTAATTGGATATTTTGCTTTAGGATATTTTTCACCCCAATCTATCTTATAGTTAGGAGTAAACTTAGTTTTAAATGGAGACATACGAAGTCTTAATATTATTACTTCATTTTCCTTCATCTTTTGTAAATCTGTAACGGTTACCAAAGGAGTTGAAGCCGTTTTAGCATCTTTTTTCGATTTCACTTCTCCACACATTTTACTAATTTCTTCCAAAGCTTTAAGTTCCGTTGTAACAAGATAAATTAAGTTACCACAGTTACCACGAAGTGTTTCAGCCTGTTCTTTTCCATAAACTTGCTCTAACTGAGCAAAGTTTTGGATAATCATTGTAAATCTAATTTGTCTAGAACGAGCCGCCGTAATCATTGTAGTTACATCTTTAAGTGGTGGCATATTAGCAAACTCATCCAATAAGAAGTTAGTACGTACAGGTAATGCACCACCATGAACTTGAGCAACACTAATTAAAGTTTCATAAATTTGTTTTAATAAAATTGTAACAAGTGAATGGTATGTTTTCTTTTCATCTTGAATAACAATATAAACTACAGTAGGTCTTTCACCAATAGAACGTAAATCAACATCACTATGAGAAAGCATTTCACTTAAGTTTTCACGAGAAGCAAATAATTGAATTTTTTGTCTAAATACAGATAAAATACTTTGTTTTGTTTCATTAGCCGCCATTACGGTACTAGTAGCTTTAATATAAGAAGCACTAGTTGGATCTTTACCTTGAAAATATTCTTTGATATAAGTAGAACCACCAAATTTATCTTCTCCAACACTAGTTGCTAAACTAATACTATTAATATTAATTTCATCAGGTTTTGCATCTTCAAAAAGTCCAAGAGCAACTCCGGAGAAATAATCCGCTGAAGTTTTTTCCCAGAATGGATCTCCACCTTTATTATTTTCATCATATAAGATATTAAGTGCAAGGTCATCAAGTAACTCTATAGCTTTATCTTTATTTCCTTCTTTATATAGTTTATAAGGTAAATCCATTGGATTCCAAGCATTACCATTTTGTGGATCACGGAAGTTAAGTAAAATAACATTATATCCACGAGCCTTAAGCATATTTGCTGTTTCCTCAAATATTTCACCCTTAGGGTCTGTAATAATCATAGATTCGCGCTTTTTAGCAAGTATCTTTACTGTTGGGAAAATAACTGTCTGTGTTTTTCCTGATCCAGTAGCACCAATTACTAAAGTATGATTTTCACCATTATCAACATAAACATTTTCACCTTTATATAATAATGGAGTACCAGCATATTTAGAATATTTACTATGAATATTAACAGCTTCTACTTTTTTACTCTCAATAATTTCTTTTTCTTTTGACCATCTTGAATAACCTTTGTCTTTTTTTTCAGTTGTTAAACCAAAACCCTTATCAAACTCAAATATATATGATTTTACACTAGCAATAATAGCAATAATAGCTATTAAATAAAAACCTAAAGTAGATGCTATATACTCTTTTGAAAATGCTGGAAGAGGATTAAATCCAGAAATTCTTCCTTCACTTGCAAAAGTAGATAAATTAACTACCAAAATAGCAACAACATACAATAGGAATACCGCAAAAACAACTACCATCCATAAATCATCTGAATCAATACGTAACTTTAACTTCATACCAAGTCCCTCTTTCTCTAGTGAGATATTATACACAATTATTTACTGTAAAGCAATAATTGATACTTATTATTCTTAAATTGATACAATCCATATTCATCATCATTGCCTACACTATAATGACCACATTTTGTAATAATTTGAGAACCTTTCGTCCCTTCTACTTCAATAATACCATATAAATAGGCATAACATCCAGTAAGATTAGCTCCTTTACCATAAACTTTTCCATAAATCACCTTATTATTACCATTATCATTAACAAATATAAAACTATAAGATGATGAAACATCATGATCAGCAAACATGTTTGAAACAATATACATTGCTTCATCTTTATTGTCATTATCAAAATCATAATTTACTTTAAATGCATAGGTATAATCATTTTGAATGTCTCTTGAAATATTATAATGATCCAATACCTTATGAATATAAGTCCAATCCGTAGCATTTACATTAGTCTGATTAAAATTTTTATGAGTAACTTGAATTTTACCACCTAAATATAACTTATCTCCAGGTACATTAACCGCATCCCTATCTTTCTCAAATACATACCACTTACCATCAGCAGAGAAAATAGATTTTTTACCAATATATGTATTATTACTATAAATTTTAAATTTATCCCAATTATAATTTGAATAGGATTTAGATGAAGCTGTAGTCCATTTCTTCTTTGAATATTTAAACATAACAGCATCATCTACAATAATATTAGCTTCATCTGGCTTCCTATTAAAAACTCCAAGTAAATACAATATTATTACTATGACTATTATTGATAACAAAAATACTATTATAAATATTCCAACTTTTTCATTAGTACTTTTCCCCTCCATAACTCCTCCTTATCCTATTTGATAAACATTTAATGTCGAACACTCACCCACACTATATGTTGCAAATGCATTTGTTTTTTCGCTTCCTGGATCTGCCATAATTACATCATTATTAGTTACTCCCACTACAGCAACCCAGTGTTGACCATTAGTAGTTTTAACTCTCATGATAGGATATAATCCTTGATCTAAATATCCTTTAATTATATTAATCTTGTTTTGTGCGCTTCCAGTAAGAGAAACTCCATGATATTTTTCTGAGAATGTCGGAACTATTTTTGAAATATTAGCCGCTCCAACAAAACTACCACTACCATCGAATGAACCATATTCATTTAATTTTCTTACAAACGTTCCTGGATTAAATTCACTTAACGTTGTAGTAGCACCACTTCTAGCTATCTGAATGGCAATAGATGTAATAAAGCATCCATAACCTCCAATAGTTGCTCCACTATTTCCAAGAGGAACATTACACCAAGCAGCAGGACAGTATTGTTTCCAGCTTAGAGCTTCACCAGATTCAGCTGATTGACAACTACTTCCACCAACATTAGAAACCCTAATGATTTTTCCTGCACGATTATCACTTTTAGCAAAATTAGTAACATCAATTGGTTTTCCAGCTTTTGCATTACTAGTATTCCAATTACTTTCACTACCGGCATCATAAGCAAGGATTTTTCCATCATCTACGGAAGCAATGATATTCATATGACCATTAGCTCCACCACCAGCATCACGAACTAAAATATCTCCTGCTCGTAGTTTTGAAGTAACATCTTCGCTAGCTGCCACACTAACCTCTTGCCATCCCATTTTTGTCGTCCAATCAGTACTAACAAATGAAACCGTATCATAAGTATTACTACCAAATTCATCTTTAAATCCATATTCATATAGAACCCAATTTACAAAAGCACTACAATTGATCTTTTTATCACTTGGTGGTATAGCAACAGAACCACTAGTATATTGATAGCCATCATTAGCAATTTGCTTCCATATTCTTGCAGCCACTTGTACAAATGCACTATCAGTAACTTCACTAGTTGAAGAACAATTCATCTTTTTTATTTCAGTTACTTCAGGATAAGCTCTTAAAATAATTTGGACATAATCCATTCCTGATTCGGCCCATCTTTTCCAAACCCAATCATCTTTATTTCCATTTCCTACAGCATATCCCATTTCTACAACTTTACCATCTTTATCAAGTCCAACCATACCAAGTGTTTCTTGCCAAGAACTTTTTAAAGTAGAATTAGGATAATTTGATAATGGTTCTTTATATGTATTTGCATGAGTATTTGCTCCACTATAGACAATTCCATATTGATTACCAGCAGCAACATCTTTAGAACATCCTAACTCTGTATTACAGTAAACCTGATCTGCAACACAAGATCTAAGTTGCAACACAGTTTGTCCACCACTAGTAACATATTTAACACCTGAAGAATTTCCCATAACAGTAGGACGAGCTAAAGCAAAACTACGAGCCGCAATCATATGTACCTTTTCAGTTTCAGTATTAAAAGCTTGTCCTATTTCTCCATAGGTAACACCAAGTACATAATTTTCAAAAGGAACTAAATCTTCATCAAGTGCCTTACCATCAGTCCCACCACAAAATGAGGAACTCATAAGTCTTACTTGTAAATTAGAAATATTTAGAGGATCAGAATTATACCCATGTACACCTTTTAATGAATATTGACAACTCCCACCAGTAACAGTTGAACACCCACTTGTTTTAGGATGTACTCGATTCATATACTGCTCAATATATTCAAAAACACGATCCACAGCTCCGTCTACTCTTGCATCTGAAATATACTGAGGAAAATATTCATCTGTTAGAAACTTTCTATATGTATCTTCACTATAAACAGTACTTCCACCAAGCATACCATCAGCTAATTTATTAATTTCACTCTGTGTCATATCCTCCAAAGTAACATCAGTATTATATTCACGCAAAATATGAAATGTGGCGGTAATATACATAGCATTTATTGATTTACCATCCTCACTGTATGAATCTTTTGTCGAAATAACATTATCATAAAACTTTTGAAGTTTAGGATTATTATTAGCATAATATGAAGTAGAACCCTTTTCGCCCTCTTCTATATCATCATCAACAACACTTAAATCATTATCTTTATTAAATGTGTCTGCAGCTCCCAATAAAATAATCAAAAAAATTACTATTCCTACAAAAGGTAATATGGTTTTTTTCATTAAAGATATAACCTCAGCCGAAATAATTACATTTTGGTCATTGTCATTTTTAAACGGATTGTTAAAGATTTTTTTTCTCTTTGAAGATTTTTCAGAATAATCAGAACTATTGGAACTTTCTCGTCTTTTTTGAATATCATCAAAACTTTTTCGCATGGACCCTTCTTTATTATCAAGACCCGGAATTTCTTGTCCTTCATCAGTTAATCCATTTTTAGCAAAATTTTTTCTGGGTATGTTAGGATTATTGTCTACACTTGAATGATTAGGGAACGCATTATTAGCTCGATTAATATTAGGATTAGAGCTAGGTGAAGATTTTGCTTTAGAACCACCAAAAGCATTTAGACCCTTATTTACACCATCAACTACTCCGGCATCATCCAACTTTTTAGCAAGCTTTTTTGTTGCTTTGCCACCAGGACTTTTGGCAAATTTTTTAGCAGTTTTATCTTCTGCCTTCTGAGCAATTTTACCTACCACTGGAGCATTACGAACTTTTTCCCATTGTCCACCAGTAGCATAATCAAAAGCTCCCCTTGATACTGTTTTTCCAAGTTTTTCAGCCGATTGTTGTTCTTGCTCTTTTTTATTCATTTGTTGATTATTGTCCATTGCCTCACCTACTTCCTAATATACATCAAAGGATATTAAATATTAATATCCTCCTCCACTACCAAACGAATCAAGTTCATCTTTAGTAACAGCTACATTAATTTGCATTCTTCTATTACCACAAACAAACAATGCTTCTCCTTGAGAAAATTGTTTAATTCCCTCTTTTTCACTATCATTTAAATCTATTAATTTACCTAAATCATCAACAGCCTGCTTCTTTAATCCCATAACTAAGTAATAAGCTGCATTATCAAAAATAGCTTTTCCTTGAGTAATAACAGAAGGATCAGAAAAATCACTTGGTTGTTGTGTTATTATAATAGCTCCGGTATTATATTTACGAGCACGTCTTTGAATTTGCGCTAAGAAATCAGCTCCTAAGGCATTTTTATCTCCTAATAAAACATGTGCCTCATCTACCATTAAAATAGTATTAATGTTAGGATTTAAACATAATCCCCAAGCATATTTTAAAATATTAAAGAACAAAGCATTTCTAACATTAGAATCACTATTCATTAACTCTCTAATATTAAACACCATAAAATCACTCTTAGAGGTAATAGTAGTATGACCATCAAAATAGAATTTTAACTCTTTTGTAATTGGTCTTAATTTTAACTCTAATCTTTCCAAAATATCTTTTTCTTGAGTTTGCTCAGTCATAGACATCAAACGTCCTTTTACTGTTGCATAAACATCCGTAAAAGTAGGATAATCAGCAGATGTAAATTTAGAAAAATCCGTATTATAATCAATACCAAAACGTCTATAAGTATCCTGAACAACCTCACTAAACATTGTTAAAACATCTTCTTGAATAGATGGGTCATAATATTTCATAAAGGCTTTCAAAGTTTGTAAAGTACGAGTTAAAACTGTATAACCTAAACCCTGTTTTATTTCCTCTTCATCGGCATCAACTACAACTTCAAGTGGATTAATCAAACCAAATTCTCCACCTTTACCAATCTCAATTGTATCTCCACCCATTGCTCGTGTTATATCATGTAATTCATTTTCTGGATCAATCGCAACAATTTGACATCCATTTCTAATATGAGTTCTAAGTAGCAATTTAGCCGCTGTAGACTTACCAGAACCAGAAGTACCCAAAATAATCATATTAGCATTATTTCTATTAGTTTCTTTACGCACTTGATATAAGAATTGATTAAATAGGATT
>ENA-OWPL01000229-OWPL01000229.1-human-gut-metagenome-genome-assembly--contig:-NODE-229-length-43102-cov-55.978489_pt1 | contig 43102 bp, 24 predicted proteins | sample MGYA00248263_ERZ651844 | MGnify/ENA primary metagenome ERZ651844 (study PRJEB26924, sample SAMEA4378256) | human gut metagenome | biome: human gut; feature: human-associated habitat; material: faeces...
AGACACAGTGCTTCGCTTTCTTGGCAGGTCACGAGTCGTTCGCAGCTGCTGAGGGTGCTATCAAGATTGCTGAGATGGCTAACAAGGTTCGTAAGAACCCGCTCCGCGTTATCCTCAACGGTCTTGGCAAGGACGCTGCTCAGATCATCAGCCGTATCAACGGTTTCACATACGTAAAGACAGAGTTCGACTACTATACAGGTGAGCTGAAGGTTGTTGACCGCATCGCTTACTCAGACGGTCCCCGTGCTAAGGTTAACTGCTACGGTGCCAACGACGTTCGCGAGGGTGTAGCAATCAACTGGAGCGAGGACGTAGACGTATCAATCACTGGTAACTCTACCAACCCGACACGCTTCCAGCACCCGGTAGCTGGTACATACAAGAAGGAGCGTATCCTCGCCGGCAAGCCTTACTTCTCAGTAGCTTCAGGTGGCGGTACAGGCCGTACACTCCACCCGGACAACATGGCTGCAGGTCCTGCTTCTTACGGTATGACTGATACTCTCGGCCGTATGCACTCTGACGCTCAGTTCGCAGGTTCTTCTTCAGTTCCTGCTCACGTAGAGATGATGGGCTTCCTCGGTATGGGTAACAACCCGATGGTAGGTGCTTCTGTAGCTATCGCCGTGGCTATCGACCTCGCTCTCAACAAGAAGTAATCTTCTTTTTTCTTAGAAGATTTACATAATATGACGCCTCCCATAGTCCGTAAGGGTTATGGGAGGCGTTTTTTGTTATTTAACTTGAAAAACGCAGCAGGATTAAAATGAAAAGTATATATTTGTATCTGAAACGATTATAATATTATGGATAAAGGACAATTTCTGTTATACCAAACTCCTGACGGTGATTCACACATAGAGGTAAAGCTGCAAGACAACACGGTCTGGCTCTCGCTTGACCAGATGGCTGAGCTGTTTCAGCGTAATAAGTCCACTATCTCACGACATATAAAGAATGTGTTGGAGGATGGCGAACTTGACGAAAAAGAGGTTGTTGCATTTTTTGCAACAACCACTAAACATGGAGCTATCGAGGGAAAAGTTCAGGAACATCAAGTGGCTTTCTACAACCTCGACATGATAATCAGCGTAGGTTATCGTGTACATTCTTATCGTGGTGTTCAATTCAGAATATGGGCAACCAAGGTACTGAAGGAGTATATCGTAAAAGGCTTTGCTATGAACGATGACCTATTGAAGAGAGCAGGAGGTGGCAACTACTTTGACGAACTGCTTACAAGAATACGTGACATCCGCTCCAGTGAAAAGGTATTCTATCGCAAGGTATTGGAGATTTCAAAGAGAAAGCCGACCAAGAATACGACAAATTCAAGGAGCGTACCAAGAACGACCTCTCGCCTGTAGAGATTCACTTCTTGGAGAATTTTGAGCGTGAACAGAAAAGGTTGATGGGAGGAGACAAGAACGAAGAAAAGTAAGAACAATCATATTGCACCTTATTATATATAGGAAACTTGCTACTTGTAATTCTGATTTATAGGTTTCTCAACCATTTTCTTACCGGCATATCGTACAGCTTGAGGCACAGCCATGCCAGGATGATGCTGGCGGTCACTGCGGCCAATGCCGCGGGCCAAGTCTCGTGCAGCGTGTATTGGCGTGTCTTGATGAGCCACATATAGAAGGCGTACATCAGAGGATAGTGTACGATGTAGAGCGGATAGGATATGTCGCCAAGGAAGCGGCAGATGCGTGTTGAGGCTTCGTCTGTGGTTTTGCCGGACGCAGCATACCACACCACCAGCGGGAACACGCCTATGATGCATGCTGCCTCGAACACACCGTTAAGGCTCAGCGCTCCGTCACTATATATATAAGATACGTGGAAGATGATGAGCAATAAGGCTGCGCTCGTCCAGAAGGCTCCGCGGGCATAATGTATGGGCTTGAATATGCGCGACAAGAGCAAGCCCATGGTGAAAGGACAAAGCATGCGAAGCGACCCTCCGAGTATGTTGGTACGGTCAACCGTCCATCCCACGCCGATAGATCCGTAGCCCGACTGGTCGGTAACGGCAAACCATGCAAGGGCACAGCAAAGCGCAAACGAAAGTACGGCGAGCAGACGTGTGGACAGTCGGCGTATGAGGAGAGCGTATACGATATTGCCAATATACTCAAAGAAGAGCGACCAGCACGGTCCGTTCAGCGGAAACATCTCGCCGTTGCCGCGCACCTCACGTGGCATTCCGGGTAGGGCAGGGAGCATAAGGCATCCACAGACGAAGGCGAGAAAGGTGAGCCAAAGCGTGGCGTGCGTGCCGTCCCATCGCTCCATGCCGCTGAGAAGGAACGACGCAGCGCCTATCAGGGCTCCCATACACACCATCGGCTGGAGGCGTATAAGACGGCGGCGGAAGAATCCTCCCAAGGTCAGCGTCTTTCCCCAGCGGTTGTCATAGGCATAGCCGACCACAAATCCGGAAAGGATGAAGAAGAAGTCGACGGCAAGGTAGCCGTGATTGATGAAGTCAATAACGGGCTTGTTGCCCGCAAACTGAAATCCCTCGAATACGTGATACCATACTACGAGGAGCGCCGCCACACCTCGCAGACCGTCAAGGAGAGCGTAATGCGGTTTCGAATCTTTTGTTTTAGTATCTTGTTTTTTCATGGATGCAAAGTTAAGGCTTTTATGGCGTAAAGCAAAGAAAACGGATGGGTTTGTTAAACGCTTGCTATCATGTGTTAACAAGTGTTGTGTTCGGACACAAAACCTTGTCGTAAATCAATAAAACAGCTAAAAGACGCTAAAAAAATCGCTGTTTGTTTGCGGACACAAAAAATCTTTGTACCTTTGCATCGTCAAAAGGTTAATAGATTGTTTAGGTTAGTAGTAATAGATTTAGGTTTTTAGTTATTAGGTTTAAGGTAAATTGAACGATTGTTTAACAGGTAACTATGAGGGCTCGTGAGAATCTTCATTAATTACGAAAAGTTTTTTAAGTTAAACATACAATAACGGTACAGCTCGATGAGAGTTGTGCCGTTGTTGTTTTAGTGTTTCTGGTCGTAAAAATGTACTGATACATTATATAATAAAAAGCAAAAGTCCTGTAATTCAGACGAACTACAGGACTTTTGCTTTTGTTAGGGTGGAGCTGGTGGGATTCGAACCCACGTCCAAACAGGGAAACCATATGCTTTCTACATGCTTATTCCAGCCTTCGGTTTTCGTGCCGCGACAAGACCTGGACCACCAATCGCGACCTTATCCTCTAAAATTTCATCCGGATGGCGAGGCACACCACAGACTATTTCCGATTTACCTGCACCGCTTGACCCTCAGATTCGGAACAACATCCTTGGAGCGATGTCTCGTTCCGCCAACCTTGTGGCGGAATAAAGCTAATCTACTGTACTTCGATTAAGCAGCGAGAGCGTAGTTGTTTTCGCCAATTAAATTTTTGATCACTCAGATTAAGGAGCTAGCCATCGAGGCTCCGCATGCTTACATACCATTTCATCCCGCTGTCAAATCCAGTCAACCCCGAGATGTTGTAGTATTTATTATGCAAAGTTAGTGCAAATGCACGAAACCACAAAATAAAATGGCAATATTTTGCATGCGTGTGTACAATTGTGTGGACAACTTTTTATCGCGATTTGTTAGGGATGATAACTGTTATCTTTGAATTTGCGCTTTCATACATTCTATAAGTCTTTTGACCGAAAAATGTAATCGTTTTAGACGAGAAGAGGGGGCAGACCTGTAAGCGTTAACTTACGGTATACCCCCTAATTTATTCGGAAGAAAATATTCTTATGTTACTTAATATAATAAATATCCTGTTATGTCATTCAATTTCACGGTCAGTTATCGTTACAGTCTCTGTCACTGTGCGACGTGCCTCACTGTCGTAGCGTTTACGGATATAAATGCCTGCAGCTTTGGGTTTCCGGCCGAGTTTCTGACCGCTGACAGTGAACCATTCGGTATTCTCGTCGGCATCAACAGTCAATGTGCCTATGCCTGTCGTTGTGTCGAAGTTGATGACAAACGGGTTGAAGGTAGAACCTACTATGCCATCGCTCTCATAATCAAGAGTAGTAGTAGAGGTATAGACCTTTCCCTTGTACAGTAACTTGAACGTGAGCGTCGTCTTTGCATTGCCTGGGATGGTGACGTACGCCAGTCCGGCGTCATTAGTGTAGGCGTGCGACCTACATTCATCACCGGCATATATACCTATCTCAGCTCCCGGTAGCTCATTTCCGTCAAAGGTAACACGTGCTATAAGCGACATATTGTCGGGATACTTATGATAGTCGACTGGCTCAAAATAGCCTGCCGGCGGCAGACGTCTTGCCCTTGCCTTTACTGTCTTGTCTATTTGTCCTGCCGACGGATAGGCAAAGGTACGATCGGCTGTTGCGACACTGTAGAGCATATAGCCTTGGCCTGGCTCAAGAAGCGACAAAGTTCCTGCCCATTCGTAGCCGTCGTATACGGCAAAACAACTCTGGGCCTTCACTACGTCGCCATCCTCGGGCTGCATTCCGGCAAAGGCCTCGTCGAGCGACATAGCGGAAGTGGCATTGTAGGCTATCCAGTTCCAGCCTTGCTTGACTGTAATGAGACGGCTTGACGGGTCGGCCACTCTACCCAATACCTTGAGTGTGGCTGGGGCGGATAGGTTGATCTTGTACATCTCGCTATTGTTCATCATTATCTCATTACCATACCATTCTGAGCCTGTCGATTCCATAAATCCAGTCTGACTCTTTGCCATAGTGACTTCAGCGTTTATCGGTGCAAGCACCGTCTGCATTGACATGTCATCTGGCTGCACATAGAGCGCCATCCAGTTCCATCCTTTGGTTAAGCTGGTTGTCTGCTCTTGATAGTCAAGGGCATTGAGCAATACGGGATCGGCATAGGTGCCTGCTATTTGGTCTTTGGTGAATGCCACATCGCCATTGCTACACTCCAGTTGCGTATACACCATACCGGTGCTGGCGTCGTAAGCACGGAACGAAAGATTCGTACCCTCATCCGCAGCGTTTCCGTAGATGTCGAGCAGCACATAGTAACTGTCATAGCGCTTGCTGTATACCGGGCGGCCTACACCGCGGCACTCGTCACCTACAAACACCGCCAATTTGTCGGCCGTGTCTGCACTGGGCGTGCCAAGTATAGATAGCTGGGCTATCATGTTCATCGTGTTTTCGTAGTCAGACTTGTCTACCATCCACTCCGGTTCATCGCCCGTCACTGTAAGGTTGAGTGTCAGCGGCACTTCAATGGCGTCGCCGCCTACAAGGTATACAGTCTGGCTGTAAGTGCCTATCGGTGTCGACTTAGCTATTGTGAAGGTCACATCGTCCTGTACAAGCGGATCTGTGGTTCCATTGTCGGTGTCGGCAGTAAGCCATGAAGGCATACCGCTTATCTCCCACATTTGCTGTTTGCCGCCGTTGTTGACCACCTTGACACTGAAAGCGAGAGATTCGCCAAGTTTCTTGGTGAGTGTCACGACATTGTCGCTCCACGACAGTTGGCGTCGGTTGACGAATGCTGACCAGCGTATCGGCTCCGAATAGTTGCCGTTCTCGTCGCGCACCTCACGCACGGTGAAGTTGAGTGTAGATCCGTCGATGGCAGCCTCGTCCTCATTAAGCTCAATGACAATCTTGTTGTCGCTCGCTGTGAAGGTGAAGTCCACATTCTCTTCAGTGGGCTTGGTTCTTAAGGCTGGAGCCTCATCTGTATAGGCAATGTTCTTGCCGCTCACGGCAGTATGCTTGCCTGTGACGAGGTCGATATCCGAACCATTTGTCACCGTCTGATTGTAGGCATCAAGGGTCTTCTTCTCGAAAGGATAGTATGCCACCAGACCGGGTTCCTTACCCGTGAGGCGCCCTTACGGTTGGTACGTAGCAACTCGGCGTTCATTGTGGCGTTCCAAACACGCAACTCGTCCACCTGTCCTGTGAGCTGACGGTCGAAGGTGTGCTTGCCCGTCGCCTCATCAACAGCTCCGCGTCGTGCGCCCACATAGAGCGAGTCGGCAGCTATGCCTCCCACCTTGCGTGCACTGATAGCAAGAGTGCGGGCACCGTCCACGTAGACAGCTGCATTGCCGTTGCGCAGCACATTGAGCGCCACGTGGTGCCATGCGTTGTCAGTGAGCGGAGCATTGCTTGCCTCGAAGGTGTTGTCAGCAGAAGTAAGACGTAGTTGTCCGGTAGCGTTGAGCCATAGTCCGGTTTCGCCGCTATGCATAATCTGTGCCTCACCATCCTGCTTTCCTGCACGCATCCACAACTCCACTGCGTAGTCGTCGGTTGAGAGCGGCGAACACTCTGCCATCATCACACCGACGTGGCTGGTACCGTTGAGCTTCACTGCCTTGTTCTCATTGTTGATATACCATGACTCGGCAGCGGCTGTCATATTGCGCGAACGAGAGTAGTCGCGTATAGCTGTACCCTCACCCTCGTTCATCTTCCAGTAGCCTATAAGATGTCGGGTGGACGGCTGCTTGGTCTTAGATCGGTCGGCAAGCGACTCATCTATGCTGCGCGCTTCATCCCACAGACACAGTTCATGGATAGCTGCACCCAGATTCTGACCCACTGCAAGAGGTCCGTTACCGGTATACTCTGCCACTGGCGTGTCTGCAAACAGACTGACGGTGTTTTCGTCGTTTGCCACTGCTGCATTCAGCAGTCCGCCTGGCGTTGTGCGTTCATAGTCGATATGCAGGTAGCCCCACTTGCCCAAAGGCATGGCATTGACGGATGTATACTTGTCAGTGCCTACGATGACTGTCAGTGTGCCGTCGTCGTTGATGGCTGCTGCAAACTTCGAAGCACCGCTACCATGACTGAGTATGGTGCCCGACTTCTTGGCATTAATCCAAAGGTCGAAGGCGAAACTCTTGTCTGAGAGATTGATGTCAGCTTCGGTCTTAGCAGCCTCAGCCATATCCGCAAGGTAGAGTGCGGTGGCATGGTCCACCTTGGCGCCATTGAGCACACCCGTTACGAGGAAGTTCATGTCCTTGGTGAGTTCGCCCTTTAGGATATTCTCGCTGAAGGTAAGGCTGATATCATCGCCTGCTGTAAGCACACCGTTGGTAGGTGTTGGCAGTCCGAGGGCGCGCGGCTTCTGCATGTCCTTCACCAGAGTTATCTCCTTGCTGGTGTTGTATATCTCACTGGTGCCGTAAGTGCATACAGACACCACGCGGAACAGATACTTGCCGTCGCTGTAGCTATGCATGTCGAGGTCGTAACTTACTGTAGAGCCTTCCGGCAGCATCTGGTTGTTGGCAGTAAGGTCTTTCTTGTCGACGACATACTCTCTCAACAGTGTCCAGTCGGTATCGCCCTGCTTCTGATACTGTATGCGGAACGCTTTTAGGTTGAGATACTTTCTGTCGAACTTATCAAACGAGATGGTCAGTTTCTCGCCCGCACTCGTGTTGATGGTAGTACGCGAAAGACTCATGTCCACTGCTGATGACGACGGAGCGAAGTGGGCTGTGACATACACCGTGTCGGCTATCTGCTCCCATGTGCTTGTGTTGTCGTACTGCGACTGCGAGGCGAGCACGATGCCCACATTCTCATAGTTGAGTATGCCAAGATTGGTCTGCGTCAGCTGCAAAGCCTTGGTGACGGTTTCGCCAGCAGGAATCTTGATGAGGCGGCCGTCAGTTAGCGGCTGTCCGTCAATGGTCAGCTTGGCTCCGTCAGGATTGGTCTCGTCAATCATCATTAGCTTGTAGTAGACATCCTCGCTGGTCTGCGACTCGTTCATCATACGCAGCGTATAATTGGCGGCCTGTCCGGCTGGTACGTCGGTAACGGTGGCCACATCAACATCAATCTTTGGCACCTCTATTTGCATTGTTGCTTCCATGATGGTGGTACCAGGACGATAATACTTGGTCTTCGCCTCACCCTCGTACGGGCCTGACGTCTGTCCGCCACGTGTGCGGAAGATGGGCGAATACTTGCCGTAACCGTACACATCCACTGTGATGGCATCATCATCGCCTGTCTCTGCGAGGGTGTAGCTGAACGTGGACGTTTCGGTCTCGGTTTCTTCACCTGAGGTGTGTATGCCGCCGCCAGTATCGGTGGTTACGGTTGCAGTGATACCTACTCCAGCAATCTGGAATCCTGTTCTACCAATTACATGAGCCAATCCCGTGAAATTATTTTCATACTGTTTGCCCTTGCCGTTCTCGTTGGTAGCGGTGTAGGTGATGGACGAGCCTGCATCAAACGAGTAGTTCTTGGTGTTCTCGTCGCGGTCCTCATAGGCCCTTATCTTCTCCTCCTCATTCACGGCAAGCCATTTCTGCCAGTTCTCTATCTGGTCGTTATACCATACTATCTCGTCGCTGCACGACTTCGTGGGGTCGCCTATCTTCATGGTGTACGACCTGCCTGTTGACGAGAGCACAGCGTCCTTACCCCATATCTTGTCATTATTGTTCGTACCATAGCCAATGTCCTCTGGCTTGAGCGTAGTGAGATAAACCACGCTGTCGCCACTCGGCTTGAAGTCGTTGACGTTGGCAACATAGGTAAGCTTTGAATTGCGCAGACTGATGAGGTTAGGTATGAGCACGTTCTCGATGTAGTTGGCACTGTAGGCAAACTCTGTCTTAAACTGCAGTCCTGTGGTATAGGCATCCTTCACGCCAAGCGTTACATCGCTGCCGTCACGACGCAAGGTGAGGTTGCGGGCAAGTCCGTAGATGAGGTTGTTGGAGCTTCCTATGAAGAGGTCGCCGTTGGCTCCTACGTATTCCGGTTCGGCAGAGGTTGATATAACCTTCTCGGTTGACACGGTGCTTGTCCATGAGTTGCCATCCTCACTCACGTTAGATATTTTCACTCCCAAACCTGCATCCCACTTGTTCTCTACATCGGTCATGACGATAAATCCGATTCCGGTTCCAAGGGATGTCTTGTTGCCCCAATGACTTACCACCTCAAGACTATTGTCTGTAACGACGGTGTTTCCCTTGTATGAATACTTCGACTTGACAGTACCTGTGGTCCACTGGGCGCTGGAAGCTGTTCCCGGCGGGTCGCGCAGAATCATCTGCAGCAATGTCGGACCTTCGGTGACGAAGTTGTTGCCCGTAGGCAGGAATCCGAGGATGATGCCCTCCTGCATGTTGGTGCCGTCGCCGGCGGGATCCCACATATAGGCGCGGTCGTTGATGTCGTAGCTCATTGAGATGGTGCGCTTATATGGCGCGGTGATGTTTGGCAGGCCAGCCTTCCACATATAGGTGGCATGACCTACAGAGTCGAGTACAAGGGTGTTGTTGACCATCTGTCCCACCTCACCGGGTGTTCCGCCCTGCGGATTGTTTTCGGCGTAGACACTCTGTTCTGACGACAGGGCGTTGCTTACGATAACCTCAAGATTGCGCAACGGCACTTTTTCGGTTACGTGGTTCTGCTTGTCATCCTTGTTGACGTACTGCTCGAAGGCGTCTATGTCGAAGGTATAAGAGTCCATCTCTATAAACAACGGAGCGCCATACTTGTAGACTGGCTTTCCCGTAGCTGTGGAATAGATGTCGCTGACCTTCATACTGCCAAGTTCGTCAGCAACGGTGTATTCGCTGATGCCGAACGCACCGTCGTCGTTGCCCCGCTGCATGACATTAAACTGCGGATTGCTGTGATATGTCACAGCCAGTTTCTTGCAGTAGGTATAGAGACGTTCCACTTCTTTGTTGCTGTTGTAGAGCGTGTCGGACATTTGTTCGAGCGGATTGGTGAGGTCCACAGTGGCCGAACTGCCCACTGTCTCGCCCGTAGCTACCACCTTCTGTGCCTCCACCTTATACATCAGCGGCGGCACCAAAGCAGAAAACTCGCCCGTCTTGGAGTCGGTGCGGATGATTATCTTCTTGGCATCGGCACTGCCAGCACCGCGCCATGCATGACTGGCGATGGTGTCGGTGGCCGACTTCACCTCCACAGTCTCCGGATTTACTTCGTAGCTCACCACGCCTCCCGTGGTCTTGCGTAGCATATTGAGATTATAGACGGTGTTGGTGGGGGTGAGAACAAGTTCTGTAACACCGATATTGTTCTTGCTCAAGCCGAAACCTACGGCCTTGTTGCCTTCGATGTCACCGCCAACCACCTTGCCGCTGAAATTGACAAGCGTAGCGTCGACAAACTCAAGCCCCTTCACTTCCTGATTGAAGGTGAGGCGTGTGCCTACCTCATTAGGATCGGCAGGATAACGGCCTTCGTTATTGAATACATGACCGGTCTTCGACACTTTTATATAATGGTCGCCGATGGGCACACTGATGGTGTATTCGCCGTTGGCATTGGTGGTGATTACCTCGCCGTCCTTGCTGCAGAGCGTACCGTCTACGGTAAACTGCGCTCCCTCGACGGGATAGTTGGTTCCGGCATATACCACGCGTCCGCTCACTGGGAATGAGCTTACGTCTTCGAAGTCGACACCGTTGTGAACAAGTGCCGAGGCACTGACGTAGCGTGTGGAATAATTGGGCGAGAACTCATGTATGCCCTTGCTGGGGACAACCATGTATGTGGTGCCGTCGCCATTGAAAGGCACGCCGCGTATGACGAAGTTGCCCTGTGCATCGGTTATGCCGAAGATACCAAACTGATGCTCTGTAGGGAGTACGGTGTTGGAAGTCGTGGTAGATGGGCCTAACTGACCATGGTTGCCATTGGCCACGCCACTGGTCTTGGAGTAGTCATAGGCAGTGGTCTGATTGTATATGCCCTCATCCACCGGCCAGTAGGCGAAGAGTCCGTCTTCGGTACCCGTGAGCGAATGGTTGTAGTTCTTCAGGATATCAGCTTTCGTGAGCGCCCTTCCGCTGAAGACACGCATCTCGTCAATGTATCCGCTGAAGGTGCGGTCGGCAGAAGGCTCATAGCTTCCGCCTAAGCAGAGCCCCGTCTTTTCGGAAGCAGTGAAGCTGACCTTGCAGATGCCTGGCACTGTGGCCACAGACATGGTGTCCACGGCATCAACAGTAGTGACTGATGCCTGGCCATTGGCATCCACCGAAAGCGTGAGCGAAGTGAAGACACTCGCCGGAAGGTAAAGTCCGGTGGCTGTGGCATCAGTGCCGTTGTTCAGGAGCAGCGGATAGCCCTTGGCTTCATCCATGGTGCCGAGCTGCAGCTGCAGCTTGCCGCCAAGGTCGAAGAGTGTGGGCGCCGAACCTGTCTGACTGTCGTCTGGACGGACAAACATCTGCACGGAATAGGCACTGCTGCCAAACTGGCTGTTAAGAGCGTCACTGCTAAGGGCGAGGAACACGCCGTCGCCCGAACCGGACGTGCGCAGCGAATAGAACTGGCTGATGTCGCTGGCGTTATCATTGTTGCGCACGAGGGTTACGCGAGCACCGTCAACGGCTGTGCCCGTGCCGTAGGCTATGCGTCCCGACACGATGCCCGTAGAACGACAGAAGCCATCGGTGCCACGTTCCAGATAACTTTCCTGCTCGTCGCAACTGGTTATGCTGCGCACCTTGTAGTCGTAGTATTGGCCAGGCAGGGCGGTGTTGTCCTCATAATAATAGGAAGAGGCTATGCCACTGGTCTTGTAGATGGTGGCCCAGTTGTTCTTGCCTTTCACAGTGCGCATAAGCTCATAGCGCGTAATACTGTTGCCTACCTGGTGAACCTCCCACGAGAGTTTCACCAGACCATTGTAGTCACCCTTGGTGGCTGTCAGCGACGTCACTTGCGACTCGCCCAAAAGGTTGCCCATCACATAGTTTTCCGACACGAAGGTATGGTTCTCAAGCATGGTGGTCTGCACCTTATAAAAATAGGTGTGGCATGCCTGCAGGTTCTTTGAGTCGGTATAGCTGTATTGCGTCTGACTCTTCTTGCTGACACTTACGCTTCCTATCTCTTCCCAGTTGATGGTATCGCCGTCGGCACGCAGAATCTTGAAAACATAGTTTTCGTTGCCTTTAAACTCCTGGTTGTTCCACTTGATAGTGATGCTTTTGTCATTTGTCTTCTCCGCATCGATGTCAAGTCCATTGATGGTGAACTTGCGTGTTACTTGCGTTGTTATGCTGCCCACAAGTCGCTCTATGCGCTTGCCGTCCGGCATACCTGTAGGAATGAAGGCCACCTCATACACATAGTCGGTGTCGTAGTCAGGTATGTCGTCGGTGTATTTGTGCGTCTTGACGCTTAGCTTCTGGGCGATAACCTTAGACGCTTCAGGTTTACCCTTGGGATAGCGATAGACAGACCACGTACCCTCGAAAGAACTGTGTTCGTCAAAATTTTCCCAAGTAATGGTCACCTGCTTCTTCCATACATCGGATTGTGCTGTAATATTGGCAGGCTTTACGAAATCCTGTAAATACGCTCTGTCCCATTTCCATAATGTACATTTTGTTCGCGCCGATTGTTGCCCCGACGGAATTACATCAAATGAATGTTGGTAATGCACTATACGGTTGCCATACGTCTTCTCATTGCTGTCGTCGTATGTCATATTCATACCACTCCATGCTGTCGTACCCTTGCTGAGACCTTTTGATGCAGGAAGTGATGATGGATTGATGTATTTAGTAGGTAGAGCTTCGCTCCCTTTTCCTACTACAATAGGATTCTTTGCAGCCACCGTAGTTGGACCGTAGTTACTTAATACCGTTCCATTGGCCTCCACAGTGTTGTAGTTGGTGCGATTAAAGTTTGTGCTGTACCATGAAGGGATATTGACAGCACCAATATTGAACGTCTTGCTCTCCAACTGCGTAGTGCCGCTATTGATTCTCCACGTTCCCCTTACTGTTACGGTGTGGGTCTTGCCCACCTCCATATTGTCCATGTCTATGCATAGCAAGACATAGAATTTGCCACCTGCCTTGCGCGGGTCCCAAAAACGTACGGTGTACTTGGTGCCTTTTACTGTGCGTGTATAGGTGTTGCCCCACCAACCACTGTTTCCTCTCTGATCTTCAAGACCGCCGTCGTTACCACTGCCGTTTCCAGGCCATGCCAACTCCCAGTCGGCATTGCAAATGAGATGCCCGTCAACGTAGATGGCAGGTCCTCCACCATCGTGCGTGAAGAATCCGTCCTTACCATTGGTGTCGTAAAAACATAGATAGATGTTGATGTAAGGTTCATTAACGTTAGGGTGAAGATGCACGGCATGGTCGAGGTCGTAGAAATGTTCACCTGCCCACGACGCACCAGGTGCCAATGCCAGCAACAATGCCAGCACAAACCTGATAAGCATACTGCCACACCGCCTTCGTAGTGAATGGGGTGGCGAGTCGTAATTGACAATATAAAAATGTGCCATAGTAAATGTTTTAAATGATTTAAATTTGATAAATTTGTCCAAATTTACGGTTTTACAAACAATAACCCACCTGTATAAAAATGGTATTTCAGTAGGACAATCGAAATACCACAAAAAAACGTGATATTCCAACGAAAAAGCTGGAATACCACGATTCTCTCTATGATTTGCTTTTATTGAGGGGGAATAATCATTACTCGTCCCCCAAAGCTCTTTCTGCATACTCTTTAGGTGTAACGCCAGTAACTTGGCGAAACTGTTTGTGGAAGTTGCTCTTGTCTGCCACGCCAACCATCTTATGGACAACCGATGCCGCTACTTTTTCTTCACGCATCAGACGTTTGGCTTCTTGAATGCGTAGCGAGATACGCCAAGTGCGGAAAGTAGTGTGCATACGATTGGTGAAATACCACTTGAGCACCGTGTGTGTTGTGCCCAACTCATAGGCTATCTCCTCTACGGTCTGGTCGTTCTTCACATACAGCTTATCACTCACCCACTTCTCTATAGCATCACGCAAATTCTGCTCGTCGAAATGCGATTCATCAGGCGATTTATCTGGAATGTCCTGTGAGACTTCATCCAATGTAACTACCTTAACAATATACCCTGCCTCTATACGATAGTTGATGACACAGATCACAAGGTATATATAATATAAGGTGTAAATGCTCGTGAAAATCAAATACATCACATCACCCATACGAAACATAGCGAAAAGCAATGCGCTGACGCCTACAGTAAGGGCACCTAAAAAGCAGTTTCTTATCCAACGCAATCCACTCGAGAGTTCATCGTCATAGTTGTCTTCAAGCACTTTCTGACATCCAGCATAGCTTCTGTAGAACAAAATGCAATAATATACAAGTTGTAGGATATATAGCAATACATCCATCACCCATATATAATTTATTGCCCACTCGCATCGTATCAATGCATATATGGTGACTATGCATACTGACGAAGCAGCCACAACATTTGCCGTCAACCATCTCACTCCAACCTTGGAGGGCGCTACAAATGCAAGACATGTAGCAGTGAAGAACAACGCCTGAAAGAATGACACCAAAAGGACTGCAATACCCATCTCTGCGTTTTCTGCCTCACTGACGCCGGTAAACCCGGTGATGAGATTGGAAACACCCATACATATATAGCATAACGATAGAAGACTGAGCATCCTGCGCATTGCTTTCCAACGGATGTCTTGTGGCATCTTCAAGAAAATAAGAATAGCTGCCAAGGCAAGCGTTATGGCTCCGGAAGATATATCTACTATTTTGAATACCATACTTTCTTCCATATCTTATCTTGTGTAAGTTTCATTTCACAAAGATATATATTATTTTTCACCACGCCAAATATTCTAACGATAGGATTTATCTATTGATGTATAGCTGATATCTTTTATGTATCTATAATAAAAGCATTATCTTTGTAGCCGAAATCAAAACAACAAATAAAATAACAAGGAGATAATAATATGGAAACAAGAAAAGACATAGCAGCTGAGAAGAAGCGTTGTGGTTCGCATAATTGCACACAGGCTGTGCTCTGCACCTATCACGACTTCGCCGGCATGGAAGAAGAAACCATTAAGAATGCTGGCAATGCCTTTGCGGCTGGTATGGGTAATATGGAGGGAACTTGCGGAGCCATCGTAGGCGCAGGCATCATACTCGGACTTGCCACTCAGGACAAGGCGAAGTCCGTCAAGGGCATGAGACAGATTATGGATAAATTCAAGCAGCGCAACGGTGCCACACAATGCAAATTGCTCAAAGGGGTGGGTACAGGAAAGGTGCTTCGCGAATGCCCTCTTTGCGTGGCTGACGCTTCTGAATTTCTGGAAGAAATCCTGGAAAAGGAAGGAATTTATGCCATCACAGATGATGAATGAAGGTGTCCGGAAATATGGGATAAGACTGTGAAGACAATGCGCGGCTAAAAAATTACCTATTTTTTAGGATGCTTTGAATTTGGAAATTTTTCTTATGATTACTATTTTTGCACTCGGAATAAGAAACCGTATTTATGCGACACTATGTTGTGTTCATGTGGTTTTGAATATAGTTTTATAAAGTTAAAAGTGGCTCTATTGGTGTGTAATAGTGGCACTATTGGAGGGTGGGGCTTGGATTTTGACTGTCCAAGGGGCTTTGCTGACGGCAAAAACGACCGAAAACGGCTTCTGAAATCTATAGAATCGATTTTTATTTTGTAACAGGTTTTTACTTGTTTGTACGATATTTGCGTTGGTGGACGGCGTGCCGTCCGAATTTTGAATCCATATTGTCTTTTGTATTTGTATAATCCAAAAGAAAGATGTATCTTTGTTGTGAGGTTTGTATTTTAACTTTAAAACAATAAAGAGCATGGCAAAACAGAAGTTACCTTTAGGTATACAAGACTTTGAGGAGCTGCGTAAGGGCAATTATCTTTACGTGGACAAGACCGATATGCTTTGGAAAATAGCCAATGGCGACAAGTATAACTTTTTGAGTCGTCCGCGACGCTTTGGCAAATCATTGCTTACCTCAGCCATGCAATGTTATTTCGAGGGAAAGAAAGAGCTGTTTGAAGGGCTCAAAATCATGGCATTGGAGAAAGAATGGGTGAAGCGTCCGGTTCTGCATTTCAGTATGAACCAAGGCGGTTCTAATGCCAAATCGCTATCGCATTATCTGGATGATACTTTGTCTAAATATGAAGAAATATATGGCAGACGTCCTACTGAGGCCACGCTCAACAACCGACTTAATGGTATCATACAAAGGGCATACGAGCAGTCGGGTGTACAGATTGCCATCTTGGTGGACGAGTATGATGCACCTCTGCAACATTCCTTCCATACTCCTCATCATGACGAATGCCGTAGTCTGTATCGTGACTTCTTCACAGGACTCAAGGACTATGGCTATTGTATCAAGTGTGTGTTCCTCACAGGCATTACGAAGTTCACTCAAATCAGTCTGTTCAGTGTGCTTAACACGCTGACCAATATCAGTTTCTACAATGATTATGCTACTGTTTGCGGATTGACTAAGGATGAAATCGAGTCGTGTCTTGGCGAAGAGTTGCACGAACTTGCCAATAAGAAAGGCTGGAATATGGAAGACACCCTTTCAAGACTGAAGGATATGTATGACGGCTATCATTTCTCCGAAAGTCTGCAAGGTGTTTACAATCCTTTCAGCGTGCTATGCGCCTTGAACGAACTGCGCTTGAAGTCGTTCTGGATAGCAAGCGGTGCCACCGAGATGCTGCCTAAGATACTGACCAAATTCGAACGTGACGTAGAGAAACTGGATGGTTCGCTCATTGATATTGACTATATTGAGACGTCGGATGTCAATACTACTAATCCGAAACTGTTTCTGTATCAGTCGGGCTATCTTACAATAAAGAATGTCATTGAGGATAGTTATGTGCTTGGATTTCCCAATCGTGAGGTGAAAAAGGCGCTGTTCGAACTGGTTCTTCCGATAATGTTGAAAAAAGATAAGGACGAGACCGAGAATGCAATACAAGAGTTGAAAATGAACTTTTCAACCGGAAATGTAAAGGATGGTATTCTCTGTCTTAAGCAATTGATTGCTCATACGCCGTACAGTACACAAAAAAAAGAACGATTTGTTTTTGAAGAGCATTTTCGTTTTATATTGAAGAACTTGTTCTACATTTGTGGATTCAACGTGAAAGAGGAGGAGCAGGTGGCTAATGGAAGAATAGATCTTGTGGTTGAAACCTCCAATATTATATATGTAATTGAGCTTAAGATGTCTGACAATGGCGGTATGTCTGCCGCTACACAACAAATCATTACCCGTCACTATAAGGATGCTTATTGTGCAAGTCATAAATCGGTTGTAGGTTTGGCATTGATGTTTGATAAGGATAATAGGGGGCTGAAAGACTGGAAAGAGGTTTAGTATTCAATTATCGGGGACGTTATGTTGGTGTGACCAAAATTTGGTCGCACCTTTTTTTGTATCACTCTCTTCACTACCAATGACGAATGTTTGCATTGAATTTGTGAAAACGTTTGCACAATAAAAATGCAACATTTTAATGAAAATATGATGTAGACTATGGATGTTATTCATATTTTTGCATCGTAAAAACTATGCGAGACCCTGATTGAGTCAATGTACATAGAAACACAACTTATGACGCGAAACACACAAAAACACTCATAAGGTTGCTTTAGAAGATATATACTTAAACCGATAGTTAATAGATATAAAAACCTAAATATGATAAAGCATATTTATATATTCGTGTTGGCAATGATGCTGCTGGCATCGTCAGGCGCGGCAAAGGCGCAGGACGTGGCTCTGAAGACCAATCTCTTAGGTTGGGCTACGACATCGCTTAACGCAGGTGTTGAGGTAGGCATCGCCGAGAAGCAGACAGCACAGCTGTTTGCCACGCTCAATCCTTGGGAGTTTTCCGGAGGCAAGAAGGTGCGCATCTGGAATGTGGAGCCGGAATACCGCTGGTGGACATGCCAGCGCTTCGGAGGCAGCTTCTTCGGAGTGCATGCTCTTGCCGGCGAATACAACGTCAAGAACGTGGACCTTCCGTTCGGCATCCTGCCCAAGACGAAGAGCGGACGACACTATGAAGGATGGTATATAGGTGCGGGTGTCACCTATGGCTATCAATGGCTGCTCTCGCGCCATTGGAACATGGAGGCGTCGTTGGGCGTCGGTTATGCCTATAGCCCGTACAAGCTCTACGGACGTTGCGCCAGATGCCTGGAGAAGAACCATCGCAACTATGTCGGTCCGACAAAGGCCGCTCTCAGTATGATCTATATTTTCTAAACAGCATTATGAACACTAATTCGTTTACACGCATCATCATTTCATGCCTGATAGGAGCTGCTTCCTGCGGTTCCGCAATGGCACAGAAGCTTGCCTCTGGAGCTGTAGCCATAGACAGTCTGCATACGTATGTGGAGGGTAACAGGGTGGATGTGGCGTTCAGCCTCAATCTCAACAACCTGAAGCTCAAGTCTGAACAGCAGCTCGTCTTCACTCCGATGCTTGCTGCCGACGGCGACACCATAGCTCTGTCACCTATCATTATCAATGGCAGGTCTAAGCAGATACGCATGGAGCGCAGCGGTGAATTGGCTTCTGGTGCTACGGGCAGCCAGCAGCCGCTGGTGGTTGTCAGAAAGAACGGCACACGTCAGAGCGTCAGCTACGCCCAGAGCGTAACACGCGAGCGTCCGTTCGAATCGGACTGTCTGAGTCTGCTTACCTCTCAGGACATCTGCGGATGCGGCGACAGGGAGAATCTCGACAATCTCCACCTTGCCACCATTGACAATATCGGCGCATGGATGCCGGCTCTTACGTTTGTCAAGCCTTTCGCTGAGGCTCGCAAGCAACGTGCCGAGAAGGGCGAGGCTTACCTCAGCTTCCGTGTAAACAAGACGGACATCGTGGTAGACCTCTTCGAGAACGCACGCGAACTGGCTAAGATAACTAACACCATCGACCTTGTGCGCAATGACAAGAACGTGGAAATCAACGGCATCAACATTCACGGTTATGCTTCGCCTGAAGGTCCTTATGCCAACAACGAACGTCTGGCACGTGAGCGTGCGGCGGCTCTTAAGAATTATGTGGCGCAGCTTTATCCGATTGACGCCAAGCTGTTCAGCTCTAACTATACGCCTGAGGATTGGGACGGTTTCCGCAGTAAGGTGCAGCGGTCGCAACTGGCTAATAAGGACGAAATCCTTAAGATTTCAGACTCGAGCCTTGCTCCCGACGACAAGGACAAGCGCATCCGCCAGCTCTATCCGCAGGACTATGCCGTGATAATGAAGGACATCTATCCTCGCTTGCGCCATAGCGACTATACCGTTAGCTATACCGTGCGTCCCTTCTCCGTTGAGGAAGCCAAGCAGATACTCAGAACCCGTCCGCAGCAGCTTTCGTTGCTGGAGATGTATCTTGTGGCACAGACGATGGAGGCTGGTTCGCCGGAGTTCAACGAGGTGTTCGACATAGCCGTGCGTATGTTCCCTGCCGATCCTACAGCCAATCTCAATGCTGCATGTGCCGACTTGCAGAAAGGTGACATAGCATCGGCTGAGAAACATCTGGAGAAAGCCGGCAATTCTGCCGAGGCATTGAACGCACGAGGCGCTTTGGCTGTGCTGAAAAAGGACTATCAGTCAGCACGCCGGTTGTTCTTGGAGGCGGCTGCCGCAGGTTCGGAGGATGCCAAGGCAAATGCCGAACGCATCGCTAACACGAAATAAAGAAAAACTTAATAATAATTTTTCTCTCTTAATAGGGCAGGGTGCTGCGAAACACCCTTCCCAGCCCCATTACGCTTTAAACTTAAACTAAAATAATTAATAATTTATCAACTAAAATTTTTAACTATGGTAAACGTTAAGAATCTATTCGGAATGGCTGTCATGGCTACAGCCTTGGTAGGTTGTTCAAGCAACGACAACCTCGCTCCTGATGGTAAAGACAATGTTGGCAAGACTGGTGAAGCCTATGCTTCATTCAAGATTAATCTGCCGACAGCAACAGGTGGTACTCGTGCTGATGATACAACACCAGGTTCACCTTCATTTGAGAATGGTGACAAGAATGAGTATGCTGTTAAGGACGCAACTCTTCTTCTCTTCCAGAAAAATGCCAAAGGTGATTTTGTATTCAAGGAATTTGTAGACCTTGGTAATATGGAACCTTGGACATCAAGCGAGACAGGTGGTATTACCACAACAGCCAAGTTGACAGCCAAAATTACAAAGGCTGAAGTTGGCGAAAATAAGGGTTATTATGCTCTTATTGTTCTCAACAACAATTCTAAAACGGCTGCGAAAATCACTTATCCTGCTGTAGATCAGACATATGCTGATTGGAGTCAGAAAGAGGCTAACGCAACTGCCAACTACTTGAAGTATGACAACGGTTTCTTTATGGCAAATGCACCTAAGTATGTTGCTGGCGCTCCTGAAACTCTTGTTGAAATCAAGAACATTTACGCTTCTAAGCAGCAGGCTGAGAACTCTACAGCCACTACAGTATACGTAGAGCGTGGTCTTGCTAAGGTTTCTCTCGCTTCTTCTTCTGTTGAGCACGTTGATATTAAAGATGGCAACTATGCTGGTGACAAGGTTGACATTACTGGTTGGACTCTTGATGTTACCAATACCAAGACATACCCTGTACATGTAACAGAAGGATTGTGGGCTGATATATGGAAGACAACTGTTACTCCTGCTGCTACCAATGGTGCATCAATGGATCGTTTCCATGACACAAAGCTTACAGAGTTCCCACGCGTATATTGGGGCTTGGATCCTAACTACAGCAAAAATTTCGCTTCTGTAGCTGATTGCGGAGGTGAGTTTAAAATGGCAACAAAGGGTGACTTCAAGACTGATGAGGAAGCCAAGAAGCCTCAGTACTGTCTTGAGAATACATTCGACATTGATCACATGGTGCAGGGTCAGACAACACGAGTTTTGTTCTCTGCCAAGTACACACCTGATGGTTTTACAGCTGGAGAGACTTTCTATAAGTTTGGTAACAGTCCTAAGTTGTGGCATGAGGCTGATGTTGTAGCACAGATTAAGGCTAAGGCACAGGAGGTTCTTGGTGAGGCAGATGCAAATAAGGTAACCGTAACACTTGCTGCTGAAGGCAATGACATGACAAAGTCTGGTGTACGTCTTGTTGCTGCTGCTAATATTACTTATGGTACAACCGCTCTTAAAACAGAACAGGTCGATCAGATCAATGCTAAGCTCGGCTTCAAGAAAGCTACACCAAAAGACGCAGCAGTTGGTTTGTCAACTTTCGAGAGTGGTGTTTCTTACTACATCGCACGTGTAAAGCACTTCAACGAGCTTACTCCTTGGAATCCTGGTAATCTAACATACGACGGAAACAATGCCAACTGGCTTGGTCGTTACGGTGTGCTCCGCAACAACTGGTACGAGCTTTCTGTAAGTAGCGTTAGTGGTCCTGGTTATCCTGACATTCCTAAGGTTAATCCTACAGATCCTGACGACGTTAACGATCAGTACATCAATGTAGAGGTTAAGATCCTTGACTGGGCTAAGCGCAGCCAGAGCATCGAGCTCTAAACTGTAAAGCATAAAAGTGGCGGAGGTCTCTGGCCTCCGCTACTATCCAAACATCAACATCTAAATCAATCTTAATTAATTTAACGGCAAACATTATGTTTCACGGACTGGTTAAATCTTTATGCTCATTACTCGCCTTTGCACCCTTGCTGGCTTCTTGCTCGCTGATGCACGACGACCTTGAGCCATGCGACAATGGCGTTTACCTGCACTTCCGCTACGACTATAACACGCAGCGCGCCGACCTTTTCAACGACCATGTTGGAGGCGTTGTTGTCATGGTGTACGACAAGGACGGCAAGTATCTCATGCGTCAGGACGCCTACAACACAGACACCGACGCTCCCATCCGCCGCCATGACTTTGCCGTACACCTTGACTTGCAGCCCGGCGAATACCAATTTCTCGCCATTGCCAAGCAGAAACGTTATGAAGACGCGCTTGCCACCAAGGGCGCCAAGTTTCGCATTCATGCTCCCGCCGACGGCGAGGACATGAAGCAGTTCTGTACTGTGCTCGACCGCAATGGGGCGGGCGAAACGGCTGACGTCGACTGTTCGGCTCCGCTCGATACGCTGTGGCATGGCATGTCGCAGCACCTTACAGCCGTGCACGACATGGAAGCCACCCACGACACCATCTCTTTGGTGCGCGACACCAAGCAGCTCACCATCTCGCTGCATCAGATTGACGCACCTGACAAAATCTCTGCCGACGACTTCGGCTACGAGGTGATAGCCGACAACGGCCACATCAACTATGACAACTCTTTGGCTCGCGACACCAAGCTTCGCTATACGCCTTTCCGTACATGGACCACCGACTTCCGCGATGCTTCGGGCAACGTGAAGGAACGTACGGCTCATGCCGGTCTGACGCTCTCGCGACTGGTGTATTATTCTCCTGAGGAGAACGACCGCAACGCCATGCTACATATATATAATAAGGTGTCGGGCAAGACCGTCGCTCTTATCAACCTGCCCGACATCCTCCAGCAGGGACGCGATGCCTATGCCGCCCAGAACTACGGCATCCAGGAATATCTTGACCGCGAGTACGACTATCGCCTCGACTTCTTCCTTATCGGCACCGAATGGCAGTACCTGAACCTTTCGGTTGGTGTGCTCGACTGGGCAAAGCGCATACAACACATAAGCTTATAGTTTTCTCCCCTTCAACTATCAGCGACTTCTTAACTAAAATACATAGAAACCTAATAACGACATAAATAAATGAAACGACTTGCAGACATACTCCTTTCTGTTGCTGCCCTGTTGTTGCTGGCAGCATGCACAGATGATGCCGACGTATACAACACACCAGCACCGTCTGAGGGCAATCTGTGTGTCTATGTACCGGTAACCCGTGAAGGCGACGAGGTTACGAGCAGTCTCGACCCAAGCAACCCTACATACAATGCCTCTGTAGAGGAGTGCAACATCAACGACCTGCATCTTTATGCCTTCCCCGTTGGTGGCAACGGAACATTCCTTTCGCAGGAACTTCCATCGCCTGAGGCAAGCAATATGCTCAATGAGAAAGTTGCTTCTTATAAGTTGCAGATCAAGCCCGGCACCTATCGTGTATACGTAGTGGCAAACATGAACGATGTGCTTGATGTCAATAGCATAACAACCGAAGACGATTTGAAGAAAGTGGTGTTGGGTTACACCCCGGTGTCAAAGCCAGGCATGCCCGTAGCCGATAACATCCCTATGATATACGAGCCTGACACAAAGGCTGCCGACGGCACAACTACTGACGGCACAATTACCATAAAGAATACAGACACGACTCCTCAGACCGTGATGGCTAATCTGCGATTCACCTGTGTAAAGGTGTGTCTTAACCTTATATACAATCCCGAAGACCCGGACATGAATGCAGCGTTGAAGTCTAACGGACTGCAGATTACCGATATTATGGGTAAGCGACTCTCGCCACAAACAAGTCTGTTGTGGGACGGCAAGTTCACTAACACTGGTGTAAGCGACGACTATGCCAAGGGCATCGAGCCGAAATTGTACGATGCTACGTCACATACGGGTAGTGGCGCTTACTATACTTCGTGGACAGAAACCCCAGCCAATGCCAATGTCAACAACGAGGACATCATCAAAGTGAAAGGTGAGGGCGTAGCTGCACCTGCAACCCCAAAGGAGAAGTGGCTCTTCCGTGCCACTTACTATCTGCCCGAACGTTACGTAGCACAGGCTTCGCAGCAGTCGGCATTGAAGGTAGGTGGTGCTGTAGGTGGTTCTGCCATCAAGAACAGCTACAACATCAACCTTGGTCATCGTAAGGACGAGACCTCAACAACTGAAGTTCCAACTTTCCCACGCGGCACATACTACGAGATAGTAGGACGCATAAAGAGTCTTGGCAACATCTATCTCGATTGTGTGGTAGGTGTAGAGCCTTGGCAGATGCCAATAATAGATGTCGACCTCAACCATACTACGCTTTGGGTATCAAGCACAAAGGCAGAGGTAGGATCGCAAAAAGTAGCATTCATCGACTATCTGACAAATGTAACGAATGGCGACATTAAGTTCGGATGTGATACGGAGATTGAAAAGATTTCAGCAGGAAAGTCCCCCGTTATTGTCGCAACTAATGATATTGCAACTCATCGTATAAGATTCAGTATAAATCCAGAACTCTCGGTAGCCGACTTTACAGCAGCTAATGCTCTTACAGGTACTGCCAAGGTATGGATAAAGGCTGGCAACATTAAGAAATATCTTGATGTATCGTACGACGTTACACCATACTTCAAGGTGGATCCTGTGGATATTGTAATACAGTATGATGCTGAAAATTCACCCGAATTGACAAAGGTGGTGAAGTTCACTACCAACCTTGGTGGCATTCAGTTCCCTGATGGCTGGACGGTTTCTGGTGGCGGACATGATGTTTCGTATGCTCAGTCGACAATAAACATCAAGTGTGAAAACACCAATAAGGCAGATGGCACATTCACAATTTTTGCAAAAACCGACCCTCAGACAACAACCACACATACGTTTACTGTAAAGTCGATAGGTGAAGACGGTACAAAGAAACACATTGAGCAAGAGATACGCGTAACGGTGCGTCCGCCAGTAGGTCCTTATCGTATCTATATGCGAGCCATAAACGACTTGGCGAAGACTAAAGACGCAAGTAACCTTGAGGAATTCGATCATTCTAATATGCTTGATGAAGAAGCCTACAATAAATCTGAAGAAAACAACAACTGGCGAGATGGATGGTGTGCTGACTGGAAGATAGACCGTAAGTCGTACAAGGACTCTCACAAGGTCTACATCTACACACAGATAGGTGAGACAAAGGCTGATGGTACAAAGGACGAGAATACGGCAGAATGGTATTTCACCGGAGGGTGGCCAGGTCAATCGATGGAGGCTGACAATAACAACCCTGGTTGGTACTATTATAGAATAGCGCATAATGCTATGTCTGGATCTAACAACAATAAGGGACAGGCACAGACTACTGCTGAAAAGATGATAAAGCCAGGACAGACCCTGCTTATTTTCAGCAATGGTACATACCTCAGTACGGGCTTCCAGCCGCATCGTTTCACTCATCACAATGACCCCGGCATCACACTCTTCAACTATGAGGATCGTGAAGGCTGGTATCTGTACGACCCATTGTCAGATCCTTACTACAGAGTTTATGACGAGAAGCCTACCGTTGTGGACGTAGAATATACCATATACACCAAGAACAAAAAAATAACTGCTTGGTATTCTAGATTTGGAGTAAACAATGGAGCTGGTGATTCTAAATTTACAATGTGGTGCAATAGCTGCAATGTTCCTAACGAATTTGAGTGCAAGGAATACGGACAGGACAGCAATGGCAAAACCTGGTATAGGACCATACTCCACCTCAAAGCCCCATTAGGAGAGTATGATAAGCTTCTGAAGCTTAAGGTAAATGGTGATGAGATTCATACTACACTGTTCGACGGTGATAACTATCCCTCAACCAAGATGCATGGCAAGCGTTATGTTGTGGAAGGCAGTTTCGATACGGACACAAAGACGTGGAAGAAGGGAGCTCCCTTTTAAAAAGTAATAATTAAAAGACAACGATATGTATATCAAGAAATTGACAATTTGGTTCTTCATGCTCTTGTCTGTGGTGTTGGCTGCTTGCAGCGACATCAGAGACATTGTAGGAGGCGACACACCCGATGTGCCGTCGGATGGAGTTGTGCTGACTCTTAAGTTGCCTAATTTCACCAAGAATACTGTGGCGACACGAGCAACTCAGCAGCAAATCAACAAACTCTGCGTATTGTGCTACGATGCAGAAGACAATTATCTCGGCATGAGCAATATCACAGGCGCGGACATCAAGCCGAATGACGACGGCACCTGCAAGGTGAAGGTTAAGGTTATGGAAGGAACGGCAACGCTGCATGTTGTTGCCAACGCCACCATAACAGAGAGCGACGCCAAGGATGCTGCGGGCAAGAACAACCTGTACAACGCAACACGCGACGGCAACCCCAACCTCAGCGCTCCCGTATGTTGGGGAAGCGTAAAGGTGGAAGACCTGCTTAGCCGCAGCACCAAAGTGTGGTTGTTCCGACAGTTTGCCAAGGCGTCTGTTACAAAAGATAGTAAGGTGACCAAATTCGAGATTACTGGTTTCAAGCTCTTCAAAACGGCAACAAAGGGCACAATAGCCACCACTAAGTTGAATAACGATGTGTCTCTGCCTTCGTCGGTAGCTTACGCGGATGAGGAAGACTATAGTATGGGCGAGCATCCTTTCTACGAGACACCTGCTGGCAAAGCATACATGATTATCCGTGCAAAATATGATGGCGGACCAGATACCTATTATAAAGTGGAGTTCTTGAAAAACGGCACTTCAACGCAGATGGATCTTCTTCGCAACCATCATTATCAGGTTAAGGTTACGGCTGTAAACCATGAAGGATGGGCTACAGAAGATGAAGCAATAAACAATCTGTCCGAGAACAGACTCACTGTAGAAGTGGTTGACGACAATCCGCCTATTGTGAACATGATAGCATGTAAGGACTACGAACTTGGCGTGTGTGGCAAGCAGACTGTAAAGGGTAATGCAGGGACGGCTACAATTTCGTTTGTAACAACCAAGCCAGACTTCAAATATAATGTGAAGTGGAATGCAGATTGGATTACTGGTTACAAGGAAACAAAGAGTGTTGTTTTGCCAACATCTGCTGAACACCCGTCAACAGGCACACTGTACACTATTGATCTTACTCTGACCGCTAACTGCCAATCGGCTGCGCAATCTGGTATTGTGACAATAACATCAGGCGACTTGTCGCGCGAGGTAGAGATTAAACAGTTGGGCTACGACTTCCGTACTGATAAAAATAGAATTGTGCAGATACGAGATCTTGAAAATAAAAGTTCAGATTTAAACCAAGACGACTACTTCAGCTGGATGGACTCGAAGCTTAAGGGCATAAGTCCAGAGGAGAACCAAGGCAGAGTGCGCAACGACGGACTCCACTTCTTTGTGGGAAAAAATCAGGTTTACTATCTTATACCATATATTGATAAAGATGATATGACTTGCAATGATCCGCGAGTGACAGTAAAGCTCGACAGTGATAAAAAATTCTGGGAGGTGAGGCTTGCCAACAATTCGGACGAATCGTATAACGTCAATAATTATAATAGGTGGATTAGCAATGAGGCATTTACCATTATAACTATCACCAACGCGAGAACCAAGATTACGGTAACCTATCCGGTTTATCATGTAGGATTGTTTGCACAGTTGACCGGAAAGGCAGCAACCGACTATCAGCTTGGCAAGAGCAAGGCTTCGGGATGGTACTATTATGAGATGGTTAACGTAGTGGCTAAGGTTACTAAAAAAGACGGAACTACCGAGTACAAGCCCTACTACATGCTCGACCGCAACCTTGGTGCCACAAACAACGGCTACTATTCTCCTTCCACAACCGCCCTTAAAGACAACATAGGAGCAATAGGTGGCTACTTTAAGATTTCGGAGGCTACCAACTCTACAGATGCAAAGAATAATAATGATGTGGTAGATGCTCTGGCAATAGGCAACTTCAAGGTGTGCGACAACATGTGTCTGCAAGGTCTTATAGACAACAACAATGACTTGGCGATAGAAGAGGAGACGACTCATTATGGCGAGGTGTACAACTGTCTGAGAATTACTACGCGAAACAGGGATATTCCCGAGATATTTATCCCTATGAGCGGATATTATGAGGGCAAGACAGATCAGAATCTTGTTTACAAGGACAGCTATCATGCCAACCTATGGACAAGCTCACGCCTGTCTGACTATCAGGGATTCTCGTCAACCAGTCCTGAATACGGCTTCTGGTACTTGTATCTCGATGCTTTCGGCAAGAGCCTAAACATGTCGAACTACCGATTTGTGTCGGGTTCGTCTGGAAAGAACAAGGGGCGATACCGTGCCATGCCAGTAAGACTTGTGGCAGAGTAATGCCCCGATATATGTGTCGTTAGGCTATTGGAAAAACAACAAGCTGACTTCGAATAAATCAATAATGGCTGTTTGCCGGTCTGTTGACGGCAAACAGCCATTATGCTATCTACTAAAATGATTCTGTCTTCCTTGTCTGATGAAAATAAAAGTGGAATAGTAAGTGATTGGGATTTTTTGTGTAACTTTGCAGCTTGTAACAATGTGAATATTATTAGGAATATGGGAATAGAGAATGGCATTTTCAAGCGTGCCGAACTGCTTCTTGGTGAGGACGTAATGGGGGAGATAGCTTCCAAGCGCGTCATCGTATTCGGTGTCGGCGGCGTGGGAAGCTGGTGCGTGGAGTGCTTGGTGCGCTCGGGCATCCGCCGTATCACCATCGTGGACAGCGACTGCGTGTGTCTGTCTAACGTCAACCGTCAGCTTATGGCTACGACGAAGACTGTGGGCCGTCCGAAGGTGGAGGCGCTGAAGGAACGCCTGCTGGAAATCAATCCTGAGTGTGAGATTACTGCCATTCAGAAGATCTTTACGGAGGAGAGCGCTTCGGAGTTCTCTTTGGACGAGTATGGCTATATTGTGGACGCCATCGACTCGTTGAAGGACAAGGCAGCGCTCATACTGCTGGCATGTCAGACGCGGGCTGTGCTGTTCTCGTCAATGGGAGCTGCGCTCAAGATGGACCCGACGCGCATTCGTGTGGCAGAATTCTGGAAGGTGCGCGGCTGTCCGCTCGGCGCTGCCTTGAGGAAGCGCATGAAGCGTGCCAAGACCATTCCTGCTCATAAGTTCCAGTGTGTCTACAGCGAAGAACTGCTCGAAAACCGCGGCACGGACACGGGCGACGATCCCTGCTCGTTCCAGAAAGCTCAGATAAACGGATCGATGTCGCACATCACGGCTATTTTCGGCTTTACCATTGCCGGACTGGTTCTGGAAGATATATATGAGAAAGCGCTTAATAAGTAAAAGCTTTTAATTAATATGGCTTTCGGTACAACAAAATGTATTATTTTGAGTTAATATATAATAGTAATAAGAAAAAAGTAACCATACTAATACACACACATATCTACAAGTTATGAAGAAATACTTGATTTATTTAATCTTCATGTTGATCATGCCTATGGCTGTCTCTGCACAGTCGTCCATGACCGACACGCAGGTTATGCAGTACGTCATGAAGGCGAAGGAGCAGGGCAAGTCTCAGTCGCAGATTGTCACCGATCTCATGCAGCGTGGCGTTGACATTTCGCAGATTCGCCGTGTGCGCAATAAATATGAGCGCCAGCTGAAGCAGGGCGGTCTTGGCAATGTTAGCGACGACCCTTCAGCGAAGACGGATACACGTCTGCGCACCAATAACGGCAAGACGCGCGACCAGTACACCCGCAGCGACTACGGACGTGAGGCTGACAGCTATGCGCAGAACTATTCGAATATGCGTGTGAAGTCGGAGCGCGACCGTAACTATAAGCATACGTACGACGAAACCGACGAGGAGTTTATGGACTATCAGAAGGAGATGTTCGAGATGGTGCCCGATACGGCGCAGATGCTGGAGCAGCTTCTTGCCGAGCGTGAAGCCAGAAAGAAGAAGGTGTTCGGACGCGATATCTTTAACAATGAGGAGCTTACCTTCGAGCCGAACATGAACATCGCCACTCCGCAGAACTATCGTCTCGGTCCTGGTGATGCCGTCTTCGTGGACGTATATGGAGCGTCGCAGAAGTCGGAGCAGTGTACGGTGTCGCCTGACGGTAGCATTACCATCGAGGGCTTCGGTCCGGTGCAGGTAAGCGGTCTGACCGTCGCGCAGGCCAACGCACGTCTGCGCTCCACTCTTGGCAGCCGCTACAGCAGCAGCAAGATTCGTCTGACCGTGGGACAGACCCGCACCATCATGGTGAACGTGATGGGCGAGGTGAAGACTCCGGGTACGTATACGCTTTCTGCCTTCGCCACTGTGTTCCATGCCCTTTACATGGCTGGCGGCACGAACGAGATAGGTACGTTGCGTAACATCAAGGTTTATCGTAACAACCGCCTTGTTACTGTTGTCGACATCTATGACTATATCCTCAACGGCAAGCTTACTGGCAACGTACGCCTTGCCGACAACGACGTCATCGTAGTGGGACCGTACGACTGCCTCGTCAACATCACGGGTAAGGTGAAGCGTCCTATGTATTATGAGATGAAAGCCAACGAGTCGATAGCTTCGCTCCTCAAGTATTCGGGCGGATTCACCGGCGACGCTTACCGCAAGGCTGTCAGCGTAAACCGCAAGAGCGGCATCGACCATTCTGCATATAACGTGGAGGAGTTCGACTTCTCTAACTTCCGTATTGCCGACGGCGACTCTGTAAGCGTCGATTCCGTTATGGCGCGCTACTCCAACACCGTGGAGATAAAGGGAGCCGTGTTCCGTCCGGGCAAGTATAATCTGAACGGACAGGTGAACAGCGTGCGCTCGCTCATCGAGCATGCTGACGGCGTGACGGAAGAGGCCATCACTTCGCGTGCCGTGATGCACCGCATGAAGCCGGACCGCACATTAGAGGTGATCAGCGTGGACGTGGAAGGCATCATGAGCGGCAAAGTGGCTGACATTCCGCTGAAGGAGAACGACGTGCTCTTCGTTGCCACGAAGACGGAGCGCATGACGGAGCGCACCATCACCATACGCGGCGAGGTGCAGTTCCCCGGTGTATATAAGTATGCCGACAACGAGACCGTTGAAGACTTTATCATACAGGCTGGCGGACTGACCGACAAGGCTTCGCTTTCCAACGTAAGCATCAGCCGCCGTGTGAGCGACTCGAAGGCTGTGCGTCCCGACAGCGTCATTGCACGTACATTCAATATGGCGCTTAAGGAGAACTTCGCTGTGGACGGCGACCGCAGTTTCACGCTTATGCCCTTCGATGAGGTCTACGTGATGCGTTCGCCCGGCTACACCGAGCAGCAGAACGTCACTGTGGAAGGCGAGGTGCTTTACGCCGGAACATACGCTCTTGAGCGCAACAACACACGCCTTAGCGACCTCTTCCGCATGTCAGGCGGATCAAACGGACTCGCCTACATCAAGGGTGCGCGTCTGATGCGTAAGGCCAACGAGGCAGAGAAGGCACGTATGGAGACTGTGCTGAAGATGCAGCAGGAGGAGCAGCAGAAGAATCTTCTGACGCTTGCCGCTTCATCCAATAACGCCAGCGCCGTGCAGTCAACGGCTCAGGGAGCTGCCAATGCCAACATCAAAAAGTTCCAGGTGCCTGACGAATATCCCGTCGGTGTAGACCTTGAGGAGGCTATGAAGAAGCCGGGGTCGGATGCCGACGTGGTGCTTCGTGACGGCGACCGCCTTATCGTGCCGCAGTATAACGGTACGGTGAAGATCAACGGTGCGGTGATGTACTCCAACACCGTGGCTTACGAGAAGGGCAAGCGTGCCGGTTATTACATCGACCAGGCTGGTGGTTACGCCGCCGATGCCGTCAAGCGCCGTGCATACATTATATATATGAACGGCAAGGTGGCTAAGGTCGGTCATGGTGCCAAGGTGCAGCCGGGTTGCGAGATTGTCGTTCCTGCCAAGCTGAGACGTAAGATGTCGACGGCAGAGATGATGAGTATGGGATCGAGCATGTCGTCAATCGCTGCGATGATAGCAACAATCAGTAACATCTTGAAGTAAGGTCAGGTGTTACTGCCGAAATCATGAACATGTCAGAAAACGAAAATGAAGAAAATAGATTTTGTAATAATCCTAAAAAAGGTAAGTGAGAATAGAAAAATTTTCTATATAACACTGCCAATAGTGTTTGTTGTTTCATGTCTTCTTATCTTGTGTGTGCCACGTACATATAGTACAGATACCCAAGTGGTTCCGGAGATAGACAATTCAAAAGGTAGTGGAGCGCTGAGTTCGTTGGCTTCTTCTTTCGGTTTTGACTTGTCTTCAATGCAAACAACCGATGCTATTACACCATTGTTGTACCCAGACCTTATGGAGGATAACAAATTTGTGTCGGAACTGTTTGATATAAAGGTAACAAGTGTTGATGGTGAGATAAACACCACATACTATAATTATCTAGCAAAGTATAATCAATCGCCATGGTGGTCATTGTTGCTTGCTAAAATAAAGACATCGTTCAGTTCGAAGGAAAAGATCGACAAAAAGAGCGAATTTGATCCTTATAATGTAAATAGGTTCAATGATAATATAATGAATCTTATTCGTAGAAATGTTAATATAAGTGTTGATAAAAAAACTGGTGTCATTACTATTGGTGCAACTGCTCAGGATCCGCTTATTTGTAAGACTTTAGCAGACTCAACAAGAAGCCTTATTCTGCGTTACATTATTGAATACCGTACCAATAAAGCGCGTATAGATATGGATTATTATCACAAGTTAGTGATTGATGCCAAGGCAGATTATGAGAAAGCACGTCAGAAGTATGGTAGTTATTCAGATGCCAATTATGATGTGATTTTGGAGAGCTTTAGGAGCAAGCGGGATGATTTGGAGAATGAAATGCAACTAAAATATAATGTATACTCTACAATGAGTACACAATATCAAGATGCGAAGGCACGTGTACAGGAACGTACCCCTGCTTTTACTATTTTGAAGGGAGCTTCAGTTCCGATCAAACCTACTGGTCCGAAGCGTATGTTGTTTGTACTCGCTATGACCATGTTAGCATTCTTCGTACTAACACTTTGGTCTGTTAGAGAGTATCTGCTTAAAGATTAAGTATAAATCAAAATGGGAGTAAATACAGATACTGCAAATATAAAAGGTAGTCATGTCAATCGTATAACAACCAATACGATATTGCTGTTCTTTCGTATTCTTGTCATCACAATAGTCAACCTATATGCTGTACGTTTGGTGTTAAGTGGTCTTGGCGATGAGGAATATGGAGTTTTCAATGCAGTTGTTGGTGTTGTTATGACGTGTTCGTGTGTCTTTCCGGTATTGGCAGTATCTGTACAGCGATTCTTTTCTTATGTTATAGGAAAAGAAGAGGAACGGAAGATGCAAGAAATATTCTCGGCAAGCATCAATATCATTATCGTATCTATGATTGTTATTGGTTTCTTGTTTGAGACTATTGGTGTGTATGTTATAAACAATAAGCTCCAAATATCGGAAAGTGTACATGGTGATGCTTTGTTGGTGTTTCATTTTGCAATACTTACATTTGTATTCAGTTATCTGCAAATACCTTATACTGCAGCAGTATTCTCGCATGAGAATATGGGGTTATATGCAAAGATTTCATGTCTTGACTGTTTGTTGAAGTTATTGGTGGCGTTTGCTATTGAGTTCGTTTCTACAAGCCGGCTGTTGTTCTATGCTGCGGGGCTTGCTATTGTAGCTTTATGTACTTTGTTGTGTTATGCATTTATTGCCCGTAGACTTTACTCTGAATGTCATTACTGCATAGTACGCAACAAAAGTATTTACAGAGAGTTGCTTTCGTTTTCTGGTTGGACGATGTATGGTGCGTTTGCTGCTGTTGGTATGATGCAAGGTAATACGATATTATTGAATATGTATTTCGGGCCCTTAGCAAATGCAGCTTTTGGGGTGGCTACAAATATCTATAATGCCTTCATTTCGCTTATGAACAGTGTGGTGTTATCTTTTCGTCCGCGTATGATACAGTCGTATGCAGCTGGTGACTATAAGTCGCTGAACATGTTATTTAAGGTGAACAATCTTTTTATAATGTGTTTATTGTCGTGTGCCGCAATTCCCATCATTTTCGAGATGCGAATAATAATGTATTATTGGTTGAAAGATGGAGTCTCTGAGAATATGGTGCTATTTTCACGCCTGTTTATTGTTTACACACTCATATTGTCTATGCATAACCCGATAACAATTATAATTCAGGCATCAGGCATTATTAAGTATTATCATCTGTTGGTGGAGAGTATTATGGTATTAAGTCTGCCACTCACATTTGTTCTATTTAGATTTGGTATGCCTGCCTATACTGTGTTCTGGTCAATGATAGGTCTTTGTATAATTGCTCATTTTGTTAGAATTATATGTCTTAAATGCAACTATAAAGAATTTTCTGTTCCTACATATTTTGTACAAGTACTATTGCGTGGAGGTGTTGCCGTGGCTTTAGGAGTTGTTGTGGCATATCTGTTGCATACGAGCATAGACTTCGGATTGTTGCGTTTGTGTGTTATGATGGTGGTATCGCCGCTATCTACGTTAGTTTTTGTGTATTTGCTATGCACTACACAAGATGAACGTAGTTATATAAATAGTTTTGTAGCGAAAATATTTAAAAGATAATATGGGTGTAATAATATTAACACTATTCGGAATAGCAATAACACTCGCTTTTCTTGAAGGTAATCTTGAGGAAGCGTCTAAAAAGCGAGCTTATTGGATTTTTTGTGGAATCTTGGTGCTTGTAGCTGGATTGCGTGAGGTTGGTTTAGACCCCGATTCTATAAATTACGAATATGCATTCATTCATTATGATGATGAAGAGCTGTCGACAGCTATTGAATATTCTTACTTTATGATATCGCAGATACTGAGTTCGATAGTAGATGATGTACATATACTATTTTTGTTCTATGCCTTTTGGGGTGTTCTGCTGAAGTTTAAAGCGTTCAGAATATTGTCTCCTGATATGTGGTTTGTGCCTGTAATCGTGTATTTGAGTTTTATTTTCCAGCTTCACGAAATGACACAGATTCGTACGGGTGTAATGTCTGGTCTCTTCTTGTTGGCTATACAACCTATTGCGGAACGCAAATGGGTAAAGTCTTTGTTGCTTATTGGCATCGGAGCTTTCTTTCATATATCTGCCCTTGCGCTTATACCTTTGGTGTTTTTGAGCAATAAGGATATGTCTTTAAAGTCACGAATGATGTGGATGGCTATAGTGCCCATTTCATATATCGTGTATTTTGTTGGCAGCAATTTGCTTGTCAATATACCGATACCTTATATTGAGAATAAACTGATGAATTATGAAAAGACATCAGACACAATGGAGTCAAGCCTTAATGTGTTTGGTCCGTTGCAGATGTTTACAATATTGGTGTATGTGTACCTGATGTATTTTTATGATACTATCAAGGAACATAACAAATACTTTACGGTGATGATGAAAATCTTTGCCCTTAGTATATCGGCATTTGCAGCTTTTGCATTTTTGCCTGTATTGGCTAACCGTATAAGTTATTTATTAAGAATAGTTACAATAATACTTTTCGGCAACATTTATTATACAATACGTCCAAAGTGGGTCGGATTACTTGCTGTAGTGTTTGTATCTATGATTTATATGATATATACATTATCTTATATTTTTGAAATAAAGCTATTGTAGGGGTGTAATTAAAATAAAAATAACTACCTTTGTATATAGAATGAAAAAGTTTAGCATTTGATTTGAAGTTGTATGAGACTATTTGTGGATAGGTATAACGTTCTTATTTGTGGCAATAGTGTTGCTCAGCAAGACGTGTCCGACTTTACTATGGTACTAAAACTTCGATGTGAGTTGTTAAAACATTAAATGAAAAATGAATAAAGCACGTATTATAGCATTATATCTCCCCCAGTTCCACCCCATACCAGAAAATGACAAGTGGTGGGGACCGGGATTTACAGAATGGACTAATGTCGCAAAAGCTAAACCTTTGTTTCGTGGTCATGTGCAGCCGCGCATACCTGCCGATTTGGGATTTTATGATTTGCGCTTGGCGGAGACTCGTGAGCAACAGGCCATGTTGGCTCGCGAAGCTGGAATAGAAGGATTCTGCTACTATCATTACTGGTTTGGTGGAGGACGTCAGTTGCTTGAACGTCCGTTCAATGAAGTAGTTGCAAGTGGCAAACCTGACTTTCCGTTTTGTATTTGTTGGGCTAACCATACGTGGAGCAACAAGACTTGGAACCGTAAGTCGGCAATGCAGCAGGATTCTGTACTTATGGAGCAGACTTACCCTGGAACCGAGGACGATATAGCTCACTTCAACTCGTTGCTGCCAGCTTTCCGCGACCCGCGTTATATGACTGTTGACGGAAAACTTATTTTTGTTATTTATGATCCGCTGAAGTTCATTAATATAGAGCGTTTTATTGAAACATGGCGCAAGCTAGCCGAGAAGAACGGACTTCCGGGATTTCATTTTGTAGGTATGACACCGTCTACACTTACACTTCGTGTTGCAGCGGATGGTAGTCGTCAGCGTGTGATGCCAAACCTCAAAAGTAGTGCCAAGATATTCAAGGATGTACTTGATTTAGGATTCGATTCGGTTAATTCGTTTGGCAAGCGCCGTGGAGAAATGCTATATGAGGGTAAGTGGAAGAATCTTGCTAAGACTATATTGCGCCATGTAGGACTGCCTACGGGTAGTATTCGATATGATTACGAGCGTACCGTGTGCAACTATTTTGCGCCTGAAGACTCATGGGAGAATGTTTATCCAACAATACTTCCCCAGTGGGACCGCACCCCGCGAGTGTCTTCATGGGATGGAGTATATGTGAATGCAACACCAGAAAAGTTTGAAAAGCATATACGTCAGGCGCTCGAATTGATTAAGGACAAGGCGCCGGAGCATCGCATCCTTTTCCTTAAATCGTGGAACGAGTGGGGGGAAGGCAACTATGTAGAGCCTGATCTTCAGTGGGGACACGGTTTTCTTGATGCAATACACCGGGCTGTTGTAGAATAACAAGTATTAGTATGACAGAAACAATAGTCTCAGTAATTATTCCGACTTACAAACCTAAGGCGTATTTATGGAATTGTATAGATAGCATCTACAGACAGACAATAGGAATCGAAAATATAGAACTACTGATAGTTGTCAATGGATGTGGGGAAGAATATGTACAATCAATAAAAGATTATCTATCAAACAAGTCGGATATAAAAGTACACTTGTTGCATACGGATGTTGCAGGTGTATCCAATGCACGTAATATAGGAATAGATATTGCGAATGGAAAGTTTTTGTGTTTCATAGACGATGACGATTGGATATCTGATAATTATCTTGAAACCCTTGTTGCTATGGCCGGTGATAATGCCGATGTCGTAGAGGCTAATGTATGTGATTATATTGAAGATACAGATACGTACAAAGATGATTATTTGACAAAGGCTTTCATGTGTTGCCAGGATAAGTCGGATCTGTCATTGATGCAGGCACGCAAGTTCATGTCTTCTGCATGTTGCAAGATTATACGTCGCAGTGTCGTAGGGAAAGCACGTTTCGATTGCCGCTTCAGTATCGGTGAAGATTCGCTTTTTATGGCAACAATAAGCCGACATATAAAGAAAATTTGTGTTTCTTTTCCTGAGGCGATTTATTATCGTCGTGTAAGAACTGGGTCTGCGTCACGCAAAAAAGACACCCTATGGGTGTTCGTGAAGAGGTATTCTCGTCTTGCCAAGGCATACACGAAGTTGTTGTTGTCAGATGTGACACATTATAACTGGTTGTTCTTTGCTACACGTTATGTTGCTTTATGCATACATGTGTTGAGAAAATCTTAATATATAAATAATAATAGCAAAGAATAAACGTTATTATTAAAAGAAACAATAATAAATGTATCTTAAAATGAAAAAAATAATGCTTGTGTTTGGAACTCGTCCAGAGGCGATTAAGATGGCACCTCTCGTGAAGGCGTTTCAGGCATGCAAAGAAGACTTCGAAACGGTAGTGTGTGTCACAGGACAGCACCGCGAAATGCTGGATCAGGTTCTTTCGCTTTTCGATATAAAGCCCGACTTCGACTTGAATATTATGAAGCAGGGACAGGACTTGTATGATGTCACCTCGCGCGTATTGCTTGGCATGCGTGATGTGTTCAAGACGTGTGTACCCGACATCTTGTTTGTACATGGAGATACTACGACCAGTACTGCTGCCGCACTTGCTGCCTTCTATCATCAGATACCTGTGGCGCATGTTGAGGCTGGTTTGCGTACAGGCAACATATATAGTCCGTGGCCGGAGGAAATGAACCGACTGATTACAGGACGCATTGCTACATATAACCTTTCGCCTACAAAACTGAGTCGTGAGAACCTTTTGCGTGAAAATGTTAGTGACAGTAAGATTGTAGTTACAGGCAATACTGTAATAGATGCCCTTCACTGGGTTACCAATAAGATAAATAACGACAAAGACCTAAATGCTAATCTTGCGAAAGAACTTGTTACGAAAGGTTATGATGTAACGCGTTTGTCAAATGGCCGTCGTTTGGTACTTATCACCGGACATCGTCGTGAGAATTTTGGAGATGGATTCCGTAATATCTGTAATGCATTAAAGGCTCTTTCTGAGAAGTATCCAGATGTGGATTTTGTATATCCGATGCATCTTAATCCTAATGTACGTCGTCCTATCCATGAGGCTTTTGGAGAGGATTTGAGCAACTTGGACAATATGTTCTTCATTGAGCCACTCGAATATCTTATGTTTATCTTCCTCATGGAAAAGTCGGATGTAGTGCTGACAGATAGTGGTGGTATACAGGAGGAGGCACCAGGATTGGGCAAGCCGGTTCTTGTGATGCGTGATACAACAGAACGTCCCGAAGCACTTGAGGCTGGTACCGTTAAACTTGTAGGTACAGACTATGATGCAATTGTCGATAACGTGTCTCTTCTCCTTGACAATCGTGAGGCTTACGAGCGTATGAGCCATGCGGTAAATCCTTATGGCGATGGAAAGGCTTGTGGACGTATCATTGATTTTATCAAATCTAAGATGGAAATTAAGTAAACATAGTAACAAATATAAAAAACATATAAGATGAAAGCATGTTTTATGGGTCTCGGCTACATTGGATTGCCAACAGCAATTATAGCTGCAAAGCACGGCGTGCAGGTAACGGGCGTAGATATAAATAAAGATGTTGTCGAGCAGACCAATGCAGGACATTTACATATTATTGAACCAGGACTTGAAGAATTACTCCAAGACGTTGTAGGTGCAGGAAAGTTGCATGCTGTCACACAGCCAGAGAAGAGCGATGCGTTCTTCATTGTTGTACCGACACCATTCCGTGGGGGTAATCACGAACCTGACACCTCGTATGTAGAGTCTGCCACGCGTATGGTGTTGCCTTATCTTGAACCGGGCAATCTTTTTGTGATAGAGTCTACTTCTCCTGTTGGCACAACAGAGAAAATGGCTAAGATAATCTTTGACGAGCGTCCGGAGCTTAAGGATAATATATTCATTGCTTATTGTCCGGAGCGAGTCCTTCCTGGTAATGTAATATATGAGTTGGTGCATAATGATCGTGTGATTGGCGGTCTGAATGAGTCTGCTACCAAGAAAGCTCAGGAGTTTTATGCGCAGTTTGTGCAGGGCGAATTGCATGCAACAAACTGCAAGACAGCTGAATTATGCAAGCTTACGGAGAATTCAAGCCGCGATTCACAGATTGCTTTCGCCAATGAGCTATCTATTATATGTGATAAGGCAGGCATTAATGTTTGGGAGCTTATCAATCTGGCTAACAAGCATCCGCGCGTTAATATTCTTCAGCCTGGCTGTGGAGTAGGAGGTCACTGTATTGCTATTGACCCGTATTTCATTTCTGCGGAGTTTCCAGCAGAGTCGAAAATGATTGCAACAGCACGTGAAGTGAACAACTACAAAGCATTTTGGTGTGCTGAAAAGACAAAGAATGCGATTCTGAAGTTTGAGTTGGACAACAAGCGCCAACCGGTAGTTGCTATGATGGGACTTGCATTCAAGCCGAATATTGACGACTTGCGTGAGAGTCCTGCAAAGTATATTGCTACCAAAATCATGCAGGATTGCTATAATGCTGATGTGCTTATTGTCGAACCAAATATTACAGAGCATCCTGTTTTCAAGTTGTCTGATTATAAGGATGCTTATGCCAAGGCAGATATCGTTGTCTTCCTTACAGCTCACAACCAGTTCAAGGAATTGGAGTGGAAGGACGATAAAGTGATACTTGATTTTTGTGGAATTTTCAAGAAGTAATGCGAATATTATTTTTAACGGATAATTTTCCACCTGAAGTAAATGCTCCTGCATCAAGAACTTATGAGCATTGTAAGGAGTGGGTGAAAGCTGGGGCGGATGTCACAGTCATAACGTGTGCGCCTAACTTTCCACAGGGTAAGGTGTACGAAGGCTATAAGAATAAACTCTATCAGAAGGAGATAATTGATGGTATTAAGGTAATACGTGTCTGGACGTATATTGTGCCTAACAAGGGATTCTTGAAGCGTACAATTGATTACATCAGTTATTCCGTCTCAGCCTTTATTGCAGGACTCTTCGTTAGTACTGACGTTATAATTGCTACATCGCCACAGTTTTTCACTGCTTTAGCAGGTCGTGTGCTCTCCAAATGGAAACGCAAACCGTGGATTATGGAAGTGCGCGACCTTTGGCCTGAGAGCATAAAGACGGTTGGCGCGATGAAGGATAATCTCTTCATCCGTTATTTCGAGTGGCAGGAGAAGCGTTGTTATAAGTCTGCGGAAAAGATAGTCGTTGTTACCGACTCTTTCAAACGCAAACTTATTGAGCGTGGCATTGATGCAGAGAAGATTTCCGTTATAAAGAATGGTGTTAACAAGGATTTGTTTAAGCCGGTTCCTAAGGATGAGGCCTTGATAAAGGAGCTTCACCTTGAGGGCAAGACAATCATTGGCTATATCGGTACACATGGTATGGCGCACAAACTCGACTTTATCCTTGAGTCTGCACATCGTCTTGAAGGGGATGACAGCCTGCATTTCCTGTTGATTGGTGGTGGGGCAATGAAAGAACAACTTCTAAAACAGAAGGAAGAGTTGAAGTGCAAGAATGTTACTATGCTGGACCCCGTAATGAAGAATGACGTGGCCCGTTATATTTCGATCCTTGACGTATGCCTTATAAATTTGAAGAAGTCGCCGTTGTTCACAACTGTTATACCGTCCAAGATCTTTGAAAATGCAGGAATGGGTAAGCCTATCCTTATGGGTGTAGAAGGCGAAGCCAAGGATATAATAGAATCGTACGGTGCAGGAGTTTGCTTTGAACCGGAGAACTATGACGATTTTGTAGCCAAACTGCATTACTTGTTGACCCCATCAGTGTATGATGAGTGTAAGCAGAATTGTAAGCGTTTGGCAGACGATTTTGATCGTAGTAAGCTTGCAATGCGCATGTTCAGTGTTGTAGAGAAACTATTCAAATAATATGCTTTAGGTATGAATATATATATATATTATGTGTTTTTTGCTTTCATTATAAGCCTTATTTCAGGAGCTGTTTTGATTCCTGTTATAATAAAGTTTTGTAGGAAGCACAAATTATATGATTTGCCTGATACTCGTAAGTTGCATAACACGATGATACCTCGTCTTGGCGGAATTGCCTTTCTGCCAAGTATGTTGTTTGCATTCATTATGTCATTGCTTGTATTGTCGCATGTTTTGGGAGGTATGGAAGTGACCATTGGTTTATGGTCGTGTGTCTTTATTGTTAGCATATTCATAATCTATTCTGTAGGCGTGATTGACGACCTGATTGGTTTAGGGCCTAAGGTGAAGTTTCTTGCACAGACATTGTCGGCATTGTTGCTTCCTCTTTCAGGTTTGTACATAAACAATCTGTATGGATTCCTTGGTATTTGGGACGTGCCGTTTTATATAGGTGCGCCGCTTACCGTATTTGTTTTAGTTTACATTGACAATGCCATTAATTTGATTGACGGTATTGATGGCTTGGCTGGTGGTCTTGCTGTTATCTCGTTGTTAGGCTTTTTGTTCTGCTTTATGCGTGAGGGTGTATGGGCATATAGTGTGCTCATTGCTGGTCTGATAGGTGTATTGACAGCTTATTTGTATTTTAATGTTTTTGGCAACCCCGAGTCTAATAGAAAGATATTTATGGGTGATTCAGGAAGTCTGACACTTGGTTTTGTGTTGGGATTCTTGTTTGTAAAGTTTGCAATGGACAATAGTAGGGTAATGACTTATCGTAGCGACAGTCTGCTCTTGTCTTACACGCTGCTCATTGTGCCATGCTTCGATGTTGTGCGCGTCATGCTGTCCCGTTTGCGTGATGGCCAGCCTCTTTTTAAGGCTGACAAGCGTCATATTCATCACAAACTTTTACGTTGCGGACTTTCCCAGCATCGTGCGCTTGTAACTATTCTTGGATTGCAGGTGTCTTATGTCATAATGAACGTATTTATGTATAGCATGATGTCGATAACTTACATAGTGGCTTTAGACATACTTGTATTTATGCTTTTTAATGTTATTCTGAATGTTATCATAAAACGGGCAGAACTAAAGTGATTCAGAATGCTTAAAAAACTCGTTGTACATTCATGTGTGGATGTGCAACGAGTTTTTTCCTGACTTCGTCATCGTGTCACCCAAAAATCTTCGTCAAAGAGTTTTGCTATTTTCTGATGTCTTGCCATCAGCATTGTTTGGGTATAAACCTCCTTGTTCAGAGGTTGCTTAATTTGTATGGTTGTGATAGTCTTAGCCAATGCAAGCACCTTGTCTACGCAGAAGACGACGTCCGCCTCCTTTGTCATATTCAACCATATGGCAGTCGCGCTTGGGCTGTTCCTGTATCCAGTTCTTGACTTCCTGACTTTCATTCTTTATCTTCGCACCTATTATGTACTTGTAGCCGTGCGCTTCAAGTTCCGCTATATTTGCATTGTTCATCAGATCGGAGTCAGCCACTACAACGAAGTTCTTCAAACCGTATTTGCTTACAAATTCGTTTATCGTCGGCAGCATCGTGTGACCTTCATATTTGTTGCCCTCATGGATGCAATAGGCAAACGGATAGCCGGCCAAACTTACAAGCAAGCCGAGTATGATCTGAGGATTACTGTGTCGTCCCTCTTTCGAAAAGCCTGTCTTGCGTAATTCGTCCTCATAATCCGCTTCAAAGTAAAGTGTGGTGACATCATAGAACAGCACACCGATATTTCCACCGAACAGTTTTGCTGTATGGCGCACGCTGATGTCCTGTACGATTTCGTGCTGATGGTCGCTAAGCTTGTCAAGATAGCGATAGATTTTTGAGAGATCC
>ENA-OWPL01000235-OWPL01000235.1-human-gut-metagenome-genome-assembly--contig:-NODE-235-length-42301-cov-16.443261_pt1 | contig 42301 bp, 39 predicted proteins | sample MGYA00248263_ERZ651844 | MGnify/ENA primary metagenome ERZ651844 (study PRJEB26924, sample SAMEA4378256) | human gut metagenome | biome: human gut; feature: human-associated habitat; material: faeces...
GGATGGAAGCGGTTATGCAAAGGTAGATACAGGAATTGGATTTTTTGATCATATGCTGATCAGCTTTGCAAAACACGGATTTTTTGATCTGAATTGCAAGGTGACCGGGGATTTATTCGTGGACAGCCACCATACAATCGAGGATACCGGAATCGTGCTTGGACAGGCGATTGCAAAGGCGGTCGGTGATAAGCAGGGAATCAAGCGGTTTGGTTCTTTCATGCTTCCGATGGATGAGACACTGGTGCTTTCCGCATTAGATCTGTCCGGTCGTCCATATCTGGTGTATGATCTGGATCTTTCCACACCACAGGTTGGATATTTTGATACACAGATGGTAAAGGAATTCTTCTATGCTGTTTCCTATTCAGCTATGATGAATCTGCATATCAAACAGCTTGCCGGTTCCAATGACCATCATATCATTGAGGCGGCGTTTAAGGCATTTGCAAAGGCACTGGATGAGGCAACACAGTATGACAGCCGGCTCTCCGGACAGGTGCTTTCGACAAAAGGAAGCTTATAAGCGCATGCAGGAGGATAAAACGACAATGGAAGACAAGAAAATTGGCTACAAGCCGCTTACAGCTGCGATTCCCTTTTCGGAATTTAAGTTAAATGAAGCGGGACTGATTCCGGCAATCGTACAGGATGACGTGACTGGAGATGTACTGATGCTTGCATATATGAATGAAGCATCTTATAATAAAACGTTAGAGACCGGGCTTATGACATATTTTAGCCGGAGCAGACAGAGCCTGTGGTTAAAAGGCGAGACAAGTGGACATTATCAATATGTGAAGAGTCTGTATCTTGACTGTGACAATGATACGATTCTTGCACGTGTGGAGCAGATAGGAGCTGCCTGCCATACAGGAAGCCGAAGCTGCTTTTTCAAGAATATGTTGAAAGATGACTAAGTGGAGGGTAAACTATGATACATGTATGGAGTGAGTTGCTGGTTTATGTGATTAAGTTCCTGTCAATGCTTGTATGTGCAGGTCTTGGAATTATGGTAGGAAAGAAAATCCGTAAGAATAAAGATGTGAAAAATCAGGAGGAAATTTGACGTGAAAAATTACGGCGTGAATGAATTGCGTAAGATGTTTTTGGAGTTTTTTGAGAGCAAGGGACATTTGAAGATGAACAGCTTTTCGCTGATCCCACACAATGACAACAGCCTGCTTTTGATCAACTCTGGTATGGCACCGTTAAAGCCTTATTTTACAGGACAGGAGATTCCACCACGCAGACGTGTGACAACCTGTCAGAAATGTATTCGTACCGGTGATATTGAGAATGTAGGTAAGACAGCCAGACATGGTACATTCTTTGAGATGCTTGGTAACTTCTCATTTGGTGATTACTTCAAGCACGATGCAATTCATTGGACATGGGAGTTTTTGACTGAGGTTGTCGGACTCGATAAGAACCGTCTGTATCCATCGGTTTATCTTGAAGATGATGAGGCGTTCAATATCTGGAACAAGGAAATCGGCGTAGACAAAGACCGTATCTTCCGTTTTGGCAAGGAAGACAATTTCTGGGAGCATGGTGCAGGTCCTTGTGGTCCATGTTCAGAGGTTTATTATGACCGTGGAGAAAAGTATGGCTGCGGCAAGCCGGGTTGTACAGTCGGTTGTGACTGTGACCGTTATATGGAAGTATGGAACAACGTATTTACCCAGTTTGATAACGATGGACACAACAACTATACAGAGCTTGAGCAGAAGAATATTGATACAGGTATGGGACTCGAGCGTCTGGCAGTTGTCGTACAGGACGTAGATTCTATCTTTGATGTAGATACGATCAAGGCACTTCGTGACAAGGTCTGCGAGATGGCAGGTGTTACATACGAAGAAGACGCAAATACAGACGTCAGCATCCGTGTTATCACTGACCATATCCGTTCGGTTACATTTATGACATCTGATGGTATCCTGCCATCTAACGAAGGTCGTGGCTATGTGCTTCGTCGTCTGCTTCGCCGTGCAGCAAGACATGGCAGACTGCTTGGTATCAAGGGCGCTTTCTTAGCAGAGCTTTCCAAGACAGTAATTGATGTATCCAAGGATGCATATCCAGAGCTTGCAGAGAAGCAGGAACATATTTTTGCAACGTTAAATACAGAGGAAGAAAACTTCAACAAGACGATCGATCAGGGACTTTCTATCTTGAACGGTTATGTAGAAGATATGAAGGCAAAGGGAGAGAAAACTCTCTCTGGCGAGCATGCATTTAAGTTGTATGATACTTATGGATTCCCTCTTGATCTGACTGTCGAAATTCTGGAAGAGTCCGGATTTGCTGCAGATGAGGAAGGCTTCAAGGCTTGTATGCAGGAACAGCGCGAGCGTGCAAGAAAAGCAAGAAAGACAACCAACTATATGGGTGCCGATGCGACAGTTTATGAGCAGATTGATGTTGCAATTACAACCGAGTTTGTTGGTTATGACAGACTGACACACGAATCTGAGATCATGGCAATCGCAGGCGAAGATGCAGTCGTAGACAGCCTTTCCGAAGGTGAAAATGGTTCCATTCTTGTCAAAGAAACACCATTTTATGCGACTATGGGTGGTCAGTGCGGCGATGCCGGTGTGATCGAGACAGCAACCGGTAAGTTCATCGTCAAAGATACGATCAAGGTTGTCGGTGGTAAGATCGCACATATTGGATATGTAGAAAATGGCGAGATCAAGCTTCATGATACTGCAAAGCTTTCTGTCGATGCAGATAAGCGTCTGCATACCTGTATGAACCATTCAGCAACACATTTGCTGCAGAAGGCATTGAAGATGGTTCTCGGTGGACATGTCGAGCAGGCAGGTTCCTATGTAGATCAGGATCGTCTCCGGTTTGACTTTACACATAATCAGGCGCTCAGCAAGGAAGAGATTGAGCAGGTAGAGGCTATTGTCAATGAGAAGATCGCTGAGGATCTTCCGGTTGTAACAAAGGATATGAGCCTGGAGGAAGCAAAGAAGACAGGTGCAATGGCACTCTTTGGTGAGAAGTATGGCGAGACGGTACGAGTTGTCAATATGGGCGATTTCTCTATCGAGCTTTGTGGTGGTACACATGTAGAAAAGACAGGCGTGATCGCAACATTCAAGATCGTGTCAGAGGCAGGTGTTGCAGCAGGTGTTCGTCGTATTGAGGCACTTACTTCCCGCGGTGCATTTGCATATTATCATAACTTAGAGAATACATTGAAACAGGCAAGTGCTGCAGCTAAGGCAGAGCCTGCAAACCTTGTAGAGAAAATCGAAGGTATGCTTGCAGAGATCAAGCAGCTGCAGTCAGAGAACCAGAAGCTCAAAGATAAGATGGCAAAGGCGGCTGTTGGCGATGTATTGTCTGACGTTGTTTCTGTTGGAGATTACAAGGTACTTCCGGTATCTGTCAGTGGTGTTGATATGAATGCACTCCGTAATCTCGGTGATGAGATGAAGACAAAGATTGCATCTGGCGTAGTCATCTTAGCTTCCGACATGGGAGATAAGGTAAACCTGATTGTGATGGCAACGGATGATGCAGTGAAGGCTGGCGCGCATGCTGGAAATATTATCAAGAAGATTGCACCGATGGTCGGTGGTGGCGGTGGTGGCCGTCCAAACATGGCACAGGCAGGTGGTAAGAACCCGGCAGGCATCAAGGATGCATTGGAAGCTGGTGTAAAGGAAGCTGAAGCACAGCTTTCATAGATTTTTGACATAAATAGAAAGTGAGGAACATAATATGGCATTAGTACCTACCGTCGTAGAGCAGACGAGCCGAGGCGAGCGCGCTTACGATATTTATTCAAGATTGTTAAAGGAGAGAATTATCTTTCTGGCAGATGAAGTAAACGATACAACTGCAAGTCTGGTTATCGCACAGCTTCTGTTTCTGGAGTCTGAGGATCCTTCCAAGGATATCAGCCTCTATATCAACAGCCCGGGCGGATCTGTATCTGCCGGCTTTGGTATCTACGATACAATGAACTATATCAAGTGTGACGTATCAACGATCTGTGTTGGTATGGCAGCCAGCATGGGTGCATTCCTTCTTGCTGGTGGTACAAAGGGAAAGAGAATTGCGCTTCCAAATTCCGAGATTATGATCCATCAGCCATTGGGTGGACTTCCAGGACACAATCAGGCAACGGATATGAAGATTGCAACGGATAATATCCTTCGTACAAAGGAACGTTTAAATCGTATTTTAAGTGCGAATACAGGTAAGTCCATGGAAGAAATCGAGCGGGATACCGATCGTAACAATTGGATGACGGCGGATCAGGCACTTGAATATGGCTTGATCGATCACATCTTCTCAAGCAGAGATGAAGTGAAATAAGAAAAAATGTAAATTCGTGACAATAAATTTCAATTTTTGGTTGACGAATTTGATTTATGTGTTATAATCTAACTTGTGCAATTTGGTAAATACCCAAACAGTTGTTTATGAAACGCACAAACACGAGATATTTTACAACTGGAGGGAGGGTGAGAGAAGTATGTCAAACGTAATCGTAAAAGAGAATGAGACTTTAGATAGCGCTCTTCGTAGATTCAAGAGAAACTGTGCGAAAGCCGGTATTCAGCAGGAGATTCGTAAGAGAGAGCATTACGAGAAGCCAAGCGTAAAGCGTAAGAAGAAGTCTGAGGCAGCTAGAAAGCGCAAGTTCAAATAATACAGACATTAAGGTGTTACTATTTTAGTAGCACCTTTTTTATTGTGTAAATTTTTGGATACATCATAATGAGAGCGCCACAAGCATATATTGGAAATAAAAGCTGTTCGGAGATGGAATATGACGCAGGTGCATTTTTACGATCAGACATGTGTACATGTGGATGGGTACAGACAGATTGTCAGCTTTGACACAACGCAGGTTCTGCTTCGATGTAAGAAAAATATGCTCGTCATTGAAGGAAATGCACTTCGGATTGCATCGTTCGATGGAGCGGAGATCACGGTTCGTGGTGATATTGCGGCTGTGCGATGGAAGGTGGAGGAGGCAGAGAAGCATGCGTAAATGGTCGGATATTTGTGCACACCGCTGTGTCATTCATATAACCGGTTGGGAAGTAGAACGCTTTTTGAACATCTGTAAGCATAATGATATTTTGTTTACGGATGTAATCATGGATAAGACCGGGGTATTTGCAACAATCTCGTACAAAGCATGGAAGACTGTCCAGAAGCTGCAGGAGAAATGTCAGGTAAGCTGTAGTATTGTAACAGAGACAGGCTTGTATCCATTTTTACGAAAGTATAAGAAGCGGGTGGCGTTTGTTGTCAGTCTGATGGCGTGCACCGGGATCGTTTTTTATTCATCTCTTTTTATCTGGCATATAGATGTGGAGGGAACATCTATCTATACAGAGGAGGAAATCGTGACGTATATCAGTGATTCACTCGTGCCGATTGGGACAAAACGGGCGGCAATTTCGATTGCTGAACTGGAAAAAGCATTGCGGATGCAGTATGACCAGATCGCATGGATCACTTGTGATGTAGAGGGAACCAGGTTGGTTGTCCGATTTGTGGAAACGGTGGAAAAGGAAGAAGTAACGACGTTTGATACACCGTGCAATATAGTGGCAGTCAAGGACGGCATTGTGCTTGATCTGCTTGCCAAGAGCGGAACAAAGCTGGTTAATCCTGGCGATGAGGTAAAAAAAGGGGATGTGTTGATTACTGGAGTTGTAAACATCTATAATGAATATGAAGAATTGATCGAGACGAATTATGTGGCGGCAGATGGTATTGTATATGCGCAGACGAAGTATCAGTATCAACAGGCATTTCCACTTGATTATACACAGAAAAGACAGGGGAAAAAGAAAAAGACAGGAATAACGATCCAGCTTGGAAATTCGGTGAAAACGCTGCATCAGCCAAAGTTGGTAGACGGTTATGAACAGGTATCCACCACGCATACGTTTCATATAGGAAAAGCATATTATCTGCCATTTTCTGTGACTGTCACAAAGTATTATCAGCCGATTTATGAGACAAAGACTTATACTGAGGAAGAGGCACGCAAAAAGCAGGAACAACTGTTGCAGACTTATATTGCAGACCTCAAGAAAAAAGGGGTGGAAATACTAGAAAATAATGTTACAATAGAGTGTAAAGATGGAGAATGTCTTGCATCGGGAATACTGGTTGTAAGGGAAATCATTGGTGCGCCGGAGACATTTGTAATCCCGGAAGAGACGATTCAGAAAAATGAGGAATAGGAACAGTTATGAGTGCATATTATGAGACAATTACAGTGCCTGCAGATCAGATTCAGCTGGTGTTCGGACAGTTTGACCGCAATATCAAGAATCTGGAAAAGGCATATCATGTAGCGGTGGTTTTACGGGATGATAAGCTGCGTATCACAGGCTCGGAGGGCAGCGTGAAACGGGCAGTTTCAGTAATCGAACAGTTAGTTGCTCTGGCAGATAAGGGGGAAGAGATTACTGATCAGAATGTGAATTATGCGATATCATTGTCAAGAACTGGCGAGGAAGAAGCCGTATCGACGCTTGCAGCAGATTCGAATATTATCTGTCATACAACAAATGGAAAGCCGGTTAAGGCGAAAACATTGGGACAGAAAAAATATGTGGAAGCCATTGACAAGGATATGATCGTGTTTGGTGTTGGTCCAGCAGGAACCGGAAAAACATATCTGGCGATGGCGAAGGCAATCACAGCATTTAAGAATAATGAAGTGAACCGGATCATCCTGACAAGACCGGCGATTGAAGCTGGAGAGAAGCTTGGATTTCTGCCAGGGGATCTGCAAAGCAAGGTGGATCCATATTTACGCCCATTGTATGATGCGTTATATGAGATTATGGGCGCGGAAGCATTCCTGAAAAATATGGAAAAAGGACTGATTGAAGTAGCACCGCTTGCGTATATGCGTGGACGAACTTTGGACAACGCCTATATCGTGCTGGATGAAGCACAGAATACGACGCCGGCGCAGATGAAAATGTTCCTGACGCGTATCGGATTTGGTTCCAAAGCAATTATTACCGGAGATCTATCCCAGAAGGATCTGCCGAAGGATGCGCAGTCAGGTCTGGAAGTGGCACTTCGTGTCCTGCATAATATTGATGAGATCTCTGTGATACGGTTTACAAGTGAGGATGTTGTTCGGCATCCGCTTGTGCAGCGAATCGTCAATGCGTATGAGGAATATGAAAACAGACATAGCCGTGACAAAAAACAGACGCAGAATAAACATTAAATTGTACAAGATAAAACTTGATTATCTGATACATTTGGGATAAAATGTAACAGGCAATAAAGGAGAGATACATTGAGCGTATTTTTTGAGAATGAATTGGATACAGAAATTCCTGCACATTATCAGGACATTGTAGAGGATATCATAGAGGCGTCTCTGGATTTCCTGAAATGTCCATATGAATGTGAGGTGAATGTAATCTTTACAGATCATGCAGGGATTCAGGCAATCAATAAAGAATACCGGGATATCGATGCACCGACGGATGTTTTATCGTTTCCGATGATAGAGTATGAAGTGCCGGGTGAATTTGATTTCTGTGAGAACAGTCCACTGGATTATTTCAATCAGGACACCGGAGAGCTGATGCTTGGAGATATCATTTTAAATGTAGATCGGATTGCTGAGCAGGCGGAGGAATATGGTCATACGAGACGACGTGAAGTTGCGTTTTTAACGGCACATAGTATGTTGCATCTGGCAGGATATGATCATATTGATGATTCAGAACGTCTGCATATGGAAAAACTACAAGAGGAAATATTAACAAAGAAAGGATATACGAGAGACAATGAAGAAGAATAAGTTAAAGAAGTTGTCTATTTTTGCACTGACAACTGCACTTACCGTATCTTGTCTGGCAGGATGTGGAAAAAAGAAAGAGGAGGATACCGAGCAGGCAACTATCACGACCGAAGCGGCTGCAACGATGTCGGATGCAGATATTGAATTTGCACCGACAAAGGAAGGCTATGTGATCAATGAGTTTTCGGGTGAGTGGATTGACGAGAGTCTTTCTAATCAGAGACCACTTTGTATCATGATCAATAACATTGTAGATGCAATGCCACAATCGGGTATCTCACAGGCAGATATCACATATGAGATGCTTGTTGAGGGTGGTATTACCCGATATATGTGTGTATTTAAGGATTATTCCAATCTGGAAAAGCTGGGACCAGTTCGTAGTGCCAGACATTATTATGTACAGATGGCAAATATGCTTGGCGGTATTTATGCACATGTAGGATGGTCTGTCTATGCGGAATCATGGATTAAGGATACAGGATTAAATAACCTGAATGGTCTGTATGATTCCACAACTTTTTATCGTGATGAGTCAAGGGTTGCACCACACAACTGTTATACAAACAGCGAAAAGCTGAAGGAAGGTATTGCGGCAGCTGGTTACAGTACCGAGTATCTGGGTGAGAAATCTAAGGCGTTTGCATTCAATGTAGAAGATACAGCGCTTGGCAGTGGTCAGACAGCAAACAAAGTGACAACTGCATACAATGACAGCAGTACAAGATGGTATGAGTACAATGCCGATGAGAAACTGTACTATCGTTTCCAGTATGGAACAGAGCAGATTGATGATCAGACAAATGAGCAGCTTCGCTACAAGAACCTGATTGTTATGTTCGTTCAGTATACAGATCTTGGCGATGGTTTACAGAATATCGATTGGGATAAGACTGGAACCGGATATTATATTACAGATGGTGAGTATGAAGCAATTTCATGGAGAAAGGATAATGGAGTTGTAAAGTACTATACCGCTGATGGCAAGCAGTTGAAGATGAATCCGGGAAAGACATTTGTAACAGTATTTGATGAGACAAAGCAGGATAAGATTATCTTTGAATAATTAAATACAAATATGGAAATAATTTCTTCAAGGAGTTGGTGCCATGAAGAAATTATTTTTATATGTACTATTATTTGTAGGGATTTTTTCGTTATGTTTTTTGCTTGCAAATGAATATTTTAAACAACGTATGCAGGAAAAAGAGGGACAGAAGCTGGAACTCGCAGCGGATTCCATTTCCATTGACACAGAATGGAAAGACAATGGATTTTTGGTAGGGATTCAGAGTGGACGTGTGATAGTGTACGAGGCAGATACGCAACAGGTGTATGAATATACTGATATTGATGCGGCGGTCTTGCAGAAGTTACATCCGAGTGTATATCAGGATCTCTTAAAAAATGTGCATTTTGATTCGAAAAAGGAACTGTATCGATATCTGGAATCATTATCAACCTAGAATAAACTTACAGTGAGGAAAACAATGAAAACACAGTATGATGTATGTGTAGTTGGCGGTGGTGCAGCCGGAATGGCTGCAGCAATCGCGGCTGCAGAGGGCGGAAACACCGTCTGTATCATTGATAAAAATAAAAAACTGGGCAAGAAATTATATGCCACAGGCAATGGTCGATGCAATCTGGCAAATACAGATATGAAGGATGGTCATTATCATTCGTCTTCAGAAACGTATCAGAAATTTCTGCATACCTGTCTGGGCGAGCAACCATTGCATGAAATGTTTGCATTTTTGCATTCTATTGGTGTATATACAAGATGTATTGACGGATATTATTATCCGATATCAATGCAGGCATCAGCGGTTGTATGGGCACTTTTAGACCGAATAAAGGCATTGCAGGTAACCACGTATCTGTCGGAAACGGTGACAGATATTCGGGTAAAAAAGGATGGATATCATATTCAGTGTAATACGGAGATTATTGCCAGGAAGGTAATACTGGCATGTGGTGGACAATCATATCCATCGCTTGGCGGCTGCGCGGAAGGCGCAAGACTGGCAGAGAAGCTCGGTGTAAAACAGGAGCCGCAAAGACCGGCTTTATGTGCTGTTATGACAGAGGAAAATACCGAGGCGGTAAAAGGCGTTCGAGTGGCATGTTCGGCATGGTTTGAAGAAGGTAACACGGAATGGAAACAGTCCGGTGAATTACAGATTACCGAGTATGGTTTATCCGGGATTATGATATTCAATTTATCTTCGGAGCTTGGCAGGATCTTATCAGAAAAATCAAGTGTTAAGCTGTATGTGGATTTTTTACCGGAGATAGAAGAGAATGCATTTGTGCAGGGAAGCAGAGATGTGAACCGGAGTCTGTATGGATATCTGAATGCGTATTTGCCAGATAAGCTTGCCATGTATATTTTGGAGACCGCGTGTGAACAGCCAAAGCAGGCGCTTATAGAGTTAACAGAAGCCCAGTTACATAAGATTTATCATCTTTGCAGACGATTTCCATTTCATGTCCGTGCATTGAAAAACTATGAACAGGCGCAGGTAACCGCAGGTGGAATCCGACTGACTGAGATTCAGCCAGAGACGATGGAATGTCTGGGACATCCCGGAATGTATGCGACGGGAGAAATGTTGGACATTGATGGAGATTGCGGCGGATATAATCTGACGTTTGCGTTACTTACAGGATTACGCGCAGGGAGAGCATGTCATGATAAGAATTAACCAGATTAAGATACCAGTACAAAAAGACGAAACAAGCGCTTTAAAAAAGAAAATACAGAAGACGCTCAGGACGAATCATCCGTATACATATCAGATCGTTCGGAAATCCTTAGATGCGAGAGACAAGGGAAATCTGCTTCATATCTATACGGTTGATGTGGAATTTGAACGATCACAGGATATTCCTCGCAACATAATAGACAATAAAAATATTATGTTAACTAAAGATGAGAAATATACATTTCCGCATCGATGCAGAGACGATTGTAACGAGAAAACGGACGTGTCCATATATCGCCCAGTTATCATTGGCGCTGGTCCGGCGGGATATTTTGCGGCGTTACAATTAGCATGTGCCGGATACAGACCGATTGTATATGAGCGTGGAAAGTGTGTCGAAGAACGGACAAGGGATGTCGAAGGCTTCTGGCAGGGAGAGACACCGATCTGTGCGAATTCCAATGTATCCTTCGGCGAGGGCGGTGCCGGAACCTTCTCGGACGGAAAGTTAAATACCGGAATCAAGGACAAATATGGACGGATTCAGGCGGTTATTCATGATTTTATACGGTTTGGAGCGTCAGAGGAGATTGGCTATCTGAACAAACCGCATATTGGGACGGATGTATTAAAGCATGTGATGAAGAAAATGCGGGAAGAGATTCGATCCTTTGGCGGAGAGATTCATTTCTCCCATCAGCTTACCGCGATCTCCCATAGATCCGATACATGTCTGTCGCTTACGATTAAAGATCTGCAGAACGAGCAGACGATCGTAGTGGAGACATCTGCCTGTATTCTGGCGATCGGCCACAGCGCAAGAGACACATTTGCTATGTTGCAGGCGGCCGGTGTCACGATGGAGGCAAAATCATTTGCAATGGGACTCCGGATCGAGCATTCACAGGCGATGGTCAATGCGAGCCAGTACGGCACGAGCGAGCAGGCGAAGCTGCTTCCGGCTGCAGATTATAAGATGACATACCGTTCAACCAAGGGGCGCAGTGTATATAGCTTCTGTATGTGTCCGGGTGGATTCGTCGTTAATGCATCGTCCGGCGAAGGACAGAGTGTGGTAAACGGGATGAGTAACCACGCAAGAGATGAGGAAAACGCGAATTCAGCGATCGTTGTAAATGTCACACCGGAGGATTTTGCGGCGGATGGATTCGCTGACTACGGCGTGCTTGCTGGTGTGGAATTCCAGAAGAAATATGAGTACCTCGCTTATGAGGCTGGAAATGGTAAGATTCCGGTGCAGCTATTTGCGGATTATAAGGCGAATTGTGTCTCAACAGAATTTGGCAGTGTGAAGCCGAATATCCGTGGCGGCTACGAGTTTGCAAACCTCAATAAGTGTTTGCCAGCCTATATAAATGATGCTATAATTGAAGGGATTTTGGACTATGACCGCAAATTAAAAGGCTTTTCATCCGGGGATGCCGTGTTATCCGGTATAGAATCCCGGACATCGTCACCGGTGCGCATCGTGCGTGATGAGACCTATCGAAGTGACTATGCAGGTCTGTTTCCTTGTGGAGAGGGCGCAGGGTATGCAGGTGGTATCACATCCGCGGCTGTGGATGGAATCAAGGTGGCAGAGGCGGTTGCTGAATATATCAATAACATAGTATAAAGAGGGAAAAAGACATGGACGAGAAACGAATCAGAGAGACATTGAAGGATAAACAGCGAATCGTATTTAAGATCGGTTCTTCATCTATCATACATGAAGAAACCGGAGGTACGGATTACCGGAAGCTGGAGACATTGGTGCGCATTATCTGTGACCTGAAGAATCAGGGAAAGGATGTGGTGTTAGTATCGTCCGGTGCAATCGGTGTCGGATTCGAGATGCTGGGACTGCGTAACAAGCCGAAGACAGTGTCCCTGAAGCAGGCGTGCGCGGCAATTGGCCAGGGACAGCTTATGATGATTTATCAGAAGCTTTTCATGGAGTATAACCATATGGCTGCACAGGTTCTTCTGACCTTTGACGCGATCACAGATCCGGAACGCCGCAGAAATGCCGAGAATACACTAAATGAGCTGTTACAGCAGGGTGTTATTCCGGTTGTCAATGAGAACGATACGGTGGCAACCGAAGAAATCGAGTTTGGTGATAATGATACGATGTCGGCAATTGTGGCACATCTGATCAAGGCAGATCTTCTGATCCTGCTTACGGATATTGATGGATTCTATACGGATGATCCACACAAAAACCCGGATGCAACAAAACTGACGTTGGTAGAGACTATTGATGATTCAATGAAGAATATGGCCAAAGGTGCCGTGACAACATATGGTACAGGAGGCATGTCCACGAAGATTGCAGCTGCACGGATCGCAACGGATTCCGGCGCAGATATGGCAATTATGGACGCTAAGAAACTGACGCAGATCTATGATCTGATGGAAGGAAAATCAGTGGGTACCCTGTTCTTAGCACATGAGAATGACGATTTTGATACGGTTGATTTCATCGTGCATAAAGGATACCAGAAATAAGAATAGAAATGGAGAATATCGCATGAACGAAGCAGATATCCAGAGAATTAACGAATTGGCAAGAAAAAGTAAGACCGTGGAAGGTCTGACAGAAGCAGAGCTTGCGGAACAGGCAGCTCTGCGTAAGGCATATATTGCAAATGTGAAGCGGAACCTGAAAGCACAGCTTGATAATATCGATATCAAGGAAGCTGATGGAAGTATCACACATGTGAAGGATATACCGAAGAATAAGCGGAGTGAGTATATCCAAATCCGCTTAAAGTAGATAAAGGAATGGTTTACATGACAATTTCAGAATCAAAGAAAGCACTTCGGAAGGAGATTCTTGCAAAGCGCAGGAATCTTTCTGAAGCATATCAGAAGCAGGCTGCGCAGGAAATCTATGAGAAGCTGCGCGCGCTTGCGGTGTATAAAGAAGCATCGGTACTGTGTCTCTATGTGCCGATTCAAAAAGAAGTCGATTTATTTCAATATATCCCGGAATTCCGAGCGGATGGAAAGCAGATCTATCTGCCGCGTGTCAACGGGAATACCATGGATTTTTACGCATATAATGAACAGACTGCGCTTGTCGAGGGCGCATATCATATATTAGAACCGGACAGCACGGTACAGTTAGAACCGGAAAAGACCGGTGGCACCTGTCTGATCGTGATGCCAGGGGCAGTCTTCACGAGAAGCTGTGACCGGATCGGCTATGGCGGCGGGTATTATGACCGGTATCTGGCGGCACATCCGGATTGTCATACTGCAGCGGTCGGGTATGCGATTCAGATCGTAGATTCGATTATGACCGAGGAAACGGACATCAAACCAGAGGTTGTATTATATAATAGTAAACAATAATTATATTATGTAAACCAATGTTGATATAGATTGGAAAATGGGTTGGAAAAGGTAGAAAATGGAGGACGTGTATATGGGTGAAGGAAAAGGAATTGGACTGGTTCTTGCCGGTGGTGGCGGCAAGGGTGCATATCAGGTTGGTGTATTGAAGGTGTTACAGGAACAGGGACTGCTTGAGGATGTGACGGCGATATCGGGTGCATCAATCGGTGCAGTCAATGCAATGTTATATTCGATGAACGATATGGAGCGGATGTATCAGGCGTGGAATGAGATCGATATGGATACGGTCTTTGATATCGACCTGAACATGCTTGCTGAAAAGCGTATGTATTTCTCACGGAATGAAATGCTTGCGATGTTCGAGAAATATATTGATATGGAGAAGATCAAAGCGAATTTCCGTGATATCTATGTATCAATCAGCCGCTTAAATGAGACACAGCAGCCGGAACAGGTAGAATACCGCAGACTCGAAGACTATGACGCGGATACGATCCGGAAGATCCTGCTTGCGTCTACGGCACTTCCTGTTATGTATGAGGCAGTGGAGATCGACGGGAAGAAGTACCGGGATGGGGGATTGTTAGACAATGAGCCGATTCAGCCGCTGTATGATCTTGGAATCCGTCAGTTTATCGTGATCGGTATGCGTGCAGGAAAGGTTCTGAATACGGAGAAATGGCCGGATGCTCAGTTTATCACAATCTATCCAAGCCATGATCTGGGGGATCTGATCGATGGTACATTGAATTTTACCGGACGTGCGAAGGAGTTCCGGCAGATGCTTGGCGAGAAGGATGCACTTCGTGCATTGAAGACGAAATTCCACCCGGATGATCTGTATATCCGGATGGAGCCGGTGCTGGCACAGAATGACTATAACGATATCATGATGCAGCTGCGTGTGAACCATACATATAAAACGATGGAGAATCGTGTGAATTCTAACATTGAAAAGTTCAACAATATAGCTAAAAAGTACGAAAATTTATAAAATATTTTGACAATTTGCACAAAAAAATGTATAATCAGAGTAAGTCAAAAGTGACTTGTACAAGGCGTGTAAAGGGGGCTTATCTATGGCAAAGACAATTATCACGATTGGTAGACAGTTTGGCAGTAATGGTCGTAACATTGGTAGAAAGCTTGCTGAAAAGATTTCCGCGAACTTCTATGACAAGGAACTGATCAATGAGACGGCTAAGGAAAGCGGGTTGAGCGAGGAATTCCTGAAATCGCTGGATGAGAAACCAACGAGAAGTTTCCTGTATTCACTTGTTTCTGATCCATATAGCTATGGATTCACAAGTGCAGGCTATCAGACAAATCTGAACCAACAGGCATTTCAGGCAACGTATGATACGATTAAGAAGCTTGCAGATAAAGGACCGTCTGTATTTGTAGGTCGTTGTGCGGACTACGCATTGCGTCACAATACGAATCTGGTTCGCATCTTTATACATGCGCCATTGGAGGAACGTATTAAGAATGTTTCAGAGCGTTTTAATCTGACTCCGGATAAAGCAAAGGCGCAGATTGTAAAGGAAGATAAGGCGCGTGCATCGTATTATAACTATTACACTTCAAAAAAATGGGGTGCACTAGAAAGCTATGATATATTTATCAATAGTAGTCTGATGAGTGAAGACGATACTGTCGATTTCATCATTGATTACATAGATAGGATAAAGTAGAAAAGGCTTGAAATATCTTGAAAAAATATCCTTTATCAGATATGATGGTAAAGGATATTTTTTTGTAAAATAATGTAAATAATCACGATAAGAGGAACGACAAACATGGCGCTGAATGATAAAACGCGGAAACACAACGATATGGATTTCCAGAAGGATCTGTCCGAAATCTTGACCAATGCGAAAATTGGACTCTGGGCGATCGAAATGGATGAGGGCAAAGAGCCGAGAATGTATTTCGATGACGTGGCAAGAGAGATCACTGGATTTTACGAGGATATGACACCGGAGGAATGTTACGAACGCTGGTACAAGCGAATCGTGGATTCTGCCATTGATTCCGTGCAGGCAAGTGTCAAGGAGATGATCGAACAGGGCAAATCAGAGAATACCTATGCATGGATTCATCCGAAGAAGGGACGTATCTACACACGATGTGGCGGTTCTCTGGATGAGAATTATACGGCAGGAACCCGTCTGTGGGGGTATCATCAGGATGTCACAGAGAATATGCAGGCGGCTGAGATTGCTCTGCAGGAGGCAAAACGTGCGAATGCAGCGAAGACGACCTTCCTGTCGCGCATGTCCCACGATATCCGGACTCCATTAAATGGTATTATCGGGTTGCTGGAGATTGGTGAGCGTCATCCGGACGATGTGGAGCTGTTGCGCCAAAACCGTGCGAAGGAAAAGATTGCAGCGAACCATCTGTTGTCGTTGATCAATGATATATTGGAGCTTAGCAAGATTGATTCGAGCCGGATCGAGCTTGCACACGAGGCATTTGATATTACAGAACTGGCAGATGAGATCCTTACGATTACAGCGATGAAAGCTGCAGAAGCCGGCATCACGCTGGTGCATGGTGACTGTAAGGACAGCATGATCCATCCATATGTATATGGCAGTCCATTGCATGTGCGTCAGATATTCCTAAATATTTTGGATAACGCAGTGAAATACAATGTTCTGGGTGGCAGTGTGCATTGCAGCGCGGAATTTGTAGAGATGGAAGCGGAACGGGCAGTATACCGCTGTACAGTCACGGATACCGGAATCGGTATGTCCGAGAAGTATATGCGTCATCTGTTTGAGCCTTTCTCACAGGAGCATTACAACGAGATGAGCTTGTATCAGGGAACCGGGCTTGGTATGCCGATCGTAAAGAGCCTGATCGACCGCATGCACGGAAAGATCGAGGTACGGAGTGAAGTTGGTGTCGGTACGACATTTACAGTTACCATTCCATTTGAGATTGCCCCGGAATCTGAGGTCGCAAACAATGAGAATGAAAATGAGGAGCAGGTATCTCTGGATAATGTCAAGATCCTGCTTGTAGAAGATAATGAACTGAATCTGGATATTGCAAAATACCTGCTTACCGATTCTGGTGCACAGGTAACAACGGTTATGAATGGCGATGCAGCAGTTCGTGAGTTTCAGAATACACCTGTGGGAACCTATGATGTGATTCTCATGGATGTGATGATGCCGGTGATGAATGGTATCGAGGCAACCCAGAAGATTCGTGCACTTGCACGTGAGGACGCGAAGACAATTCCAATCATAGCCATGACTGCCAATGCATTTGTAGAGGATGTACAGGCAGTGAAGAATGCCGGAATGAACGATCATCTGGCAAAGCCATTGGAAATGAATAAAGTGATTCATACGATAGGTAAGTATCTGAATAAATAAAATGAATGAAAAATACCATCAGCTGAGTAAAAGTTGATGGTATTATCAATATGGCTATTTTTTAGATTTGGTGTCTGGGACTGTATTATGTTCCCGGAGCTGTACGGTATTTCTGGCGCGGCGCTTGCGGTAATCATCCATGTCCGCGTAGTGCTTTCTGGTTGTATTTACGTCAGAATGGCCTAAGACATCGGCAACCAGATAAATATCGGAGGTTTCCTGATATAATGCGGTACCATAGGTGCTACGAAGCTTGTGTGGCGTAATATGCTTCAGAGGGACCGCAATCTGTGAATATTTCTTCACCATGTTCTGTATCGTTCGAACATTGATTCGACTGTGGTGGGAGGAGAGGAAGAGTGCATTTTCTGAGCCTTTGGCAGGCGTGAGTTTCTTGCGTTCCTCTATATATTCCTGTAAAGGTTCAACCGCCTCGTCGCTGAAATAGACGATTGCTTCCTTGCCACCTTTTCGGGTCACACGGATGCATGTATTCTTAAAATCCACATCGTTCAGATCCAGACCGACACATTCGGAGATACGGATGCCCGTGGATAACATGAGCGTCATGATTGCTAAGTCACGTACCTTGGATTTCTCGTGAAATTTGAGCTGGCGGTCAGTCAGATTGGTTCCATATTCAACTGTATCAAGGAAATTCGCCGTTTCATCCGCATCCATACGTGTAATTGCCTTTTCCGGCAGTTTGGGACGATCCACCTTATCAAATATATTTTCCTGTAGCATATCGTGCTTATACAGGTAATTAAAGAGGACACTCAGGGCGCAGAGCTTGCGCTTGAGCGCAGATTTACCGTTTGTGTAGATACGGCCGTTTTTTTCGTATTTTTGGAGGTAATCCAGATAGTCCTCGATGAAAAATGTATCTATGGACGACAGGACGTCAAGAGAGACATCCTTTGGCGTATCACAAGGATGTTCGGTATAGACCTCACATATATATTCGAAAAATATTTTGATGTCACGTACATAGCCCAATCTGGTTCGCGGCGACGTTGTCTGTTGGACACCACGGACGAACCGCTTGACGTAGTCTGGAAGATCATTGCACACATTCCGAATCAAATCCAGATTGTGTTGTTCTTCCTGTTCATGATAAGTAATATCAGCCATACGATAAAAACCTCCCAATGCCTGTAAAGCGTTGATTTCTCTATATTTCTAGGATACCACTACTCTGGTAATAAATCAATAGATAATTTCGTAAAACCTGAGTTTTGCGAATAAATTTATGAGCAAACATATGGAGGGACTTCTGCTGTTCCACCTGTAGATTTATTATTTATCGTGGGAATGTGCCATTTATTTCAAATGTAAAAAACAGTTCCATTTATTTGCAAATAACCACAAAACTATGATATTCTTTCCGGGAAAATGTATGTTAAGATACTTGTGTTTAATTAGGATAATAAAGAAACTATATACAATCAAACAAAGGAGAATCAAACATGGGAAAAACATTTGAGAAGAAATTACCGTACAAAAAAGCAATCTGTTATTCCGGTTACCGGGAAGGTCAATGTCCGACCGGAGAAATGCCATCGAAAGAACAGATCTCCGAAGATCTGCATCTGCTTGTAGCGGACGGCTATGGTTATATCCGTATGTATGAGCCAAATGCGCATGCTATTACTGCTCTGCAGGTAATTCGTGAGGAGAAGCTTCCGCTTCAGTGTATGATCGGCATTGATTCATTGGCGGAAATCAATTCTACAGAATGTATCACAGGTCCACAGACATTCAGTGATGCAGAACTGGCAGCACATGCAGCAAGCAATGATGCGCAGCTCGATCGATTGATCGCACTTGCAAATGAATATACAGATGAAATCGTGGCTGTCTCTGTCGGAAACGAAAACCGCTTCCCATTTGTAGGACATCTGGTATCCGAGGAACGTCTTGTGGAACATACAAAGAAGCTCCATGCAGCGGTAAAGCAGCCGGTTGCTTTCTGTGAGGTTGACATTGACTGGAAGAATCTGGATGCAATCGCCAATGCGGTTGACATCATCGGTATTCATACCTACCCATACCATATGGATGTTGCAATTGAGGATGCATTTGCGGAAACAAAGGAAAGCTTCGAGTCTGCATGTGCAATCTATCCGGATAAGCAGATCTGCTTTACAGAGCTTGGCTGGGCAACAAGGACGGCGCATGATGATCACGCCGATTATGCGTCTGTTGCAAATCAGAAGCGCTATTTAGAGGAAGTTGCGGACTATCTGAAATCCGAAGAAATCGTTGGTTTCGTCTTTGAAGCATTTGATGAGCTCTGGAAGGATCCGTCCTCTCCGGCTGCATCTGAGTGTAACTGGGGTATCTACGATATCAACCGGAAGAAAAAATGGTAAAGAATAAACTGCAAGAGCCGCTTATCCAAATGTGATAGGCGGCTCTTACTATTTTTCAGAAGTTTGGTGTGTTTATAAGATATTAATGAAGTTTCTGGATAAAAGTTCGATAGATCTGTAAATACTCCTCTTCTACGTCTGTAAATGGTCGGACGGTATAATCTGGTTCATCATAAACCTGTGGTTTCGGTAAAGGCTGTTTCTCGTGTAACAGATATGTAAGGTCGTACCATAGCATTGCATTATCGATTTCTTTTAAAACATGCTGTTCCTCGGCGTTTAATGGACTCCCAAGGAACTGTGTATATATCATATCGAGCAATCGATCTTCGAGCCGGTTATATTCCGGCAAGGCCTGCTTAAACGGACGTGGAACATCAGACATGTAACATTCACTTGCATCATGTAGCAGACATGCCAGAACCAGACGTGCTGACAGTCCGCGTGCCTGCGCTTCCTTCGCGCAGGCAATGCAATGCTGCCCGACCGAGAAGAAGGTCTGTACGTGCCCATTTCCGCGGCACAAAAGCGACAATGCATGTGCGATATCTTCGATGCATAGAAGGGATGCATCCGGATTGACCGGATCAAAATGTTTTCCGGTGTAAGTAGTTATGTATGACATATGACTGGATCCTTTCCTATAAATCCCGCTATAATATCGGGCTAATAAATCTTCTTGATGTCACCGATTATATCATACATTTCCCGGAAATGCGCAAGATCTGATGCATCTTGAATCAGCATAATGTCCTCAAATGCCTTGGTGGCATTATCCTGAAATCCGGCCACCTGCTCTCCTGTGCAGATGCTACATTTGATGACAGGGGTTTTCGTAGCTTGATTGTAGGTTTTGAGTAATTTTTTGTGGATAAGTTTCATGGGTGGGACTCCTTTGATGATGTTAAAATTAGTTTTGCTTGCAATAAGGCTTTTGCATAAGAATCCTCTCGCATATGCGGAGAATATTACAGCATACGTTGTGCTAGCTGCGGAACAGGTAGGTTCACCCCCTCCTGTGCGGGGAATATCGAAGTGGGAGGTGGTCGGATGATCATTTGCCAGATTCATCCCCGCGCATGCGGGGAATATTTGTTCCGGAATAAGGGATAACGACGGATAATAGATTCATCCCCGCGCATGCGGGGAATATACTGTCTTGTAGGCATCAATAGTTGTTGCGTAAGGTTCAACTTCGCCCATGCTGGGAATATTGTGTTTCTAACTGAACGTGAAGTGTTCAAACAGGTTTACCCCCGCGTATGCGGGGAATATTGTTGCAGATGTTAAAGCGTACGAAACTGACGAGGTTCACCCCGCGTATGCGGGGAATATGTCTTGCCCCGGAAAAGCTGCTCTCCGTTTTCAAGTTCAACCCCGCGTATGCGGGGAATATATAAAATCCAACGCAAAAACTACAAGAAACATAGGTTCAACCCCGCGTATGCGGGGAATATCGGTCTGCCGAAAGATATGTGATATTCCCATCAGGTTCACCCCCGCGTATGCGGGGAATATTTTTGTGATGTTAAAGATTCTGATTGGCATGCAGGTTCAACCCCGCGTATGCGGGGAATATAAAACCATCCATATAATCACCTCTTAAATATCAGGTTCAACCCCGCGTATGCGGGGAATATTTCTGATCGAGCGGTACAACCGCCTCGGCGCCAGGTTCAACCCCGCGTATGCGGGGAATATCAGTTGCTGGATGATGCAGCGTAATACCGAATAGGTTCAACCCCGCGTATGCGGGGAATATGTTGTCAAAGTCATTGGAGAATGCATTGGAACAGGTTCAACCCCGCGTATGCGGGGAATATATCGACATTATAGTTTATTCGGAAACAATCATAGGTTCAACCCCGCGTATGCGGGGAATATTATTTTGTTGCTGGTAATACGGCTAATACAGCAGGTTCAACCCCGCGTATGCGGGGAATATCACTGTTCGGACACTATAAAGGTGTTGATATCAGGTTCAACCCCGCGTATGCGGGGAATATGATCAGATATTGTTCGTGCAGCATCAATGTTTAGGTTCAACCCCGCGTATGCGGGGAATATTACAGCTCTTGCTGAAGCTGTTACATTAGATAAGGTTCAACCCCGCGTATGCGGGGAATATCTAAGATCTGGACAATCCATGAAGGATCGGACAGGTTCAACCCCGCGTATGCGGGGAATATGCAACCAAGGCGGTTGGCACGTATCGAGATGCAGGTTCAACCCCGCGTATGCGGGGAATATTATACATTATGAACATTAGAAGAAGAACCATTAGGTTCAACCCCGCGTATGCGGGGAATATTGTGTTGAATCATGCGGATGGTTTTAGAATTTAGGTTCAACCCCGCGTATGCGGGGAATATTTTTATGGTTGGTGGGTATATTATGGCTTATAAGGTTCAACCCCGCGTATGCGGGGAATATTATAATCATTGACCGATGCCTTTCCGATTTTCTGGTTCAACCCCGCGTATGCGGGGAATATGTGGATGTCAAGGATTGGTATGACAATCTTACAGGTTCAACCCCGCGTATGCGGGGAATATTACAAGGAATGGCTGGATCGGTTGTAACAAGTAGGTTCAACCCCGCGTATGCGGGGAATATGCAATGGACGCCTGCAGCGTCGCTAATATCCAAGGTTCAACCCCGCGTATGCGGGGAATATTATGTTCCCCTTTTATGTACAATCCGCATCCCGGGTTCAACCCCGCGTATGCGGGGAATATCATTACGCATCCTCCTTTTTGCTCTCTTTACATAGGTTCAACCCCGCGTATGCGGGGAATATCGGCGCTTCTGGCAAATTATGAGCTATACGACAGGTTCAACCCCGCGTATGCGGGGAATATAGATATTGCTGCAGCTTTCCATGACCTCATCCAGGTTCAACCCCGCGTATGCGGGGAATATTTTAGCTTTTTCTTTGCATAATAAGCGGCGTTAGGTTCAACCCCGCGTATGCGGGGAATATCGCGCACTTTCTACAATCTTTTCGACACGCTCAGGTTCAACCCCGCGTATGCGGGGAATATTTGGCAAGATCACGGAAGCACCGGAAAGATTGAGGTTCAACCCCGCGTATGCGGGGAATATAGCGGCATTTCAAAGCGTAGAAAAGGAGTGTGAGGTTCAACCCCGCGTATGCGGGGAATATTCAAGATAGCAAATTATCATATGACGATTGGTAGGTTCAACCCCGCGTATGCGGGGAATATAATATTACATATTGCATATGTAGTCAACTAGCGGGTTCAACCCCGCGTATGCGGGGAATATCATTTGCGCTCTTGAGGATTGTAGGCAACGTCAGGTTCAACCCCGCGTATGCGGGGAATATATATTGAGAACTCCGCCTTAACGGAATCAATCAGGTTCAACCCCGCGTATGCGGGGAATATGTTGCGGGACAAAGAAAAATTGAGGATGAAATAGGTTCAACCCCGCGTATGCGGGGAATATGTCATTAGTATAATTGAATTGTTGCTAAAACTAGGTTCAACCCCGCGTATGCGGGGAATATCGAAAAATTGGACTCAATCGCGCATTTAATACAGGTTCAACCCCGCGTATGCGGGGAATATTTTTTCTACAAGTCAATAATTTCGACGCTACTAGGTTCAACCCCGCGTATGCGGGGAATATTCCTTATCAATTAGGCGTGTGGCTTACGGCACAGGTTCAACCCCGCGTATGCGGGGAATATAATTTGAAGTGTGATAATGGGCGTGTACTTTCAGGTTCAACCCCGCGTATGCGGGGAATATTCCGCATGCTTTGGCTGCAAAACTCGTCAACTAGGTTCAACCCCGCGTATGCGGGGAATATTTTGGGGAAGAGCTTCTGCAATAGTAAGTATTAGGTTCAACCCCGCGTATGCGGGGAATATCAACTGCTGTTGCCGGACTTGTAGCAAAATCAGGGTTCAACCCCGCGTATGCGGGGAATATACTAAAAAGATCATGAAATAATGAGTATTTATAGACACATTATTTCAAAAAATATTTAGTTCATTATTGATCCTGTAAATTAATTCACAATCTGCAAGTGCTCGATGCAAGTTTGAAATTTCAATGTTGCAAGCTCTAGCAACTGTTTCTAATTTGTAATTGTCAAGGTGCAGTTTTCGTCTTATTGATTTTAGCATATCTTTACATCTGAATATAAAAGTATCAAAAGAGAGTCTCTCACACATGTGATTGATAAAGCTAATGTCAAAATCAATATTATAACCAACAACAGTACAATTTCCAATAAAGGTTTTTAGCTTTTGTAATGCTTCAAGTTCGCTAATACTACTTTCAGAAATCATTTCAGATGTTATCCCCGTCATGGCTACAATTTCTGGCGGAATATTGATATTTTGGTATACGAAAGATTGATATTGATCAATTACACGATTTTCTTCTATCTTAAGCATACCAATTTCAATAATTCTATCGGTTTCGTAGTTTAATCCTGTCGTTTCCAAGTCAATAATTATATATTGTTTTTTTGATACTTTTTTATAAGATTTCGTATGTGCATATTTTGCTGCTTTGCTAAATCCTTTTGGTAATATCTTTTGAGGGGCAACAATAGGATTATTTTTTTGCATAAGCCATATTCCTTCACAATCAACAGGAGTCCATTCTGTGTTGTGAGTTAAAATGGCAAATCCCTGTTCGGAATTGGTAGAATAAACCATGATTGCTTTTCCAGTTTTGATATTATCACACACGCGAAGCCATATTTTTTCGCGAACACGAGCGCTTATTTTGCCAACATATACACCAATATCAATTTCTATAAACCATTTTGTCAGATCGCCCCGTAATTGCAGGGGACAATTTGTCACAGATAATACAACCATGCTTATAATCCTTTAATATAATATTCCGTGTTCCTTGTTACCATCAATATTATCCCACAAATATAAGGTGCTTTTATAATCTTCCTCGATAAAGTTATCGGATAATAACCATTTTATATCATGTACCATACGGTCTAATATTTGACCATTTTTTAGTACATCTCTTACTTTACGTCTTGTTTCACTACCGATATCTTCTATATCATTATTTGCGGCAATTTCAAAGGCAATAGGTATTGTAACTTCTGCTTTGTATAAATCAGCAATATCATATACAAAAGAAAGTTCGTGCCCAACATGAACGAATCCTAATCCCGGACAACAACCTAAGGCGCAAATAACTGCGTGAGCAATACCGTACAAACAGGAATTTCCAGCAGAGAGAGATTTGTTTACAATGTCTCCTGTTTCGTATGCTTCAGGATCATAGTTTCGTCCTTTCCATTCAACATTCCATTTCTGAGATTGTTGTTTATAAATACGTCGTACTCTACTCCCCTCTCTTCCACGGAGTTGCTGCATTGTTAGTTTGGATACATCTTCATCAGGAAAGCGTAATTGATACATTTTTCTGGCTACCTGTATATGTAGTTTTTCATTGCTTACATATTTGGCTTGCTGCAAAAGTAAGGTAGAGTGATTCGTTAGGGCTCGTCCGCTAGCATAAAATCTGACACCATGTTCGCCAACCCAGATAATGGATACGCCAGCATCACCAATCAATTCAACAGCTCTATGTGAAATATCTGTACCAGGACCTAATAGTAAAGTACTAATCATGGCGGCTGGAATCGATTTTGTTCCAAGTTCATCATGAACGGTAATAGCTCCATTATCCCGACTGATTTTGCAGTGCTCTACATATACGAATGTAATACGATCTTTGATCGTTGCTAATGCCTGTAATTCAGGCTTATCTATTCCTGTCATAGATTAAATCCTCATAATTGTAAGTAGCCCCATGCCATATGCTTTTTCACGACCTAATCCTTCGATAAGGGTAGATCTGAATTTTTCTACATCATTGATTTTTAGAATTCCTTCATAGGTTACCGCTAATGCACGAATCATTCGTTCGTTTCGTTTGCTGAATGATAACCAAGTGGATTCCATAACATGTAAGTTATTATTTGAAATTTCAAATCCGTGTTTTTCGGCTTGGTCTATAAGCCATTTCATCTGATGCTCAGGTGTTTTATGGGCAATTCGTTTGCCTCTTCCACTTTCACTTTTTATACATTTCGTTGGGTTTGCAACTAAACGAAATTGCCAAGTGGTTTCATCATTGATTTTAGTCAATAGCGCATCATAATCTTTTGTTTCGCATGTAGAGGAACTGTTTCCGAATTGCTTCACAAAATTAGATAAATTTGGTTTTTGCGGACTAAGTAATAATAAGTATGTCTTTCCGTCAAATTTATCTAATCGCCAAAGTGTTCGTAAACGATCGTTGTTTGCGTGGTTAAATGAATCTTCAATTGCACCATGAAATTTGTTTCGGCATACGAGTGCAAGCTGTGTTTGTTTTTTACTAGTATCTAACTCAATTCTAGATAAGTACATAGAGATAATCACCCCAGTTCTTTCATTGGATCATGTGTTGTTTCTTTTGTTCTATATATAATCTTCCCAGGCATATCCTTGATATTTCGGTATCCATATTGCCTATAATTGGAATTAAAAGAAATAGGAACATCTTTTTTTAATGCACCATTATCAGATTCCATAATAATACGCAATTCAATTTTATCACTCCAACCGAAAAGGGCTTTTTGACGCCATTGAGGTATTAACCAAGGGTAAGAATATAAAGCAGTATATAGATCGGAGTCTGATATTCCCATATCTAATGGTAGCGTTGGAGGACATGCCTTTCTCCCTAAAAAGATACAGTATTTTGGATTATGTACAGCTCTTTTTATAGTATCCAACAAATCATAGTCATCAGAAGCTAATCCTGCTAAGAAAGTTGCATCACTCAGATATGCTCGAGAGGAAAGATTTTTATTTAGCTTTTCTCCCATATCTGTAATTTGAAAGTCTTTCATATATTCTCCTTGACAATCAATACGTACCCCGAATTTGAGCGTATTTAATTTTTCAAGCGAATCTTCTCTTTTTAGACCTAATGCTGCAGCGATTAATCCGATAACACCACTTTTAGTTGGATAATAATCTGTATTTCTATTATCATATAACGAATCCGCCCCCCATGATTGTAACGGACCACTTAAGCGTAATAATAGTGTATACAAATAATCACGCTCCTTTTTAATTTAATTTTTTGAGTTCATCAATTACTAATTCAGGCAGATTATTCATCTTTACGCGGTCTGCATCTATAGATACATCGTCTAAACATACAACCCAGCTCTTCGTAGGGAAATTTACATAATTATCATAAACTTTTTTTGTATATTCAATAAACGCCTCGATAGATTTTGCTTCATATCCATTGCTGCTTTTTGGAACAGGCTTTTCAAATGCTCCAGCCATGTTAACAGGTTGATCTTCTCTGAGTGTCACATATGTAAAACAAGGTAATGTTCGGTTTGCAAATGTATTTTGCTTTCCTGTCGGCATTGCCTTAATAAAAGCTTGTAAGTATCCATTGATAACATCGCTTACTTCGTCAATATTTAAGCCATTTTCCATCAATTCAGAAATATTGACAGTGGAATAACGATAAAGTGTAGAAGAGTTAAATTCAACGGTTCCTAAGTGTCCAGCTCCGGCATTATCATCGGTATTGCAGTCATCTACGGCAGTAAAATAGTCAAATTCGTTACTTACTGCATGGGTGGAGATACAATGTGCTACTTGTGCAGCGGCATCAAAATTTAATTCAGGATCACTGGCTGCCATTCGTCCAAATAATAAAATATCTACACTTGGATTATTGGTTAGTGCGTCTCTCCATTTGTCTTTGTACTTTTTATCTTTCTCTTTTTTGGATGAATCATCAGACGAATATTCTAAAGCAAGTTTAGCTAATGCATCAATTTGCTTGGAACTAATGAAAAATAATACATCTTTTTTCCCGCCGCTGCTTTTAATTTTAGCCTCTGTCAATGCAACTTCTGCAATTTTTTCCAAAGTAGATAAATCTTTGGTTGTATCAAGTTCTTTCAATCGATCGACTAACAGCATTTTAATATTTTTAGTGCGAAAGCCAATTTGTTCTGATTCAAATAAATGATTGAACTCTAATCGCATCGCTCTCTTCCATGATTGGGAAGAAACTCTCGCACGATTTACGCCGCCATATACAGCAGTTTTGGGACTGCCGGTATCATCTCTGTTTACACAACTTGGTGGTACGGTCTGTAAAACATGTACATCTAAATATAAATTTTTATTCATTGTTTTTATCCTCCTTATTTTCGCTATAAAAATCCTGTCCTAATTTCAGGCATACACGGTTTCTTGATTCATCAAACTGAAAGGCATAAATATCTTCAGCTAAGTCAGCATAATTGATCCGAATACCTTCGTTACGTATAAAAGTAATGATATTTTTTAGGTGATATGAAAATTCGTTCATATCATTGGATGTAATCAACATTTGAAGTTTGTTCCTCATCCTTTCCTCGGCGCTGGAATCATGAACCAGTTGGCGTAACGCATGTCCCAAACTTATATGACTAGGTGTGTGTACACAATGTGTTTTAATGTCATTTCCTTGTTGGTGCCATGCAAACATAGTAAGTCCGATATAACAGCTCCATTCGGCTTCTGTTATATAACCGTTTGAAGACCAAAAACTGTGAGGCATAGTTTTTAACAAAATACCATATAATTCGGGTAAATCTCCAGGCATATGTCCAACTCCTTTGCGCAATCTGGCTAGTTCTGCATTTACAGTAGATGGTTCTACATTTTCCTTCCAATAATTGATTTTTTTGACCATGTATTCGCCTATCTCTTTTCGTTTACTCATTTTTATTCACCTCCTTTTTCCTGTTTTTTAGGATATAATTTATTTAATGCTAGTTTGAATGATTTATATGCCTGGGTAGATAAGAGTGTGTATTGTGGACTGAGTCCGGATATGTATTTCTTAACAATGTTGTCTGCAATTATAGCTGATGTTGTCTGCCATTCATATAGTTTGTTGTCTCGGTTACTGCTATTTGGATCAATACTGATTAGCCATTCACGGAAGGCGGAATCAATTTTATAATAATATGATTCTGATAATTCGTTTTTTATTTGAATTACTCCAGCTTTGTCACCTTTATATATATCAGATGCCAATGTTTGGGCAAATTTACAAAAACAAATTTTATCTACGTTTTCACATTTGTTAATCTGATCTGTTATTAAAGATATCCATAGTTTCCCTATTTCATTTAAAAGATTTTTTGATAGCGACACTGATTCATTAATTACTTCACCATTTGTATAACTCATGCCATCACCATATTCCAATCCGGTCATTTGAAAGGTTATAAGAGTTTCGTTATCTAACAGAGAGTTATTTACCAAACATTCTAACCAGCAAATTAATCCGGGTTTTAAATCATTATCAACAAACAGACTAGGAAATTCTCTCCAGGCAGCAATTTCCTTTTTGTGTTTTTTCGGCTTAAAATTATTATTTTCCTGATTATCCCACTTTAACAATGTCATTGGTTCTATATAGTCATTGGTTGTGCTATAATAATCACCGCCAATTGATTTAAAACCTGTAATTTGGTTTTTATTGTGTTTTAATAATAATCTTCGTGATTGGAGCGTATATAGTTGTGCCAAGTTATCTGGAGGGCTGATTTCTATACCAGCTATTTTCCGAACATCTTGTTCCCATATTGGTAATGGTCTTGACCAGGCATCTCCTTGATTATTTAATGCGCATAAATTTAATAAAATAGTGCTAAACAGAGAAATGCCATCAACAGAAATAAATCCTAATTGTCCAAGACGCCCAACTCCAGCGGGTATACTCTCGTTTTCAATCTTTGTTTTTACGTTTACAGAGTACGCATTTGTATAAATGAGCCATCTGGTTGCTTCAGAATAAGATATATTTTCTATATATTTCCCATCAATCATATGAAAGTGATGCTTAGAAGCTTTATTATTACTCTCTTTTATGTTTCCGAATAAATTAATAATGCTATAATCGGTTCCCATTTTTAAATCAGCAACTTGCCAGAAAGGTGTTACAGGATGAAAAAGATAAAACCGTTCCCGATATTTCTCTAAGTAATTACAAAATGCATCGGATTCAAATGATCCTTTTTCCCAGTAATCAGACCAACGGTTTAATATTTCGTCTTCTGGATTGCTATAATTTAACACATTATCTTCTATGCCATCAGCATCGTATCTGTAAAAAACAGTTATTGTGATTGCAAGTAACAACCGTAAGATCGCTACATCCTGTGTAGCTGTCTCGCCGGCTAAACGTTTGTATTTATGAGCGTTTGTAAAAACGTCAATCAAAGAGACTTCTATAATCTCATTCTCATCATTTAGAATCTTAATCCAAGATTCGTCTAATAAACAAAATTCTTTATCCATTTGTTTCCTCCTTTTCGACAGTGAGCCCTAATTCAAAATCATAATATAAACGATGACCGCACAAATTAGCTGTATTATTGTTGTCAAGCAAAACGATTAATTCTCCTTGCAACCATGGATTATGTTGCCAATCGGATAACTTGTTTTGCAAATCTTCTAATTCCTTAATGGTTTGGTGTAACATCCATGGACTTGAAAATAATTGAGGTAAATATAGCCTTTGTCTGGCAATTTCAATACCCTCTTCATCTGATAAATTGTGACGATGAAATCTTTTATCATTTGAACGGTTGTCAGAGTAAACAAAGCCAATTTCATTCTCGTTATATTGTTTCATAATAATAATTTCAATTGATGATTCTATATCTCTAACTGACATATCTCCATTTTGATTAGAATCTGGATTCTCATTTTCTAACATACCCCGGATGTTTTCCTTTCTTGGATATTTCAAGAGAAAACATTTTGCGTTAGATTGTTTCTTACTTATTTTCGTATTAAATTCAGTGATTGCATCAGAATAATGTGAATTATTTGTAAGTCCGCAATCATCATCGGCATTATATACTCTTTGTACTAACTGAGGTATATCTTGTGGTATAGAGATTTCGTCTGGCAATATATTAAATGTGCGCATCAATAGATAATCTCCATATACTCTTTTGCTTCCACTATCATATGGTATATCAGGCGTTGCATCCGTAGAATCTAATAGGACATAGCAATGAGCTTCTTGTAGTTTTTTTGGCCGGGAATAATGATGTTTTATATTATCCCTATTGTGTCGATGCAATCGACCAATTCGCTGTAATAATAAATCCATAGGACATAATTGCGTGATTAAAATATCAGCATCATAATCTAAGGATTGTTCAAGCACCTGAGTTCCGATGAGTATAAAACGATTTCTGTCAGTATCGCTTGAGTTTTTACCCATTCTTTCTAGTAGAATCTTTTCTTTTTCCAATCGATGTTCCATTGTGAATTGAGAGTGATACAAAAGTACTTGGGCATCTGGAAATGCTTCTTTTATCAATTGATAATACATTTGGGCACTTTTTATTGTGTTTAATATAACACAGGCACATCCCCCTTCGGATAATTTGTCATCTAGTATATCAATTACTTGATCGGAATTATGTAATGGATGTAGTTTTACTTTCCGATTTTTTATTGGTTGATCAATATTAGTTTGATGAATACTCATTCCGTCAGTCCAGGTAAGTAAGGGATAAGATATATTCGATTTCCAATCAATACCATTATCACATATCTTATTAAGTCCTTTTTCTCGTCTTTTAAGCCCTTTTAGATAACGATTTATTAAATCATTTCTACGATTTAACGGCAATGTTGCAGATAAAAGTATTACAGGTACACCATAGCTTGCCATCCATTCAACAGATTGATCTAAGTATTGATTCATGTATGCGTCATATGCGTGACATTCGTCGATAATTACTACTTTCCCAGATAATCCTAAGTGCCTGAGCATAAAATGTCTGCGGCGAAGGGAAGACATCAAAAATTGATCAACCGTTCCAATAACAAAATCAGCTAATAGAGATTTTTTGTTGCCCTGAAACCAAGGATGGACATATATCCCACTACTGTTATCATCAGAGTCAATAACAGATTTCCCCTGTATTACCTGTTGTTGATAATCCTTGTTATAATTAGCACCACTGTGGGCTAATTTAATCGCATTAAGCGTATCTTCTGATACAGAGGAAGCCCATTGGTAGAGTCGATCGTATAAACCGTTACAGGTTGCCTGTGTTGGCAACCCCATGAATATACCAGTACTATTGCATTTTGATGCAATAACTTCTGCCATACTCAAAGCAGCTTCTGTCTTACCAATTCCCATTTGCGCTTCCAAAATGAATATGCCGGGCGCAGTTGTGGAATTGACTGCACGAATGACTGCTTTCTGCACTTCATTAGGTTCAAAGTTAAAACGTTCCTGAAATATTTGCTCATTCATACTATATATTTCTGAGTGCCAGGATTCAGGAAAATGAAGTTTGTTCCATGCAGTAACAATTCTTGCGTTGCAATCTATATCATAAGGATTATCCATGATACCAATCAAAGGAAACAAACTTGTATTACTAGCAATCCAATCTGCAATAATTAACAGACCAGATAGAAGTATCTGGGCATTTGTAGTTAATGTTGGTATAGTGGTAATAGACTCTAATTCTGACACGTTAAGTGCTTCGTCAACAATAGTGTGCCAAATGGATTGCCACATAGAATACTGTGTCTCATTATTCTCTTCACCATAAAAATTACCAGGATACAATTTAACCAAATCATCAATTCGATTTAATGATTGATTTGGATAGGGAATCCCATGGTGTGCACCTATTACGTTTGCTATATCCTGAGGCAGGCATAGTCCTATGGTGTCGCTCTGAAGTATCCATTGTCCGGCATAGGCGTGAGGTGTTTTACCTCGATGAATAATATTTTCGTGTATGCTTAATCCGGTTTCTGAAAGATTATCATATAACAGAGCAACTTTATTACTTATAATACCTTGAAAATGTGATGTGGCTTTTCCGATGTCATGGGTATAAGCAACAAATAGGGCGACGGTATAAAAATCTTCATAACGCATGTCGCAGCTTTCAATTGTTGCGTCGGAAATCCAGTCCTCTAATAAGCACTGCATGATACCAGCGGTATCATTTAGGTGAACGTAGAGGGGGAGCCAGTTAAGACTGTTATCTACTTTTCCTATTAAAAGCTTATCTATCATGATTGCTCCTTTGTGTTTAAAACTCTTAGAACCATTTGTAAGTATAATACACTATCAACTGTACATAAAAACGGACTTACAATCATTTTTTTGGATTTTATTTAAGAAAATTCAGATTATTATAAAATCTCCCCAATAATAATCCCCACCAATATAAATTAATTTTACTACAAACATTTACAAGAAACAATAAAAATATCCCTGGAACACAATAAGTTCATAAATACAATAAAGCCGCATATCCATAACAGATACGCGGCTTCTTGCGTGTCGTTAAAATAACTTTGGATGCAGGTTAATCAATCCCAAACTTTCGCTCCTCTTCCACCACATCCAGTTTCTTGACATCCATTCCTGTGATCTGGACAAATCGACGTCCGGCGAGGAATGCAATCAGCTCATCAATGGCTGCTTCCGATCCCTGTACTTCCATCTCGACATCCCCGTTATAGAGATTCTTTACCCATCCGGTAAGCCGGAGCTGGTTGGCTTTGTGCTCGGAATAATATCGGAAGCCGACACCCTGCACACTTCCGTGAAATATGATATGTTTTCTGACGATATCTGACATGTTATTCTCCATTTTTATAATTATATGTGTTTTTCTTGTTTGCTTTCATTCTGGAAACACACGATATGTGTTTTTCTACATATTTTTTCTCAACAAAACACACGATTCGCTCTGGGATGTGTCAATTAGCTTCTTAAGTGTGTTTTTTCGCTTACTTTTCATTTTGGAAACACACGATATGTGTTTTTTCACTTATTTCTTCTCTCGAAAACACACTTTCGTTCCGGAAAGTATCGATTAATTTCCAGAGGTAGTTTCCTGCTTGTTTTTCTCTCAATAATAAACAATAATAATATAATTATAAGACATTTCTTTTGCTGGTGCAATGAAATAAAAAAGAGATAATCATTCCAATAGAAATTAGAAATAATTATCTCTTTCCGTGCGTATCAATCGTTATATTACAAAATGTGTTTCATACATATATATCTTTATATTTCTTTGTATCATACAATTATAGCATCCATATGTCTGATCTACAGATAATTACAGACACTTCTTCACATCATCCACGATCTGTTCCACAGTCAGATGATTGTTCTTTAATACGTCATTTACATCGTAGCGGTCGAGGAATTCCTTCTTGATACCGAAGTTCAATACCTTCATGTCTGAAGCACCGTAGAACCGGGCAATCTTCTCGCCGAAACCACCGTCCAGGATGCCATCTTCGAGGGTGATAACCACATCGTGGTTTGCCATCAGGTCTTCGAGCATAGCCTCATCAAGACCGGTAATGTAATACGGATTGATGGTTGTTGCTTCGATACCGGTTGCTTCTTTCAGTGCTTTGGCTGCGTCTACACCGAGTCCGTAGAATGAACCAAGACCGATGATTGCAACCTTGCTGCCCTGCTTTGTGATCTCGTACTTGTTCAGCTTCGAGAAGTCCTTTGTGACAGCCTTTCCGTCTGAGACAAATGCGCCGCCCGGTACGCGGATTGCAACCGGATGCTCTGTCTGGGCGATGCTCCAGTCTAACATGGCAAGGTACTCTTCCTTTGTCGTTGGTGCGAGGTAGACAAGTCCTGGGATATTTGCCATCATAGGAATGTCGTAGATGCCGAGGTGTGTGACATCGTTCATACCATAGATGGACGCAGAAAATGTCAGGATCGTTGCCGGATTGCCGTTTACACACAGATCCTGCGCCAGCTGGTCATAGGTTCTCTGGATAAATGTGCTGTATACGCCATAGACCGGTTTGCCGCCGCTTTTCGCAATACCGGAGGCGAGTGCCACGGCTGTTTCTTCGGCAATTCCGACATCTACGAACTGTCTGCCCGCTTCCTTTCGCTTATCTTCCGTGAAGCCCATCACTGTCGGTGTGGCAGATGTGATCGTTACAACACTTGGATCTTCCTTCATTTTCTTCATCAGATAGTCACAGGTAACGCTGGAATAATCTTCGCCGCCGAAATCTGCGATTACCTCGCCGGTCTCGATATCGAACGGCAGATGCCAGTGCCACTCTTCCTTGTGTGTTTCAGCGAGCTTGTAGCCTTTTCCTTTTAGGGTACGAATGTGTACCACAACCGGTTTTACGCTGTCCTTGACGCTCTCAAACGCCTTGATTAACGCCTGAATATCATTTCCCTCATGCACATACACATAGTCAAGCCCCATCGCCTTAAAAAGGTTACATTCTGCCTGTCCGTTTGTCTCGCGCAGGAGCTTTAAGTTCTGGTAGAGACCACCGTGATTTTCTGCGATCGACATATCGTTATCGTTCACGACGATGATCAGGTTGCTCTGCAGCTCGGATGCAAAATCCAGTCCCTCTAATGCTTCACCACCGCTCAAGGAGCCATCGCCAATGATTGCGATTACATTTCCGCTCTCGCCTCTCACATCACGTCCCTTTGCAAGACCACATGCTAAGCTGATAGAGGTAGATGTATGCCCAATCACAAAATGGTCATGGTCACTTTCTTCCGGGTTGCTGTAGCCAGATACATCGTCGTAATGGTCTTCGTAGAGATACGCGTCCTTTCTGCCGGTAAGCATCTTGTGTGGGTAGGTCTGATGGGATACGTCAAACACGAATTTATCCTTCGGAGATTCAAATACATAGTGCAAAGCAATCGTTGCTTCTACCATACCGAAGTTTGGACCGAAATGCCCGCCGTGGATGCTGGCACGTTTTAAGAGCGCCTGGCGCATCTCAGCAGCTAAGCTTGTAAGTTCGTCGTTTGAAAGCTTCTTCACATCCTCTGGACCGTTGATTTTCTCAATGTACATAACGTTTGTTCCTCCTGAAATTTCTTATTATTTATCGCATAAAAAAGGATGAATACTATCGTTATTCATCCTTTTTTACTATACAACCTAAACTTAACTTTAGGTCAAGTAAAATTTTATATAAATTATAAATTGTTACCGGATGATTGCATTCATAAGAATTCCTTCTTATATCCTAGGAGCGTCAAAAAGTCCGTTTATCGAAGCCGCTTCAAAATCCCCTGGAAATAATCCGGAAGCTCTGCATGCCATTCCATGTATTCTCCGGTGATTGGGTGGTCGAACCCGAGTACCCCCGCGTGTAATACCTGCCCTTGGGTGGCAAAAGGCTTCTGCTTTGGCCCATACACCTCATCTCCAAGCAATGGATGATTGATGCTTGCCATATGGACACGGATCTGGTGTGTCCGTCCGGTTTCAAGCTCGCATTCCACGAGGGAGAAGTTCTGCTTTAACCGTTCAATCACACGGTAATGTGTGACAGCATGTCTGCCGTTTGGATCGATGGCCATTTTCTTGCGATCGGTTTTGTGTCTGGCGATCGGTTTGTCGATTGTCCCCTCATCTGTGGCAAACTGATTATAGACGATTGCTGTGTAGACACGGTGAATGTCATGCACCTTGAACTTATCAGATAGTACACGGTGTGCCTGGTCGCTCTTGCAGGCAACTAAAAGGCCTGTCGTATCCATATCAATCCGATGGACGATTCCCGGGCGTAGTACCCCGTTGATCGAGGATAAGGAATCCTTGCAATGATACATCAGGGCATTAACGAGCGTTCCGCTTGTATGTCCCGGTGCCGGATGTACGACCATGCCCTTCGGTTTATTGACGACGATGATATCATCGTCCTCATAGACGATATCGAGTGGAATATTCTCCGGCTCAATATCCAATTCTTCTGCGTCCGGGATCTCGACAGCAATCGCATCGCCGGCCCGGAGCTTGTAATTGGATTTGACGGATTTGCCATTTACGGTTATGAAATTGTCATCTAACAGCTTCTGGATATACGAACGCGACTGGTCAGGTATCTGTTCGGTCAGATATTTGTCCAGCCGCGTACCGATGTCTGCGGAAACTGCGCCGACTGTATAATTGTAAGTTTCCATATTATTATATGTCACCACGCGACAGCGTGATGACCTACGCACGCATCAGCGTGCTTCCTTATAACTTAGTTCTTTTTCGTTGCCGGTTCTTTGGAGTCGGAATCTGTCTCAGTGAGAGAATCGTTTCCGGATTCCTGGTTTTTGTGTGTTGTATGCTCTGATTTCGAGAATAATGCATCAATCTCATGGTCGTGGTAGAAAAATGCACACAGTAAGATCAGTACAATCATGCTGACAGTCACATAGATGTCTGCAACATTGAAAACCGGGAAATGAATCAACCGGAAATCAAAGAAATCTACGACATAATGCAGCTTGATCCGGTCAATCATGTTTCCAATCGCGCCGGATACAAGAACAACCAGACAGACGCGAATCGGTGTGAAGCGCTTGTCCTTAGGAATCCTTGCATAAAAGCACGCACAGACAAGAAGCACAAGGATGGTGAGAATCAGAAATATCGTTCTGCCGTTTTTGAACATCCCCCATGCGATTCCTGTATTTTGAATGTAAGTCAGATGAAATACATTCTTGATCAGCGGATGCGATTCATATAACGCAAAAGATGTGCGCACGATAAATTTCGTGATCTGATCGAGTGCAACAAGTAATCCGATACAAAGAATCGGTATGATATAGATTTTGATTTTCTTTTTTGTATTCATTTCCTGCATTGTGTTCATTCCCTGTATATTTTTTGTCTTTGATGATAGATGTATGGCTTAGTATTCATCCTGATATCTTTCCTGTAATTCTTTGAGTGCCAAAAGCATATCGTCTTCACTTACATCCATATCGATATAAGCATGTCCGATTGTCTCTAACAAGATAAATTTGATCTTACCGGCGGTTGCTTTCTTGTCATTTCTGGTATACGATACGATCGTTGCGAAATCCGCGTCAGCCGGAAGCTTCGGTACATGGTATGGCTTCATACTGTGTAGGATATCGCGCAGCTCTGCTTGTGTAATATTCCCCTTTTTATAAGAAATGATACTGGCAAGTGCACATCCAATCAGCACGCATTCTCCATGCAAAAATTCAAAATTCATGTATTTTTCGATGGCATGACCGAGAGTATGTCCAAAATTCAACAGTGCACGCTCTCCCTTTTCGGTCGGATCGTTTTCGACGACATTTTTCTTTACGACGTTGCTTTCGTAGATCATCTCTCCAACGGTAGGAAGATCAAGCGCTGCAATCTGTGCTTCGTTTTCCTTCAACCATGTAAAATAATTGGCATTCTTGATCAGACCATGCTTGATGATCTCGCCCATACCCGAACAAAACTGGCGGTTCGATAATGTCTTTAACACAGACAGGTTCATATAGACAAGCTTTGGCATATGAAAGGCGCCGACCATGTTCTTGTAGGAGTCAAAGTCCACACCGGTTTTTCCGCCGATGCTGGAATCAACCTGTGATAACAGGCTGGTTGGAATCTGGATAAAGTCGATACCGCGCAGATAGGTTGCGGCCGCATATCCGGTCAGATCACCGACCACACCGCCGCCGAGGGCGATCAGTACATCGTTTCGATCGAATTTTTCTTTGATCAGATGGGTGTACAGGTCTCTGACAACATTCAGATTCTTGCTTGCCTCTCCTTCTGGAAAGACAAAGGATGTAGTATATGTGCAGGCATCTTTGATAGAAAGCAATATAGCATCCAAATACAAGGATGCTACATGACTTTCGGATACCACACAGATTTTACGGTTACTGTAGCCAAGCTCTTTTATCATACTGGGAAGGGCATCAAAGCTCTCTTCATATACGATATCGTAGATTGGCTTATCATCAAGATGGACAGTTAAATTCTTCATGGTAACTCTTCTTTCTGTATGTAATACGATATTTGATTAGATGAACTCAAATCCATCATCGTCGGTCTCGGCATCATCGTCTTCGCCTTCTCCGATCAACGCTGGTCCGTTGTTCTTTTTTGCTTCTACTTCGCCTTCGATGCTCTCTGCAGATTCTTCTGTATCTGTATCATCGTCGGACTCTGATAAATGAGAAATCGTTGGAATCTCATCAATATCTGGCTCTTTTGAAACTGGCTCTGGTTTTACTTCCGGTTCCAGCTTTCTTTCTGGAGCTGGTTCCGGTGTCGGCTCCGGTTTCGCTTCCGGCTCTGGGGCACGTTCTGGTTCTGGACGCGCTTCCCGTTTTGGCTCTGATGGTTCTGGTTTTGGTTCCGGCTTCGGCGCTTTGGCTGTCTGAGCAGCGGCTTCCCTTGCTTTTTGAACTGCTGCTGCAGCTTCGGAGCTTCCGACAGTTGCCCGCTTCATTTTTTTACGTTCTTCCGCGGAATTGGCAACCTTCAAGGAAGATTTTTTCTCTTCTGAACCTTTTCCCTTTGCGTCAAATGGATTATAATCCTTTTGCTCCTTTGGCTTAAAAGGATCAACAAAATTCTCTCCGGCACTTAAAGATTGTGTATATACAGCACTTGTGCTGGTTGTATCGCCACTGCCAAATCCACCATTAAATCCACCCAATGTAGATTCATCGCGCAACTGAGGATCTCCGGTGTAGGCACCAAACCCGTCACCTGCAGAGGCGGAAGCCTGTTTCTCCTCGCCACCCATGAGTGTCCATGCACGATCATCAATCATAGAGGATGGATCAAAATCCTGCTCGCCTAAGAACTCAAACTGCTTTTTCAGTAACGAACAGAAATTAGATTTGTAAGCGGTGTATTTTGCTTCTAATAATGCAATCTCATCTTCCAGACGCTCCAGACGTTTCTCTGCGTTAGACACAATGTTGTTTGCCTGAATTTTGGCATCACGAATAATCTCCTTTGCTTCCTTTGTTGCATTGGAGATAGTCTCTACGGTGTCTTTTTCCGCACGCTTCAAGCTTTTCTCAAGATGTGATTCTTTGGAACGATAATTCTGTAATGTATCGTTTAATATGGAGACCTTCTCTTTTAACTCCGCATTTGAACGATACAAGGATTCATAGCTTTCTGAAACACTGTCAAAAAATGTGTTTACATCTTTCTTGTCGTAACCCAAACCGACATGAAATTTCTTCTGTTGAATATCAACTGGTGTAAGCAACTTTCCAACCCCCCTATTCGTTTAGTACTGTACGTATGGTGTCAGGGCATCCTGACCAACCAATTCCTCTCTCAAATCTCCGGATACTTCGATATCCTGAGGTGTTGCAATAAATATGTTGGAAGATACTACATTCAAAGAGCCTCCCATTGCATAGCATGCACCGCCGACATAGTCGATGATTCGCTGTGCGACTGCGACATCCAAGCCCTCAATATTTATCACGATTGTTTTGTTTGCACGAAGGAAATCAATGACGGACTGTGCCTCATCTGTCTCCTGTGGTTTAATTACAAATACTTCACTACGGTTGCGGAAATCTGAGCTTCTGCTGTAAGACTTCTGGGAGTCCTTGAAATCAACCAGTTTGCCACTGGATGAACTGCCTGCTGTACTCCGATGTGTAGTCGATGCCTGCTGTGTAGCTGCTTCGTATTTGGAAGCGGAACGTGCAGCTGGCTTGCTGAAAGATGGTTTTGATTTCGATGCACGTGGTTTTACATCTTCGTAATCATCGTCGTCATCGTCATCATAATCATCGTCGTCAAACAGATCGTCATCGAACTCATCTTCATCATCATCTATATTTTTGACTTTGAAAAAATCCAGAAAACTCTTTTTACCTGCATCCTTTGCCATAACCTTATTCTCCTTAATTAAATATTATAATTTCGCGCACCGAAAATGGCGGTTCCGACACGAATCATAGTCGCGCCCTCCTCGACGGCGATTTCATAATCATTGGTCATTCCCATTGATAAAACACTCATATCAATATTATCAATGCATTTGGATTTTATGTCAAGCGATAATTGATGCATTTTACGGAAATAAACACGATTTTCTTCTGGATTTTCCACAAATGGAGCGATCGTCATGAGTCCCATAACATGAACATGCGGCATATCCTTGATCGCGTCAATCAAAGCGTAAACCTCATCCTCCCGGATTCCAAATTTTGTTTCTTCCTGTGCAATGTTGACTTCGAGAAGAACCTTTGCAACTACCCCTTTTTTAGCAGCCTCCTTCTCAATTTCTTTTGCCAGATGCACCGAATCCACACTGTGGATCAGACATGCCTTATCTACAATATATTTTACCTTATTGCGCTGCAGATGGCCGATCATATGCCATCTGACATCCGAAGGCATCTGAGGGATCTTGTCCACCAGTTCCTGAACCTTGTTCTCCCCGAAATCTCTGGCTCCCGCACGGTAGACATCCATCAGCATATCCACCGGTTTGGTCTTGCTGACTGCAAGCAGCGTCACTTCCTGCTCCGATCTGCCCGCCTGCTCACAGGCTTTTGTGACGTTCTCTTTTACCGTTTTGTAATTTTGTGCCAGTTCCATGCTCTGTATGGTCTCTTCCATAGTATCCGCCATCCTTTCTAGCTTTCCGGTGTCTGACTTTCCTGTGTTGCTTCCTGTGTGGTCTCCTGCGTCGGTTCCTCTCTGGTCTCCGCTGGAAGTGGCTCTGTGCTCTCCGGTATATTGTCGCTTACTCCCGGTTCTACACTGTCTGTAGGAATATCCGTCCTGCCGGTATCTGTTTTCTTGATATTGGTGATGATCTGATCATCCGATACCGAAGAACCGTCCAGTACAATATAGTCATATACATTCAGGCCATAGGTCGTATTGGCTTTTACGATGGAATACTCGTCATTCTGATACAGAATATTGATCTGCTTGAAGTCAGCATATCCCTTATTCACATTATACACACCGATCAGTGTTGCACGCTTGCTTACCGTATAGGTCTCCTGGCTGTCTGTCTTGTACAGGACATCTCCGGCCTTCAGCACCGAAGTATCCATGTAGTACACGCCTTCATTTTCATCGTAGCTGTACACACCGGCCTCCACAAATTCACTGGAAATGTCCCCGTTATCCCGGTAGCACTGTCTGATCACACCCTGGGTTCCCGTATTTTCATTGGTCGTGACAAAATCTTCATCGATCAGGAAAAATTCCTTCTCCACAATGGAAGAATTTGGAATCTTCAGTCCGGTCTCATCATTCAATATCAGCTCGATATCCAGAAATCTGTCGGATACAAACGTAACCATGGAATTTGTAAAGGTAAGTGACAGAAATGTATTGCCATCACTGCCGGTAAACAGCTTTGCCTGCCCCCAGGACTCATACTGATTCTTCAGAAAACGTACTTTGACATAATCCTCCTGTTGGATCTCTGCGCCTCGCTCTGCATCGATGGGAATGACCACCGACCAGTTTTCCTCCGTGGAAAGCTTGTACACCGGATCTCCCACAGCCATCAGTTCATTACCGAGCATCTGTTTCTTCTCGTAATTTTTGTTATCAAATACTTCCTGGGTAACACCTTCCACAGTCAGATTCTCATAACCGTCCGTCCAGTAAGCCACGATACCGGTGGTGGGCGCATAACAGAAATTTACAATATTTGCAGCCGAACCGTTATTTCCGTTTTCAATGCTTTGCAGCATATTTACATTGGCC